>Ga0213833_1000605_pt1 | contig 32785 bp, 31 predicted proteins | sample SWATP21_FD_160575 | JGI IMG/M metagenome (GOLD analysis project Ga0213833, IMG submission 160575) | Coastal seawater microbial communities from Marineland, Florida, United States - SWA TP2 #1 | ecosystem: Environmental > Aquatic > Marine > Coastal | place: USA: Florida | collected 2016-08-14 | reverse complement strand
GCCGGGGGGGTCCAGGGGGGGACGTTCACGAGCGAAGCGAAGTGGTCCCCGCCCGGCCGAGAGAGCCCGAGAGAGCGGAGCGTCTCTCGGACCCCGGGGGGTGTCGGGGGGCCAGCCCCCCGGGTTGGGGACCTGGCAAGCCCTGTCGCAGCCGACCGCTTCGCGGCCACCTCCCCCTGAAGGGCCCTGAAGGGGAAGGACCCTGACAAGCGACGTCCTCCCCCTTCCAGGGGGAGGTGGCCCGAAGGGCCGGAGGGGGCCCACAGGGGCCAGAACGACGATGTTCTCCCCCTGAAGGAGAAGGACTCTGGACCTCAGAACTCAATCACCAGGCTCACCTTCGGCGGCGTGGACCGGTCGTCGAGTGGCGACAGGTTGTACCGAGGGGTGGACAGGACCTCGATGAGACACGCGCGCTGCCGGGCATCCGGGGGGTCGGCGTCGAGGACGGGGTCGAGCACGTGGTCGGAGACGGTGCCGCTGCCCGCTTCCACGATGGCGGACCACCGCAGCGCGCCCGGGTGACGGGTTCCCTCGAAGCAGGCCGCCAGCCGAGGTCCGCGGGCCGACACCTGCATCTCGAAGGACGCGAGCCAGGGCAGAGGCTCGGGTGCGGGGGTGGGCAGCGCGGGACGGTCTTTGCGGGGAACGCGGCCGCCGGGCAAGGGCGGCTCTGGGGGGACCGGCTCGCCGGGCACGGTGGGCTGCGGCTCGCCCACACCGACAGGCTCGGGGTCGAGGGGGACTTGGGTGCAGTAGCACTCGGGAACCAGCAGCATCAGCAGCAAGAGGAGGAGCGGGAGCAGCCACCACCACCGACGGCGCCGACGGGGCGGCTTCTTGGCGTCGAGGGCGGCGCGCGCCTTCTCACGACGTCGGTCCAGCTCGGCACGGAGGGCGGCCTGGCGGGCCTTCAGCTCGGCGCGGTGGGGCTTCACTCGTGGATGCTCCAGCCGAACACGAGCGAGCCGTCGTCGGCCGTCCACTCGATGGGGTCGAGAGACAGGGGCACAAAGACCGACGGAGCCGGCGGCGTGGCCACGACGAACGGCCACGGCAAGGCATCCGATGGGGCGAGGCGCACGTTGCCGGCGAAGACGTCGGCGGTGGGGTCGAGGCCCCGTTCGGGCGCGAGAACGGCGTCGGTCAAGCCATCTTCGACGGCGAGACAGCGGTCGACCAGCTCGGTGGCCTTGCGGGCGAAGCGGCCGTCGACTTCGGTGGCGTAGGGCCGGAGGACGGCGCGCACGGCGGCGAGGGTGGGGGCGTGGGCCTGGCGGATGTCGGCGCTCTCCAGCTCGAGGCGGGCGATGAGCTTGTCGAGGAAGCGCATGGTCTCGGAGGGCGAGGCGTCGAGGCCCACGCGCAGGCCGCGTGCGAATTGGGCGACGTCGCCCCGAGCGAGCGGCTGCAGGTACACCATGCGTCGGTCGAGGGCTGCGCGGCCGCCGGCGTGCTCGACTCCGATGGCGAAGGAGTCGGGGTCGGCGTGGAAGGCGGCCCGCCACAGGAGGTCTTCGAGCAGAACGGCATAGTCGCGGCGCGGGACGAGCGCCTTGAGGGTGGTGACGAGAGTCTCCGACAGGCGGAAGCGGCCGGCGACGTACGAGAGCCAGCGCCGGGAGAGCTGGGCGGTGTCTTCGGCGGCACGCGAGGTGGGGGCCTGCTGCAGGGCGAGAGCCAGCGAGCGGAGGGCTTCTTCGAGGTCGCCACGAGAGAGGAGGTCGACGCCGCGGTGCAAGGCGATGGGGCCACGCTCGCGGAAGCCGGTGTCAGGGTCGAGGCCCAGCAGGCGCCGGCCACGCTCGCCCGACCACACGGCTTCTTGGAGGGTGGGATCTTCGATGCGACCGATCCACGCTTGGGCCAATGCACCGTCGCGCAGGTCGATGGCGGCGTCGAGGATGCCCATGGCGAGGGTGTCGAGGGCGGTGAGGTCGCGGTTGTGTTCTTCGGCGAACTGGCGGGCGTGGTCGAAGAGGAAGGCGCGGCGGTCGGTGGACAGGGCCATCCACTCGGAGACGGGCCAGTGGACACACTCTTGGAGCACGCGTCCGGCGGCGGAGTCGGGGTCGAGGGTGGTGGTGGGGGCTTCTTCGTTCATGGCACGAATGGAGCCCCGGCCAAGGCCGACGATGCGGGCCCAGCGGGCATTGTTGCGGGCGTCGCGCTTGGCTTCACGGGCGGCGAGCGCGGTGAGCTGGAGGTCGAGGTCGAACAGGCGGGCCTCGACCACCCCCCAGCCGCGGACCCGGTCGCGGTGGAGCGTCTCGCGGGAGCGCTCGAGGAGGTCGCGCATGGTGCGGGCAGCCACCTGGCGGTCGCGAAGCTGCGGCTTGAGGCCTTCTTGGGCCATCACCTGGGCCCGCCACGGTCGGACACACCAGCCACGCGACAGCTTCACGGCGTTGAGCTCTTCGAGGTCGAGGACGTCGCCGATGGCCACATGGCGCTGGTGGCGGCCCACCTGGAAGGCGTCGAAGGCGCGGGGACGGGGCGTGCGCGTGCGGCGACCACGGGTGCGAACGATGTGGTTGTGCATGGCGACGGGCCACAAGCCGGCGCCGTCTTCGTCGGTGGCGAGGCCGTCGGGGCAGATGCCGAGCTCGGCCAGCGCAGACCACGTGACCGAGTGGAAGTCGGGGTCGTGGGGAGACACGTGGCCGGTCTGGTCTTCGAGCGCGTTGCGCAGCAACCACAGGCGAATGGCCTCGTGGGGGGCATCTTCGCGCAGTGCCAGCCGTGCGTTGTAGTACACGACCGTGGCATCGCTGGGAGCTGCGAGCGCCCACGCCGACAGCAGCGCCCACAGCATCAAAACGCCACGCCCGCCACCACGCCGGCCTCCCCCCACCACCACAGGTCGGAGCTGTTGGCGGCCACGAGGAGTGGGACGGAGAGCATCACCCGTGGCGAGATGAACACGCCCTGGGCCAGGTAGATGTCGTTGCCGATGCCCACCATGGGGGTGTAGCGGGCGGGGTCGAGCTGCATGCCCGGATGGCGACGCGCTTCGAGGGTGGTGAGCTCGGAGTCGGTGAGGCCGGGGTTGAAGGTGGCGGCCAGGCGCTCGCCGAACTTCATGCCGCGCATGCTGAGGGGGTACCAGTCGTAGCGCAGGCCGACATAGCCCATGAGCACGAGCTCCAGGGCCGGAAACCAACGCGGTGCGGCGGTGACCACGCCCTCGGCGAGCGGCAGGCCGAAGTTGCCTTCGAACGACCACCGGTTGGGCCGACCGGGCTGGCGATAGGGCGTGAGCGCGAGCATCTCGGTGGATGGGGTGTCCCACACGTAGTTGTAGGACATCCCCACTTCGAGGATGCGGCCTTCGCGGGGAAAGCGGGCCAGCGCGCCCATGCGGTAGGTGTCGAAGCTGTTGAGCTCGAAGGGATGGGCCAGCTGACCGCCCAGCTGGGTGCGGGTGCGGCGCCAGTTGAACTCGACGGCCCGCGAGGTGGTGCCGATGGTGCGCTCGGCCAGCACGGGGAAGGGCGACCGGAAGCGGGAGAGAGGGTCGTCGGTGCCTTCTTCGGTGTCGTCGACATCATCCTGCTGGTCGTCGTCTTCGGCCCACGCAGGTGCAGCCGTCACACCGAGCGCGACGGTCAGCCAGAGGAACGGGAGGCGGTCAGGGGTCACGGGGGAACCCTCCATCGCCCGGTTCCGGGTAGTCGGGTTCGTAGCAGGCGTTCCGGAACGTGGGGGAGAACGGCACGTTGATCTGGTACACGCCGGCAGAGTCGAAGGTGGGGTGGTCGCAGAAGCGTCCGCACTGCAGGAGGCGCTCGTGCAGCCACACCTCTTCGGAGGTCCAGGTGGTGCTGCCCAGGTACGACGACCCGGTCTCGCCCACTCCGAAGGGCACCGACAGCCCCACCGCGCTCACCGAGCCGGCCGCGAACACTTCGTACCGGGCGCGCAGCAGGAACGGGAAGTCCCAGAACAAGCCCAGCTCATAGTCGAGGTCGCCGATGGTCTCGTGCCATTCCGGCAGCAGCTCGAGGGGGAGCACGCCCAGCTGGCCCGCGATGCAGAAGTCGTCGGGGATGGCGCCCTGGTCGCACAGCTCGGCGAGGAGTTCCTGGAACTCGGGCGTCTCGAGGAAGGGGCTGCGGAAGACGACCGGGACGAATTTGCGGGTGGGGCAGTAGGAGAAGGCGTCGGTGGAGGCTGCGGTGATGCGTTCGTCGTTGAGGAAGGTGACGACGCCGAACTCGCCGAGGTCTTGGTGGTCGGCGGTGGTGGCGAAGCGAGGAGCGCGGAAGGTGGCGGAGAGCATCTCGCCCGCCTGGCGCTCGGAGTAGGTGCGCACAAAGTCGTTGTACATCGCCCGCGACGGCAGGATGGGCAGGCTGCCGAAGGTGAAGGGGCCCAGCTCGAAGTCGGGTTCGTCGGGGGCGACGGCGCACGTGAGGCTGGCGGTGTTGGGGTCGCCGACGCCACCTCCAGGAAGCGATGCGGGGCACCACAGCACGACGGGATGGAGCTCGTCGAGGGAGAGCACGCCGACGTCGGTGTCGAAGACGAAGGCCCCCGCGAGGCGTGGGGTGCTGCGGTGGCGTTCGTCGGGAACAACCTCGGCGAGGGCTTCTTGGAGGGCGAGCTCGGGGCCGTCAGCGTTGCGGTGCAGGCCGACCACGAGCACCATGTCGTTGCCGGCGGGCCGGGTGGCTTCGATGGCGGCGGAGAAGTCGGCCACGAGGGACTCGACGAAGTCGGGGTCGTCCCAGTCGTCGATGCAGGTGGTGGGGGTGTCCTCCATCTGGAGGCGCTGGCGCTGCATGTCTTCGTGGCGGGCGTCGAAGGGGTCGTCGCACGGGGAGAGGAAGAAGCGGATGGGGGTGGCGTCCTGGACGGGACTGCGGAGGACCGGGAAGGCGGCGCGCACCTGCGGATTCTTCCGGGCGGTGGCGGTGGTGGTGTAGGTGCCGAGGGCATCTTCGACGGTGGCGTCGCCGCAGACGATGTCGTGGGCGGATGCGGTGAGCGGGATGTCGTCGGGGTGGAAGACCGCGCGTTCGTCGGTGGAGACGGGGTCGAGGCCCAGCCCGTTGAACACGCCCGAGCAGCCCGTGGCGTAGGCATAGGGGTTGTCGACCGGCTCGCGGCCGATGGTGCCGGAGCGGGGGTCGGTGACTTCGAACCACCGGCGCAGGCCCAGGGCCGAGGCGCGCGGGTTGCGGACGGTGGGGAAGCGATGGCGACCGCGCCACTGGATGCGGCGGTTGGTTTCGTCGAACACGCCGTAGATGAGCAGGCTGCGGTGGGTGTGGTCGGGACCGGCCTCCACCACGTTGTAGACGGTGTTGGCTTCGCGGGCGAGCTCGCCGTCGGGGTGGTAGCGCAGGCGGATGCCGACGTGGCGGGGTTCGTCGGGGATGTGGAGCGAGGTGCTGCCACACATGCCCTCGATGCCGCAGTCGACCGGGACGTGGCGGTGGACGGTGGGAAGCTCCGTGACGGGCGTCCAGTCGACGTCTTCGGTGTCGGTCTGGTAGGTGATTTCCATGACCGTGTCGGGACCGAGCCCTTGCTGCGCGGTGAGGTCCCAGAAGATGAAGAGGGTTTCTTCTTCTTCGAACCAGGCGGCGTCGGCGAGCGCGAACTCGGCCCCCACGTCGTAGAGCGGGACCTTGGTGCAGCCCGCGATGCTAGCGAGCACCAGCACGAGCAGCACCAGCCGGCGCAGCAGGTTCACTCAGAGGCCCCGGAGTCGCCGCGCAGCACGGCATCGTAGGCGACGCCAAGTCGGGAGAGCTGGGCCTGGAAGGCACGGGCCATGGCCAGGCGGCCGCGACGGGCAGCTGCAGCGCGTGCGTCGAGGTCGGACGACACCCCAACGGCGGTGAGCGTGGACCGGAGCGCATCGGGCATGACCGCGCGGACATCGTCGGCAGCGGTGGACTCGAGGGAGGACATCCATGCGGCGAGGTCGGTGGCATCCACCCCGAGCAGGAGGTCGGCGCGGGCTTCGGAGGGCAGCGCGTGGAGCATGTCGGCGATGAACAGCTGGCGGAACCAGGCCGGCACGCCGCCGTGGAAGCGGGCCAGAGCATCGGTGAGCAGCTGGTTGCGGGTGCCACGCGCCAAGCGACCGAGCAACAGTGACAGAGCACCGGCCACATCGAGCTCGGCGCCTTGGTCGGTGACGCGGCCCGAGCTGCCAGCGCCCTCCCCGCGCACCACGGCAAAGAGCTGTTCGGTCTCGCGGGCGTCCATGCGGTTGGAGCGCAGCAGCTGGTCGGACATCGCAGCCACCTGTCGGGGCGAGAACAGCCGCACCACCTCGTGTTGGGTGCCGGGCGCCACCCACGCGAACAACAGCCCGCCGAGGCGCGGGGTGAGCCCTTGGATGGTGTCGGCAAGCCCCGCTGCGCCGTATTCTTCGCGCAGGCGACGCACGGTGTCGGCATCGGCCTGGGCGGCTACGCGTCCGGCGACGGCGTGGCGGGCGAGGGCCTTGAAGAAGGTGGGGTCGTCGGGGAGCTCGGAGGTGTCGTCGGCACGCAAGAACTCGGCGAGAGCGAGCTTGGCCGCGGCCACATCGCCGCCATCAGGGAAGACGGCGGGGAAGTGGTCGGGGAAGCGGAGCACGGCCTTGGCGAGGAACGGGATGTCGCCGGCGCGGAGGCGGTCGCGGATGAGGGCGTGCAGGGCGAGGTCGGGCGAGACGGGGTCGAAGTCGGCCAGGCGCTGTGCCCAGAGTGCGTGCTGCTCCTCCACAAAAGCGTCGGTGAGGGCATCTTCATCGTCGCCCACCACCTCGGCTTCGGTGGGAGGCGCCCCCGCTTCGGCGGCCATCTGAGCGAGCAGCATCTCTTCTTCGATGCTGGCCTTGCCCACACGCCGGAAGGCCCAGATGAGCAGCATGCTGGCGAAGGTGACCAGCAGCACACCAATCATCCAGAAGGCGTGGGGCAGCAGCTCGGCCCACAGCTGCTCGCCGGGGGTGGGCGCGACCACGGGCTCGGGCTCGGGCTCGGGGACGGGTTCGTCTTCGGCCTCGGCATCGGTGCGGAAGTACCCGGGGAGGGGGTCCATGGGCTTGGGCGACACCGACACGGAGGTCCAGCCGGTGGACACGCGGGCCTGGAGCCGACGGGTGAGCACGCCGACGTCTTCTTTTTCGATGGCAGGCTCGTGGGCGAAGCCGCACTGGGCCTTCGTGAGCCAGGGCTGGGGGGTGACGGAGCCCGGTCCGGCAGGGTCGCCGAGGCCGGGCAGCGAGCCCCCCTTGGGACGGTCGGACACCCGGTGGTCGACGTACACGCAGCCGGTCGAAAAACAGCGGGTCTCGTCGCAGTCCAGCGCCAGCGCCCGCTCGAAGCGCACCTCGAGGTCGTCGAGCTCGGCCAGGACGGGGTCGGGAACGGGACGCCGGGGCGGACCAGCCGCCTGAACACCCGTCGCAGACACAAGAAGGAGAACAGCAGGTGTCATCAGTAGATCCTCAGGACCACCCGCCGGTGTCGGGCGAGGCGTTCTTCTTCGGAGAGGCCGTCGAGCTCGGTGGCGTCGAGCGGAACGGTGTCGGCGTAGCCCTCGACCCGGATGCGCTCTTCGGTGACGCCCACGCCTTCGAGCCGCGACCGCACAGCGTTGGCCCGGCCCGTGGAGAGCTCCCAGTTGGTGGCGTAGGGGCCGCTGCCGACGATGGGGGTGCTGTCGGTGTGGCCTTCGACCGCGAAGTCGTATTGGTCTTTGTAGGGCACGACGGTCTGGAGCATGCGGTCGAGGGTGTCGAGCTGGTCGACGCGAATCGTGGCGCTGCCCGAGTCGAACACCAGCCCCGAGTTGAGCGACACCTTGAGGCCGTCGTCGGTGAGGGTGGTGCGGACGAGGTCGTGCAGACCTTCGGCGTCGATGCGGGCCTCGATTTCCTGCTGGATGGACTCGAGGCTGGCCGGCTGCTCGGCGCCGCTGATGTCGCGGACGATGCGCTGCATCTTCGTGCGGCTGATCTGGGCGGCGGCCAGCAGCATCGCGAAGAAGATGAGCAGGTTGGTGATGAGGTCGGCATACGACAGCAGCCAGCCTTCATCGCTCGTGTAGGAGCGCCTCTTCACGGCTCAGGCCCCCGCCCGCGCAGACCGCGCCACGAGCTCGTGCACGCTCTGCTCACACCGCTCCAGCGCACCCATGCGTTCGTCGAGCAGGCCGCGGAGGAAGTGTCCGATGGGACCGGCCACCCCCGCGCCGAAGGCCACCCCGTACAGCGTGGCCACCAGCGCGAGAGAGATGGCTGCGCCCATGTTGGCGGTGTTGTCGCCCATGTTCTGGAACAGCTGAATCATGCCGGTGATGGTGCCCACCATGCCGAACGAGGGCGCGAGCTTGGCCAGCACTTCCCAGTTGCCCACAGCCGGCTGCCAGCGCTCCATGGTGTCGTGCTGCAGCTCGGTGAAGGCGGCCTTGGTGGCTTCGTCGGGGGCACGCTCGAGCACGAGCTTCACCATCCGCGAGATGGCCGGGAACTGGCTGGCTTCGGCCATGGAGACGGCCCGGGCGCGCTGGCCTTCCCGCCACAGCGTGACCAGCTCTTCGCGCTCCTTTTCGAGCGCGTCGGTGCCCTTGTTCAAGGTGCCGAGTCCCGGGAGCAGCTCGCGGAGTGCGCCGAAGGTGCGGATGGTGTTGCGGGCGGTGGAGGAGATGAGGATGGCTGCAAGTGAGCCTCCCAGCACCATCACCGCCGCGTGGGTGTCGAAGGCGGAGACGGTGGTGTCGGTGCGCTCACCGAAGCCAAACCACACCACCATCGCGAGCAGGGCGAGGCCCAGAATCTGCATGGGACCTTCTCCTTCAGCGCTTCTGCAATTCGTCGAGCTGGCGGCGCACGGCGGGGTCGGTCTCGATTTCTTCGACCGCCTCCCACACTTCGATGGCCTTTTCGCGCTCGCCCATCAACAACAGGATGGAGCCCTTCGCCCGCATGGTCTCGGGGTGGCTCGGGTATCGGGACAGGATGAGCTCGCACCATTCCAGGGCGAGCTGGTAATTGCCGTCAGCGAGGGCTTCTTGCATCTTCGTGCGGCCCGCCGACAGGCTCACCTCGGCGGCGTCGGGGTTCACGCGCAGCCCGCGCTCCCGGTAGGCCTCTTCGAGGGTGTCGTCGGCCAAGGTGGGCGGCGGCGGCACCAGCCGGGTGGACGGGATGCGCTCCACGGCACCGGCGCCCGGCGAGTGCTCGATGACGATGCGCTGTCCGTTGGCCAGGAGCGGAATCGACACCTCGGTGAGCGTGCCGCCGTCGTTCCAGCGCACGGTCATGGCCGTGGTGGACCCGAAGCCCATGGGCCGCAGCTGGGTGCCTTCCACCTCTTCGAGGACCGGGTTGACCGCCGGTGCAGGCTCGATGAGGTAGTAGGTGTAGTTCTTCGCCGCACACCCGCCGAGAAGAACGGCTGGGAGGAGCAAGCGAGCGACCTTGGAGGACATGCGGAGGTCCGGGGTCAGGGGATGAACGGAAGAAAGGAGACGTTGAGCAGCGAGACGCCGAAGCCGACCTCGCCGTTGGTGGAGACCGAAAGCAGTCCACCGTAGTTCGAGCGGCCAAAGGGCACGCGCACCACGCCGGTGACCGTGAGGAGGGGGTCGAGCACTTCGCCGTCCTGGCCGACGCTCTGCACGACGGCGGTGGGCAGGCTCATGATGGCCTTCGCGCCCACCGACGTGTTGAAGAGACGGGTGACGCGGTGGTGGGCGGCACCGATGCCGAGGATGGGGTCGAAGGCCGACAGGGTGACGCCAGAGAGGTTGCGGTTCTCGCGGCCCCATTGGTCGGTCCAGTCGAAGGACACGTGCTGGCCGGGCACCAGCCCAACGTCGACGAAGGCCTGGGTGAGGCTGTCTCCGCGGGCACGGCGCTCCATCTCTTCCGACCACGAGTACATCTGGGCGGTGCGCTGGTGCTCGACGAGGTCGGGGTCGACGTTCTGGGCGAAGAGCACCCGACCGGTGGACAGCTCGACGATGCGGATGGACACGCCGGTGGGGGTCTCGGCGGCCCACACCCCGGCCCGAGCGGGAGGCGCATCTCCGCGCGTGCGGTCGTCGAGGCGCACCACCTCTTCGAGGTCGGCCACGCCCGTTCGATAGACCATCGCGCCGTCTTCAACGTATGTGCGGGGCAGCGCGCACGCCGTGCACCAGCGGATGCCGCCGGTACCAAACGCCGCTTCGAGCACTTCGAGCACCCGGGTGGGGAACCACTCGGCGGAGGCTTCGTACCGAGGGGTGGCCTGCACCACCACGAGCGGCATCACGGCCTTGGGCGGCAGCAGGCCGTCGTCTTTGCGCAGCGTGAGCAGCTCTTCGGTGCGGTCGAGGGCCTCGCGGGTGGCGGCGGGGTCGGCCTGAGCGGTGCCCACAGCCAGGATGGCGGCGGTCAGAAGCAAAACGCCACCTCCACGCCGAAGGACTGCCACGGGAGGCCCAGGAACCAGATGTATTCGCCGAGGTTCTGGGAGTTGGTGAGCGACGGGATGGTCTCGTAGAAGCCCGACAGGCCCACCCGGTTGCCCAGCCGAACGTCGGCGCCGAAGTGGATGGTGGGGAAGGTGGCGCGGGGGTCGTTGCGCTCGGAGTCGGCCAGCAGCTCATCGGCGGTGAGGGCCTGGTTCCGGAAGGAACCCGCCGACGGTCCCCAGACGGTCATGACCGAGCCGCCCACGAAGGCGTAGAGGTCGGGGCGTGTGAGGGAGCGGGCCCGGCCCGAGAGCAGCCGGTAGAAGCGCGCCTGGCCCATCAAGCCCTGGTAGGCCTGGGGCACCACGGCGTAGCCCACGATGAACGACGACATCCACGCGCGGGCATCGGTGGGGGCCAGCTCCACGCCCGACTGCAGCCACAAGAAGGGCGGTGCGCCCACACCGAAGGAGTTGAAGCCCGATGCGTACGACCGGATGGTGAAGCGCAGCGGGATGGTGACGATGCCGCCGCCACGGAGGGTCTGGAGGTACTCGCGGCGGGCGTCTTCGGCGGACTTGAGGTCGTCGGCGGCCCGCAGCAGCGATGGCGTGCTGGTGGCGGTGGAGAGGGTGCGGCTCCACACGATGGGGAGGTCGGGGGTGAGCCGCGTGAGGCGGGCGCGGGCGACGAGCCAGGCACCCTCGGCCTCGATGTCGATGAAGAGGGCATGCTTGCCGTCGGTCTCGCCGAGTTCTTCGAGGACGCCGGGCTGGTCGACCCCACGCGACACCACGGTGCCTTCCGGGCCGGAATGCACCACGGTGGCCATGCAGCTGGGGCAGTGCACCAGCCGCATCTTGGTGTCGGGGTTGCGGAGGAGCACCTCGGACAGGTGGTTCTCCAGCAGCGACTGCATCCCGGTGCCCATGCCCACGGGCACGGTGACGTCGGCGAGCACCACCGCCGTCTCCTCGGCGAAGACGGGGTCGGTCTTCCAGCCCAGCACGAGCTCATCGAGGAGGTCGTAGGCGGTGAGCTGCACCTCGCCGGCCACCTGCGCACGCACCCGCTCCAGCTGGGCGCGCTGGATGCGGTCGTCGGCCTCTGCGCCAAAGGCCACAGACATCAGCAGCGGCAACAACATGCTCATCGGACCCACATCCACCGTCCGTCGGCACACACACCAGCCTGGAGGTCGGTCTGGCGGGGGTCGCGCACGATGACCGCCACAAGGGCGTCTTGGTCGCCCATCCCCCCACTTCGGGCGTAGCGCTCACAGGCTCCGGCATACGCGGCGTCGGGCGACAGCTGCGACAGCACCACCACGTCTTCGGCGGTGAGGAGGGGGCGCTTGTCGGACACGCTCGCGCCGGCCGACATCAGGGCGTTCTGGGTGGCAAACCGAATCTTCCCGGCCACGGCACCGCTCGGGTAGTGGGCCTCGACCTGGAAGGTGCGGTGGGCGAGGTCGGGGCGCACCCCTCGGGTGGCTCGGGCGATGTCGCGCGCGGTGTCTTCGAGTGACATCAGCACCGCTTCATCGCGGGCTTCGCGCAAGCCGGCCCGAACCAGGCGCTCGGTGCACACTTCGAGGTTGCGTGTGAAGTACTCGCCCCGCGGGGGTGGGGGCTCGATGCGGTCGGGGTGCTGTTGGGCGGCCTGTCGTTGCTCCAGACGGGTGCAGATGACCGACCGGGCCTGCGCTTTGGTGCGGAACACACCCGGCGCACCAAACGACGGAAACACAATCGAGAAGATGCCCGACACGAACTGCGGAAAGGCCATCATGGGCGCACCGTGGCCTGCACCGGCGCCTGCATCTGCAGGGCCTCGTGCCGCATGCGGGCGTTGAACACCACCTGGCTGAGCTGGCCGTAGAGGTCGGCGGAGAGGTCGCGGTTGGCTCCCTCCCCCACGATGTCTTCGTGGTCTTCGCGCACCAGGACGTCGAGAATCTTGTTGCCGCCCCAGGTGCCCACGCCGAAGCGCTCCACCACCTTGCCGCGGTAGGTGGCTTCCGAAAGCAAGAAGCCCGTGCCGTCGCGCACGATGACCGACTGCGTGAAGTTCATCTCCCGCACGGCCGGCACGATGGTGATGGTCATCCAGGACAGGGCGTAGGTGACCGGGTGGTAGCCGGTGTGGATTTCGTCGGACCGAAGCTCCACCACGAGGTCGGGGGGGCCCAGCTCACCACCGTCGGCCCCACCCAGCCCGGCGTCGCCCATCAGCTGGCGGGGGTCTTGGGTGAAGGTCTCGACCGTGGCGGCCTGGTTCTCGAAGAGCATGCCCACCCGCTGGCACAACACCGCCGCCTGAGACGCCCGGAAGCCCTTGGTGGGCACGCAGTAGACGTCGATGCGGAGGTCGGTGAAGTTGGGCTGGGTGGGGTCGACCACGCGGGGGTCGTGCAGCCCGGACAGCGGCTGGTAGGTGCGCACGCAGCCGGAGACGGCCAGCACCACCCCGGCCACCAAGGAAAGGTGCTGGGTGGCGGCGCTTTGAGGCGTGCGGCGGATAGATGCCTCCGAGTACGGCACGGGCCCGAACGACTCCGTCCCCCGGCAACCCGCGGGAGCTTAGACAGCCGATCGGCAAGCCCGCAAGTGACCCAACCGCCCCGACACGCTTTCGGGGCACTCCGCGGTCTAACGTCGGCGACGTCCCTGAGGCTTTTCCAACACCGACGCAGGCAGGTCGAGCGGCCGGTCGTCGGTCCAGACCACGAGCCCACGGCGGGGCTGCTCGCTCAGGTCTCCCACCACCACGGCCACCTGCGCACCAGCCACCACACGGTCGGTGCGACCGCCCATCACACCGGCCGCCCATCGCTCGGGTGGGGTCCAGTGCGCCGTGCGGTCGGTGCGCCCGTGGGCCGAGGTGAGGTCGAGCTGCACCGCGAGGTCTTCCGCCGGCCGGAGGTCGAGCCCCACGACACCGGCGGTGACCGTGAGACGAGCGGTCGACATGTCGAGCGGGCGGCCATCGCGCAGCCCCCACGCCAGTGTGGTGGGCCCGTGTTCATCGATGCCCAGCACCAGGTCGTCGGACAGCACATAGGCCCCGCGCCGGGTGTCTCCGGGACGACCGTCGCCCCCTCGGTGCAGCACGATGCCCCAGCCATCCACCTTGCCGCCCCGCTCACCCGCCTCGAACCAGCCCTGGAGCATCCCAGCCCCCACGGGCGCTCCCACCGACCACTCCCCACTTCCTGTGGCAGCCGTGACCGTCGGGATGCCCTGGCCGCGCCCCTGCACCTGCAGAACAGCGTTGGCGTCGTCGCTTCGGGCCCGGAGGTGCCAGCTCTCCACCCGGTCGCCCGTGCCCCGCAGCTGGTCGGTGTCGAGGGTGACCGAGCGCCCATCCGCCGACCGGTCCGTGGCCGAAGGGGCGCTCCACCGCGCGTACCGGATGGGTTCTCCCGCGCGGGGCCAGTGGTCCACCTCCACGCGTCCCTGTCCCCGAAGCAAGCCGGAATTGCTCACGGTCACGCGGGCATCGACCACGGCACCGTCCCCGGTCACGCCGAGGAGCTCCCACCGTTCCGTGTACGTGAGGGCGTCGGTGGGTCCCTCGCCGGAACAGCCCACCAGCACGGTCAGGAGCGCGACTCTCATGGGCACATCTCTCCCTTGCGAGCGTCGAGAACAGCTTGGAGTTCGCTGTCTTCGGGTGCTATCGCCAGCAGGTCGGGCGGCGGGCCTGTGCAGTCCCACTTCTTCGCATCCCGCACGTGGTTGATGCGGTCGTGGAGAAGGCCCAGGCCGCCCCGCTCGCACACCTCGCGGAAAGGCCACTCGGCGCACATCGAGCGGTCCAGCGGCATCGACCGCCCCAGCACGGTGCGAGCGGCCGCAATCCACGGTCGCTCGTCGTCGGCTGCAAAGCCCATCTCCGCAGCCGCTTCGGCAATCCGGCGGCCCCACTCCGCTCCCGAGGTGTCGGCATCGCCGAGCTTGGGCACCCGCGCAGTCCAGGCGTGCATCCGGCAGTCTTCGGCAAACCGACCGGCCGCCGCACATCGGGCCACATCGCCGCTGCGCTCGGCCACCTGGAAGAAACACTCGTCGGCGTCGAGGCCCGACAATGCGGCACACATGGTGGCTGCGGTGTCGGCGTCTTTGCGGGCCAGGCGCTCCACCCCGTGCAGCACGCAGTCGCCCCGCGCCTCGGCGGTCTTCAGGGGGGCGCAGATGGAAACGGCCTGGTCGGGGGCGTTCTCGACCGCGGCGAGGGCGGCTGGGAGGGCGCGCGCATCGGCGAGGCGGTCGGCGCCGGGGGTGCCACAGGCGGCGAGGAGGAGGAGCGTGGGCAGGCGGTTCACGTCCACGGGGCCCCCTCCGTCCGCTCCGCGGCCACCTCCCCCTGAAGGGGGAGGACATGGGCGACCAGGCTCGGCGGGGCAACCTCCGACCGCTCTACGGCCACCTCCCCCTGAAGGGGGAGGACATGGGCGACCAGGCTCGGCGGGGCAACCTCCGACCGCTCCGCGGCCACCTGCCCCTGAAGGGGCGGGACTTCGTGATGGTCCCGTGATTGGTCGCCCATGTCCTCCCCCCTCGGGGGGAGGTGGCCCGAAGGGCCGGAGGGGGCCCCCACCATCCATCCCTGCGCCAGCCACATCCGTCTCACCGCACTCCCACCGCCGGCCTCGTCCGACCGACCCGCCCAACCTACCCGACGCGCGCCGCTCCGGACATTAGGACCCGCCTCCACCCGGGTCCCACCGTGTCCACCAAGCCACAGCCCCCGCCAGCCGCCCGCCGCTACGCCTGGCTGGCCCTCCGGGTGACCGTCACCGTCGGCGCCCTCGTGTGGCTCGCCACCCGCGTCGACCTCGCATCCGTCTGGGGCTTTCTGCGCAGCGTGCCCGTCCACGTCGTCGCCACACCCTTCGCCGCACTGCTCGGCACCGCCGCGCTCCACGCCACCCGCCTCACCCTCCTGTTGCGCGCGTGCGACGTCGACCTCACCTGGCGACGCGTCTTCACCATCTTCCTCAAAGCCACCTTCGTGGGCGCCGTCTCCCCCCGTGGCGGCGCCGACATCGCCCGTGTGGCCTGGCTGTCCCGCGAAGCCGGCAAGGTCGAGCCCGTCCTCGCTGCCGCATTCGTCGGCCGCATCCTCGACCTCGTCCCCTGGCTGCTCATGCTCCTGTGGGGCCTCGTCTCCGGCGCCCTCACCCCGCACCCGCCCCTCGTCGCGTCCGCCACCGCCTTCTCCGGCCTCTTCGCGGGCGTCATCCTCACCACCGTGGCCATCGCCTTCTTCGGCGAGCCCCTCGCCCGGCGCCTCCCACTCTTCCGCGACCGCGCCATCGTCGTCGCACGCGCCACCCGCACCCTCGGCCGCGCGCCCGCCACCCTCGCCATCGTCGGCGTGCTCGGCCTCGCAGTCGGCGCTCTGAACGTCCTCAGCGTCACCATCGTCGCCACAGCCCTGGGCGCCGACCTCCCCCTCCTCGACGCCATCGGCGTCGTCCCTGCCATGGACACCGTCATCTCGCTGCCCGTCACCATTTCCGGCGTCGGCTTGCGCGAGGGTGTGTTCGTGCTCGCCTTCGAGCCCCGCGGTCTCGGCCAGGACGCCGCCGTCGCCGCCGCCTGGACCCGGTGGTCGGGAGAGATCGGAAGAGCGCTGTTGGGTGGTGCGCTGTTTGCGATCGGAGGTAGTCTCCCCACCGCATCCGGCGGCGCCGACCGCCCCCCCGAATCCCACACATCTTCTTCGGAGACGAACCCATGACCGACGCCTCCACCCCCATTTCCGTCCTGGTGGTTGAAGACGAGCCCGACATCCGGGAGCTCATCGCGCTCAACCTGCGCCGTGAGGGCTACACCGTCTTCGAGACCGACCACGGCGCCAAGGGCCTGGCCATCGCCCGTCGCGAGCATCCCGCGGTCGTCCTGCTCGACCTCATGCTCCCCGACATGTCCGGCCGCGACGTCTGCACCGAGCTACGCGCCGAGCCCTCCACGCGCGACTGCTACATCATCATGGTCACCGCCCGCACCCAGGAACACGACCGCATCCGGGGCTTCGAGGTCGGTGCCGACGACTACGTCACCAAGCCCTTCTCCGTGCGCGAGCTCGTCCTGCGCGTGGGAGCCGGCGCCCGCCGTGTGCACGCCATCGCCACCCCCGACTCCGGCATGGTGGAGCTCGGCCTCGTGCGCATCGACCAAGGTGCCCACCGCGCCTACGTCGACGGCGAGGAGCTCAGCCTCACCGCCACCGAGTACCGCCTGCTCGTCTGGCTGGCCACGCACGCCGGCCGCCTGTGCTCGCGCGGTGAGCTGCTCAAGGAAGTGTGGGAGCTCCCCCCCGACCTCAACACCCGCACGGTCGACACCCACGTCAAGCGCCTGCGCCAGAAGCTCGGTCCGGCCGCCAAGTACGTCGAGACCGTCCGAGGCGCCGGCTACCGGTTCAGCCAGTGACCACCCTGCTCGACTACGACCCCGAGCTGGTGTCGCTGGCCCCCTTGCTGCTCGAGCGCACCCCCAACGGCGTCCTCGTCACCGACGACGAGGGCCGCATCCGGCTGGTGAACCCCGCCCTCGAGCGCATCCTGCCCATCGTGCCCAAGCCCGTGGGTCGGCTCGCCTTCGAAGCCATCCCCGTCGCCGACATCGTCGACGCCATCGAGCGCAAGCCCCTCGACGAACAAGAGTTCACCGTCCGCCTGGGCACCCGCGACCTCGTCATCCGGGTCATCAACCTGGGGCCCAACAAGGGCCGGCTCACCATCGTCCAGGACGTCACCCGCATCCGCCAGGCCGAGCGCTACCGCCGCCACTTCGTCGCCAACGTGAGCCACGAGCTGCGCACGCCCGCCACCGCCATCGCCGGCTACGCCGAGACCCTCCTCGCCGACCGCGACCGCCTGCCCCCCGACGTCGTCCGCATGGTCGAGGTCATCCTGCGCAACGGCCGCCGCCTCACCGAGCTCTTCGACGACCTCCTGCACCTCGCCCGCCTCGACTCCGCCGACGAACCGCCCCCGCTGCACCCCACTCTGCTCGCCAACATGGTCGCCGAGTCCATCGACAAGCTCGCCGCACTCGCCGAAGCGCGCAACATCACCGTGCACACGCAGGTCCCCGCCAGCCTCCAGGGCATGGCCAACCGCGACGCCCTCGGCCACATCCTCGTCAACCTCATCAGCAACGCCATCAAGTACAGCCATGAAGGCGGCACCGTCCGCATCGTGGGCCGTCCCGACGACGGCACCGTGCTGCTCGAGGTGATCGACCAAGGCATCGGCATCGACCCCGCCTACCACGACCGCATCTTCCAGCGCTTCTACCGAGTCGACAAAGGCCGGGCGCGCGCCCAGGGTGGCACCGGCCTCGGCCTGGCCATCGTGAAGCACCTCGGCAAGGCCATGAAGGCCAAGGTCGAGGTCCGCAGCAAGAAGGGCCGCGGCTCCACCTTCCGCCTGCGCCTGCTCGAAGCACCCGCCGCACCCGAAGAATAGGCAGCGCGAGTTTTGTCGGCGCACGTCACGCGTGTCGGCAACTCCCCCCCGAGTCGGCTACCATGGCGCCACGTCCCCCCCCGACGTGTGTGGGGACCGAGTGCGCGTCCAGTGCGGTCGAATGGGCGAGCCAGCAGCCTCCGCGGAGACTCCATGCGTCACGCAACCCGACTTCCCCGCGGTGTCGCACGCGCGCCCCTCGCCGGGCTCGTGCTCCTCATCGCCCCTGGCTGCGGTGTCTTCGGCCTCAAGGGCATCGACACCGGCGCCCTCGAAGCCGACACCGCCGGCCTCACCGAAGCCGTCACCATCGCCAGCATCACCCCCGACCGCGGCCCGCTCAACACCGCCACCAGCGTCACCATCCGCGGCACCGGCTTCGACGGCCCCGTCACGCTCAAGTTCGGCAACACCGAAGTCTCGGCCACCGTCCTCACCACCACCGAGCTCATCGCCACCACCCCTGAAGTGCCGGTCGAAGCCAGCGTCGACATCACCGTCACCTCCGACCTCGGCGAGGCCGTCCTCCCCGCAGGCTTCGTGTTCACCGACAACGCTGGCGGCGACGACGGAGGCTCGGGCGACGACGGCAGCGGCTCGGGCGACGACGGCGGCAGCGGCTCCGGCGACGACGGCGGCTCGGGCGATGATGGCGGCGACACCGGCGAAGACAACACCGGCATGGTCACCGGCTACGCCGAGCACAACTACTTCATCATCGGCTGCCCCAGCTGCCTCGGCTACACCGACTACGAGTCCATCGAGTCATTCGCACTGTTCCACCCGCCCATCACCGGCTCCTGGTACGACTGGCTGCCGCCGCAAGGCTCGTGCGAGGTCAACCCGGCCCGCAGCTTCCCCACTTCCACCACCACCGATGTGGGCAACGCCGCCCTGCTGTCTGCCGGAAGCATCTCCCGCACGCTCACCCGCACCACCGACAGCGGCATGACCTACTACGCTGCCACCACCACCAACGACGGCTCGTGGGTACGCAACACAAGCTACGACGTCCTCGCCCCGTACGACACGCCCGCCCTTTCGGCCTCGGGCGTGGTGCGCACCATCTCCACAGGCTTCACGAGCATCGAGCCCGTCGAGATCTTCGACGACAGCTTCTACGCCTTCCCGTACATCTCGGCGAGCGCCGCCAACTTCTCGTGGGCCCCGTCCGGCACCGCCGACGGCGTGGTCATCAACTTCCTCATCTTCGACAGCCTCAGCGGCAACTACCGCGGCGAGGTCTTCTGCTGGGCCCGCGACACCGGCTCCTTCCAGGTCCCCTTCGCCGACCTCGCCGCCATCGCCTACCTCGACGACCTCGCGATGGTCTACTACTACAAGTTCACGTTCAGCAACGGCATCAACCCCACCGACGGCAGCACCATCGAAGCTGCATCCGCCTTCGGTGGCATCGGCACCGCCACCATCACCAACTGAACGCCCGAACGCTCCTGGGTACCGCTCCCGCCCCCTTCGGGGTCGTCCACGGCCCGTCGAGCCGCGTGCGCGTCTCGCCGGGGCCTCGGAGCCCCTGCGGGTATCCTCGGCAACGACCGGCAACGGAACCACCATGCGCCACGCCCTCTTCGGACTCCTGCTCGTCGCGTGTGACCTCGCGCCGTCGGCCCCTCCCCCGGCCCCACCGGCCCCGGCCGACCCCACACTGGCCGCCCTCCAGCAGCAGCCCCTCGACTACACCCGCCACGCCCGCTGCCGAATGGACTGTCGTCACATCGACGAAGCCGATGTCCAGCACGTCCTCGTCCACGGCCAGCGCGACCCGGCTCGCACGCGCACCGACGGTCGCTGCCCCAGCCACGCCGTGGAAGCCGCCCACGAGGGCCGCGACCTGCGGGTGGTGTTCGCGGAGTGCAGCACGGAAACCCGCGTGGTGACGGTCATCGACCTCGACAAGGAGTGGGCCTGCGCGTGTGAGTAGGGAGCCTCCCCCGACAGAACGCAGTGTCCTCGGTTGAGGTCCACCACAGAGTCCCCCTTGCAGGGGAGGGTCCTCGGTTGAGGTTGCCTCCAGGCCGACTGCTCGTGCATCAGCGGGGGACTGCTACTTCGGAGCGACTACCGCGGCGCCTCCTGTGCGCTTCGCGCCCGGCGCCTTGCTCCCCCAGACACCCCCTGTTTTCCGGGGAGAACTCCGTCCTCCCCGGACCCCTCCGGCCGGGGGACCCCTGTGCGGGCCCGGTGCCGATGAACGATGGTTCGCAGGGTTCGAAGCCTGGTACCTGATCCCGGGCCGGCTGTCGGGTCAGGGGTTCGATGGGCTCGGGGGACGACGAATCGATGAGCCAGCGGGACGCGCCTGCAAAGCAGCCGAAGTTGGCCCTACAAAAGTCGAAAACACCCACCACCACAGAGCCCTCCCCCTTCATGGGTCCTCGGTTGAGGTTGCCTCCAGGCTGACTGCTCGTGCATCAGCGGGGGACTCCGTCCCCCGAACACCCCCTGTTTTCCGGGGAGAACTCCGTCCTCCCCGGACCCCTCCGGCCGGGGGACTACTCGCTTCGCTCCGTACGTCCCCCTGGACCCCCTGTGCGGGCCCGGTGCCGATGAACGATGGTTCGCAGGGTCCGAAGCCTGGTGCCTGATCCCGGGTCGGCTGTCGGGTCTGGGAATCGATGGGCTCGGGGGACGACGAATCGATGAGCTGATGCCAGATTCGTCGCTTTGTTCGCTGACGCTCACGCTCCGAACGACTCGGTCGAGGCTGACCCCCAAGAAAGTCCTCCCCCCTTTCAGGCGGAGGTGCCTGAAAGCAGCCGAAGCGGGCCCACCACCCACCACTCACTAAACACCTCCAAGAAAGTCCTCCCCCTTCCAGGGGGAGGTGTCTGCGAAGCAGGCGGAGGGGGCCCCACGGAAGTCGAAAACACCCACCACCACAGAGTCCTCCCCCTTCCAGGGGGAGGTGCCTGCGAAGCAGGCGGAGGGGCCCCACGGAAGTCGAAAACACCCACCACCACAGAGTCCTCCCCCCTCCAGCGAGAGGAGCCTGAAAAGCAGCCGAAGCGGGCCCCACACAAGCCGAAAACACCCACCATCACAGAGTCCTCCCCCTTCCAGGGGGAGGTGCCTGCGAAGCAGGCGGAGGGGGCCCCACAAAGCAGCCGAAGCAGCCCCCACAATAAACCGAAAACACCCACCACCACAGCACCCTCCCCCTTCAACAGGAGGCACCAGCAAACCAGGCGAAGAGAACCCACCACTCACAGCCCCACCCCCAAAATCGTTTGGCGACGTCGCCAAAACACCCACACTTTCACACAAGTAACTCCACCTACCCCGCCGGAACCCCACCCTCCGGCCGCCACACCATCGCCGCCGCCCCCTCCCGCACATCTCCAAGCTCCACCACCGAACACCCCAGCGCCGCCGCCGACCCCCGAAAGTCCACCGCCGGCACCCCCGCCCGCGTCTCCCGCCACACCCGCATCCACTCGGCAAAGAACGGTCCCATCGCGCCATCCGGCCGCACCGTCTTCCGAAGGTCGCGCGGCAGCCAGTCCCGCAGCTGAATCGGGGCAAACCCCCGAGCGAACGAACTGAAGAACACCAACCCCTCCCGACGCACCCCTCCAGCCGTCACCCGAAGCACGTGAAAGGCCCCCACGTCGCCATTCGCGTCGCACGACCCCTCCAGCACCACGCCCCCATCCCGCGCCCACCCACCCAGCCCCACATGGGCCGCCGCCACCCCGTCCACCGGGTACTGCCGCAACACATTCGCCGCACGCACCACGCCCACACCCAGCGGCTCACCCGCCAGCCCGTCCCGCTCCAGCACGCGCACCGAGAGCCCCGCCGCACGCACCATCTCCGCGCGTCGTGGGTGCAGCTCCACCACGGTCACCTCCCCGTCCACCGCGTCCACCAGTGCGGCCACCGTGTCGACGCGTTCACCAGCCCCCACTTCCAGCACACCGTCGGCCGCCTCACCGGGCCACAGCCGCACCAACAAGGCGTCCCACAACGCCAACCGACCCACCCGTGTCTTCCCACGGAGCCGCCCCACCGCCGGCCGCTTCATGGGGGGTCTCCCACGCCCAGCAGCTCCGCATCGGTCGCCTTCCGCACGCTGAGCGCACCTGCAGTCCCCTGCATCACCACACCCACCCCGGCCCGCCGCTCGGACCTTTTCTTAGGAACAAGCCGCACCACCAGGTCGAGCTCCCGACCCCGAATCGCCCCCCGCGCCGCCAGTGGTCGCCCCTTCCCCTGGTGCACCAGCCGTTCCACCTCCACCACACCTTCCGACATCACGAACGTGGCTTCCGTGGGCCCCAGCAACACCTGCCCCCGCTTCACCTCCACAAACGGTGCCACCTTCAGCACGGCCTTCAGCGCCGGTGGAACCGCCCCCCCCAAGGCCAGCGCCCCATCGGTGAGAACCACATCTGCACGGGTCACGCCCGCACCCGGTGCTCGGTCACCGCCCGCATCCACCTCGAATTCTCCCGACAGCTTCCCCGTGAGCGGAGACGTCTGCCCGGTGGCCGCCATCACCAGCTCCTCGAGGTCGCCGTCGCGCACCCGCACCTCCGCATGCACCGATGGCCGCTCGCCCGACAGGTTGCCGATGGTCAGGCGCCCCTCCGCGCCCCCACCCGCCATCCGAAGACGGCCGTCCAGACGGTGTTCCCTGCGCCCCAACCGCACGTCGTCGAGCACCACATCGGTCACCTCGACCCGCCCCGTCCGCCAGCGTCGGGCCGCCACCGTCCCCCGTCCGCCCACCAGCCCCTTGCCGCCCACGAACACCAGCCGCGTCAGCGTCGCAGACACCCCGTCCGCACGGGCTTCGGGCAGCGGCCCGTCGGCCGGCATCCGCAGCGTGGAGTCGCGAACCAACACCACATCTGCCACCACCCGCAGCGGCATCCCGCCACGCTTCCGGGGCACCGGGCGCTTCGGCACCGTCACCGACAGCCCATCCAGGCGAACCGACCCCAGGTCCACCCGCCCCAGCCACATCGACCAGAAGCCCGGCACATCCGTCTCGGCATGGTCCACCGTCACCTGCGCGGTGGGGGTCACCACCGTGAGGTCGTCCACCAGCACCGTCCATCCCACCTTCCGCACCACCTGCAGGTCGCCGTAGTCCACCGACACACCCGACCCATCCAGGAGACGCTCCAGCAGCGCCTCACGACGCTCTGCGTCGGTCAGCACATCCCGCGCCAGCCACGCACCAGACACCGTGGCCGCCCCCACGAGCACCCCGCCCGCCACAGCCAGCCCGGCAACCCACCGCGCAATCCGACGCCACCGACCCGCCATCCACCGCTCCCGAGGATGGCTCCGAGCCTATCCCGCCGGCATCTCCGCGAGCAGCAACGACGCCACCAGCGCGAGGTCGATGGGACCAAACGGCCCCCCCGGACGCCCCAGAGCCCCATCACCACGGGCGACCTCACCAATCAGCCCGGCCCGGTCCGCCCGGTCCAGCGCCCGCAGCTCCACACTCTCGGCCGCATCCGGCGCATCCCGATGCAAGCGACACACCTCATCGAACGACAGCGGCGTGTGGGCCAGCGAATACAGCTCCGGCTTGCCCCCCCGCTCCAGCTCCCGCCAGATCCCCAGAGACCGCAGCTCCAAGGCCTCGCGCGCCGGGTCGGTCGGTCCGCCCACGCCCAGCTCTTCCGCCAGCTCACGCCGCGCCCCCGCCAACAGGCCGTCCAGCCCCACCACCGGACAGCTGAAGTCGCGGCCCGGCTCCAGGCTCCCCGACGCCGACACCGACAAGTGCCCCGCACGCCAGTCCACCCGGTCGCTGCGCCGCTGGGCCACCACCGCACCATCCGCTGTACGCAAGAGCACCACCACACCGATGTCACACGCCAGCACGCTCTCCCGTGGTGCCGACAGCTTGCCCGGCTGCGGTTGGTCCGCCGCACGAAGGTCGTGGGGGCCGTCCAGCAGCGACTCCAGCGCACGCGTGCAGAAGTACGACACCGGCGCCACCCGCCCCCGGTGGGTCCCGCCCGCTTCCGTCGACAGCTCCAAGAGGGCCGTCAGCGTGCCATCGTGGCGGTTCGGGTGCGCGCTCAACGCCGCCAGCGGTCGGGCCAGCGCCCCACACCACTCCCCGGGCGCCACAAACGGCGCCGACTCCACCACCAGCTCCACCGCACGCTCACCCGGCGGCAGCAGCGGCACCAGCGGCAACACGAGCGACCGCCCCCGCCAGGTCCGCTTCAAGCGCGGCTCCTCACGGTACACCGCATGCAGGTCCACCGCGCACCCCGTCGAATGAACCAGCACCACATCACTCGGGCCACCAGGCGCCACCACCGTCCTCCAAGACAACCCACGCGCCCTATCCGCTTGACCAGAGAGCGGTGCACGAACGTGTGTCCTCCGGAATACGGAATTCGCCCGGGAGAACTCCATGCCCAGCCACCGTGCCCGCCTCGAATGGTCCAACCGTGTGCGCGCCGAGTACCGCTCGTCCGCCATCACCGCCCGCGTGCTCCACCTCTCCATCGCCGCTGGCCTTCCCCGCGAGCTGCTCGACACCGCCCACCGCATCGTGCGCGACGAGCTCGACCACGCCGACCTCTCCCACCACTGCCTGGTCGCCATCGACGGCGCCGACCTCCCCGTGGGCATCGAATTCGCCGCCTTGGCCGACATGTCCCACGAAGCCGGCCCCCTCGCCGAGCTGGTCCACCACCTGCTCCACTCCTTCTGCTTCGGCGAGACCCTGGCCGTCCCCCTCTTTCGGGCCATGCGCCACCACACCACCCACCCCACCGCCCGCGCCGCCCTCGACCGCATCCTCACCGACGAAGCCGTGCACAGAGCCTTCGGCTGGCAAGCCATCGACGCCCTGCTCGAGCTCGACCCCACCGGCGTGCGCACCTTCCTCGAAGCCAACCTCACCGAAGCATACGCCAGCTACCACGCCGCGTACGGCGCCGTTCCCGACGCCGCCCCCCTCACCGACGACGAGCGAGCCGTGGGCCTCCTCGCCCCCGCCACCTACCGCCGCATCTTCGCAGACACCTGGCAACACGACATCTCCGAGCGCTTCCACCGGCGTGAAGTCGCCACCAGCCTGTCCGCGCTGGTAGGCTGACCGCGACTGCGCTCTGGAGCCCTGTTCATGTCGGTTCGCATCCCCGCCCTCGTCGCCTTGCTCGCGGCCACCGGCGTCGCTCTCCTCCCCTCCCCGTCCAACGCCAACGACGACGAGTTCATGAACCTCGACCTCGACGGCGACGGCCGCGGCGACGGCAAGGCATCCGACCCCTCCCAGTGGACCTGGCCCCGCATGAGCCGCTTCGACGTCGACAAGCAGGAGCTGTCGGTGCGCTGGCCCGGCAAGTCCTTCGACGAAGTGCTGCCCTTCGACGACATCATCCGCTTCGAGCGCACGCGCCCCTACGAAGAGTTCCCCGACGAACTGTTTGTGCTCCTCGCCGACGGCCGGCGCGTGCTGGTCTCCCGCGGCGACGACGTCAGCACCCACACCATCCTGGTCACCGCCACCACCGGCCTGCCCGCCGCCGAGCTCGAGCCCGGCAAGGGCCACTTCCCCGTCGCCAACCTCAACCAGCTGCCGCCCCAGCTCCGCATCGGCGCCGACGAAGGGGTGCGCTTTGCCGCCGCCCGCACCGCCGACCTCGCCATGCGCAACCGCCGTGGCAGCGGTGAGCTCGTCAAGGTCGCCGAAGACGACCACCCCGCCCTGCGCAACGAAGGCGGCGGCGTGCTCGAGAAGCACGAGATCGAGCTGGTCCTCAAGCAACGCATGAGCCTCTTCATGCGCTGCTACCAGCGCGAGCTCCAGCGCGACCCCGGCCTCAAGGGCACCGTCGTGGTGCGCTTTGTCATCGACCGCGACGGCACCATCCGCCACTCGCACCTGCGGGCCACCAGCCTCCACAACCCGGTCGTCGAGGAGTGCGTGGTGGATGAAGTCGACGACACCCGCTTCCCGCGGCCCAGCGGTGGCACCGTCATCATCAGCTACCCCTTCAACTTCCAGCCACTGTAGGCGCCTGTCCGGGGGGACACCATGACCGCACTCATCACCCTGCTGGGGCTCTTCCTCGGCAGCGCCGACGCCGGTCGTAAAGACCGCATGCCCACGCCCGATCCGCCTGTCGTCCAAGAAGACCGGGTCGAGATTGCGGTCGACAGCCGAGATGTCTGGACCGTCGAGCCTGTCGGTGAAGATGGCCTCATCCTCCTGGGCACCGACAACCGCGGCGCGTCCTGGACCCTCGTCCGCTACGACACCGACTTCCGGCAGCAGTGGGTCACCATCTGGGACGCCCCCAACCGCAAGGTCCGCCTCGCCGACCGCACGGTCTCCGATGGCACGCTCACCCTGCTGATGCACCAGGTCAAGCGCGACCACTTCACCCTCCTCGAGGTCAACCTCGAAGACGGCAGCACCACCGAGCGCAAGGTCGAGTCTCCGGTTCGGCTCCTCGCCGCCGACCGCGTGGCCGTGGTCGACGACGACACATATGTCCTGGCCGCAGTCCGCGACCACAACCTCACCCTCGGCACCGAAGGCGAGCTCTTCCACATCGAGGCCGATGGCTCCTCCAGCGTCGTCCCGGTCGCCAAGCACCTCGACGCCCGAAAGGTCGGCTTCCTGCGGCTCACCACCGACCCCGACGAAAACGCCCTCGACCTCTCGCTCGTCACCCAGAAGCGCAAGCGGCGCACCGTGCACACCGTCAGCGTCGCCGACGGCGCCATCACCGAGCGCCGCACCCTGTCCCCACCGTCAGACGGCAGCCACAACCTCCTCACCGCCCAGCGCGTGCGCACCGATGCCGCCGACCTCCTCATCGGCACCTACGCCGGCACCGCGAAGGGCCTGGCCGCACAGGGCCTGTTCGTCAGCAAGCTCGAGGCCGATGGCGGCGAGACCTGGCGCCGCACCATCAGCTTCACCGACCTCGACCGCTTCTTCGACTACCTGCCCGACCGCAAGAAGGCGCGGGTGGAGAAGCGGGCCCAGAAGAAGAAGGACAAAGGCGACGACCTCAAGCTCGGCTACCTGCTCAACCTGCACGAAGTCGTCGAGAAGGATGGTCGGCTGCTCGTCATCGGCGAGGCCTTCTACCCCGAGTACGAGACCCGCCAGCGCACCGTCACCTACGTCGAAAACGGCGTCACAAAGACCCGCATCGAGACCTACACCGTCTTCGTGGGCTTCCGGTACACCCACGCCGTGGTGGTCGCCCTCGACGAACAGGGCAACCGCCTGTGGGACGCCAGCTTCGAGATCGGCAACATCCTCTCGTACAGCATCCGCGACCGAGTGCGCGTAAACGTCGACGACCAGGGCAAGATCACCATGGTCTACGCCTACGGCGGCAACATCTACGCCAAGGTGGCCACCGCCGAGGGCGTGGTCGACGAAAAGAGCCGCCAGCGCGCCGAAGCCATCGGAGGCGGCAAGGTCAAGCGCACCGTCGCCACGCACACCGAGCACTGGTACGACGACCACTTCCTCGTCTGGTCCTACGAGAAGGTGGTGGGCGGAGAAGGCGGCCGGCGCAAGGTCTTCGCGTTTTCCACCATCTCCGAGGTCGAGTAGTCGCAGCACCAAATGACGCCGGAAGGTGTCCGTCCCCACCCGGCGCCACCTGTCCCAAGCGTCTGCGCTCAAGGCCCCCCGGTGCAGACCGATGGCCTCTGCATGAAGACGCACGCCACCCCCCACAGCGCGATTCTCGTCCCCTCCAGCCGCCGGGAGGCTTCGACGAAGCAAGCCCGCGACGCCCGAGACCGCCTGCGGCGCACGCCCGACGACACCGACGCCCTCTTCCAGCTCGCCGAGGCCTACGCCCGGATGGAGCGCCACCAGGAAGCCCAAGACGCCCATCGAGCGCTGCTTCGCGCCGACGGCCGCTTCGCCGACCTGCACGCCGAGGCCACCGAGCCCGGCGCAGCAGGCTTCATCGGCGGCTTCGACCAGGTGGACTGCCCCGTCTGCGACGAGCCCGACTGCTCCGTCGTGTGGGTGGGCAACATCTCCCAGCAGGTGCGCACCTGGGGCCACCTCGACCCCGTCCGCCAGTGGGTGAAGTGCGACGGCTGCGAGACCCTCCGCGTGCACGCCCCACCCAGCGACGCCGCCCTCGCACGCTGGAACACCCACCGGACCGCCGAGCTCGCCGCCCAGAAGGCCCCCGACCTCCACACCTTCAGCCACGACCTCGGCCGCTGGCAGCCCGAGCTCGACGCCTTCGAGCACGCCGGCTTCGGCATGGCCTGGCTCGACCAGCTGGGCGCTCCCGTGCCCCGCCTCCTCGAAGTGGGCAGCGGCTGGGGCAGTTTCCTCGCAGCCGCAGAGTGGCGCGGCTTCCAGGCCACGGGCGTCACCACCGCGCACCAGGCCGCCTGGGCCGCCGCCACCCTCACCATGCCGTGTGTGGTCGCCGACACCGAAGGCGGCCTGCTCCCCGAACACCTCCCCGACGGCGTCTTCGACCTCATCGTCCTGCGACACTCCATCGACCGCGCCCCCGACCCCGTCGCTGTGCTCGAGACCGCCGCCCGGCGCCTCGCTCCCGACGGACTGCTGGTCCTCCAGGTCGCTCTGAACGACCACCCCGTCCACCGCCTCCAGGGCTACGACGACCCCCGCTGGTCCACCCCCGACCGCCGTGTGTTCTTCACGCGCGACACCCTCGAGGTGGCCCTGGTCCGCGCAGGCCTCTCCAGCGAGCAGGTCCGGCACGCCGAAGACGCCGCTCCAGGCACCACTCTCGTGTTTGTCCGCCACGACAACATGCGCGAGGTCGTCGGAGCGGAATAGACCGCGCGGGATGGAAGAACGCCGCGCCCGCATGAAACCGTCTGCCGCCTTCGGGGCGGTCGCGGGCCCGTTGGCATGTGCCGCCATCTACCTGGCCCCCCTCCCCTTGGGCCTCACCGGCGAAGGCAAGGCCGCCCTCGCCGTTCTCGCGCTCTGTGTGGTGTGGTGGCTGTTCAGCCCGGTGGCCCTACCCGTCACCAGCCTCATGGGCCTCGCACTCCTGCCCGCCCTCGGCGCCATGCCCACCGCCGAAGCCCTCGCGCTCTTCGGCAACCCGTCCGTCTTCTTCGTCATCGGCGTCTTTCTCGTCGCCGCCGTGATGCACCGCACCGGCCTGTCCGCCCGCCTCACCCTGCTGGGCCTGCGCCGCGCATCCAAGAGCGAAGACATCCTGTGCTACGGCGTTCTCGGCCTGTCCTGGGCTCTGTGTGGCGTCGTCGTCTCCCACGCGGTGGCAGCCATCATGCTGCCCATCGTCCTCCAGATCATCCGCGCCCTCGACCTCGGCCCGCGGTCCCGCACCGCCCGCCGCCTGCTCCTGTCCATGGCCTGGGGCACCGTCGCCGGCTCCAACCTCACGCTGCTGTCGAGCGCCCGCGCCACCCTCGCCCTCGACCTCTACAGCAACTGGCGCGACAACGCCGGCCTCGACGCCGATCCCATCGGGTTCATCGCGTACGCCGCAGGCGCTGCCCCCGTCTCCTTCTGCAGCGTGATTGCCGCTGGCATCGTCCTCCGCCTCACCTTCCCGCCCGAAGGCCTCGACATCGCTCCCGCCATCAGCCGCCTCGACGAAAAGGTCAAAGAGCTCGGCACGATGCACCGCCGCGAGTGGCTCACGCTCGCGGTCGTGGTGGGCATGATCATCTCGATGGTCGCCGCCGGACCCCAGTGGCTTGGTGTCGTGGCCCTCATCGTGAGCTGCACCCTCTTCCTGCTGCAGGTTCTCCGCTGGGAAGACGCCGAGCGCTACGTCAACTGGGGCGTGGCGCTCATGTACGGCGGAGCCATCGCCGTGGGCGGCGCACTCGACCGCACCGGCGCCACCGCATGGCTCGCAAAGGCCGTGCTGCCCGACCTCATGGGTCCCTGGACCACCGTGGCCCTCATCGCCATCCTCGCCGCGGGCCTCACCGAAATCGTGTCCAACGCCGCCGTCATCGCCGTCATCCTGCCCATCGCTCTGCCGCTCGCGGTCGAAGCTGGCCTCGACCCCCACCTCCTCGTGTGGCTGGTCCCGCTGAGCGCCGGCTTCGCATTCGTGCTGCCCACCTCCACTCCGGCCATGGCCATGGTCTTCGGCACCGGGTACCTCCGAGTACGGCACACCGCCGTCGGAGGCGTCATCACGCTCGTGTCCTGGGGCAGTCTCCTCGCCATGGCCAAGTTCTTGTGGCCGCTGCTCGGTCTCGATGTCCACCCGGGGGCTACCCCATGAACCGACGCATCCTCCTCGCCGTCTCCACCAGCCGGTACAGCCGCCACCTGGTCGACACCGCCATCCAAGAGGCCAGCGCCTTGCGAGATGCCGGCGACACCGTGGTCATCGACCTCCTCATCGTCACCGAACAAGAGGAGCTCGAGCGCGTGGGCCAGCGAGTCGGCGACGTGGGCTTCCTCGGCTTGAGCCCCCAGCGCGATGTCCTCGACGCCCTCGGCCAGGAACACGACCGCATGGCCCGCAAGATGGCCCAGCGCGTGATCGACGCCGCCGAAGCCCACGGCTTTCCCGTCGAGCGCACCGAAACCGACGGCACCTTCGCCGAAACAGTCATCGCCCGCGCCCAGTCCCATCCCTGCGACCTCATCCTCCTCACCCGCGCCGACCGCCCCTTCATCAGCCGCATCCTCTTCGGCAGCGAAGCCGACACCGTCGCCAAGCTCGCCCGCCGCGATGGCCTCGGGCGCGTCATCATCGACGAGTAGTCCATGCTCCTCCCCGTCTGGGACGCCATCCAGCGGGGCCTCGACGGCCAGCGCTTCCTCGTCGTCTGGCCCGTCGCACAGGTCGCCCGCCGCTGGGTCGAGCGCCTGTCCGTGCTCGGCCTGCCCACCCCCTTCGTGTTGGGCCTCTACGACGGCCCTTCCGCCCCCCTGCCCCTGCCCGCAACCCACCTCCACGTCCTGCGTCCCGGTCCCCTCCCCCCCCGCGACCCCGACGACAGCCTCTTCGAGCAGTGGCAGCGCGCCGTCCGCGCCCTCCCCGCCAGCGCCCTCGACGCCATCCAGCGCTGGGACCCCGAAGGCACCGCCGTCGTGCTCGTCCCCCCAGCCGCCGAGCTCACCGAAGTCGCCGGCCGGCGCGTGTTCGGCGGCACCCCACCCATCCGCTCCGAGATCGAAAACAAGGTCCGGGTCGACGCCCTCTTCTCCAAGCTCGGCATCCCCACCGCCCCGCACGCCGTGGTCCCCCTCGCGCGCGCCGACACCACCGCCGCCACCCTCGACCAAGGCCACGGCACCGTCTGGGCCGGCGACAACACCACCACCATCGAAGCCGGCGCCAAGGCCCTCGCCCGGGTCCACACCCCCGCCACCCGCGCCCGCGCCCACAGCCTCTTCGCCGGTCGCTGCGAAACGGTCCGCATCCAGCCCTTCCTGCCCGGCGTCCCCTGCAGCATCCAAGGCATCTGCACACCCGACGGCGTCGCCCTCACCCGTCCCACCGAGATGCTCGTCCTCCACGCCCCCACCACCGGCGAATTCTTCCTCGTGGGCATGGCCACCACCTGGGCCCCACCCACAGCCGTCACCCACCAGCTCCGCGAGATGGCCCACACCGTCGGCCAACACCTCGCCTCCGCCCACAGCTGGCGCGGCGGCTTCAGCGTCGACGCCATCGCCGCCCCCGACGGCACCGTCTGGCCCACCGAAGTCAACGCCCGCATGTCCGCCGGGCTCGCCATGGTCGACGGCCTGCTCCCCGGCCCGTCCCTCGAATTCGTCGAGCGCCTCCTCCGCGAAGGCCTCCCCATCGGCGTCACCGCCGCCCGCCTCGAACAGTGGTGGTCCCGCCCCCTCCGCGCCCGCCGCCACGCCCATGTGCGCCTCAAGGGCCTGCCCATCCCAGACACCCCCCAAACCATCCAAGACGCCCTCCCCCACGCCATCCTCCGGTGGGAACGAGAGGGCAGCCAAGGCGTCCTCAAGCTCGAGCTCGACCCCACCCGCACCCCGCGAGGCATCCGCGTCGCCCCCATCGTCGAGCAGGCCCTCCAGCTCGCCCATCAGCACTGGAAATTGCCCGTCGAGCACTGGCGCGCGGCCTGACTCCCTCGGATCTGGGGCCCTCCGAGCCGCCTGCGGCGTCTCTTCGGGGCCCTCGGAGCCCCGGAGGGTCTCCTCGGGGCCTCGGAGCCCCGGAGGGTCTCCTCGGCGCCTTGCTCCCCCTGAAGGGAGAGAACATCATCGTTCTCACAGCCCTCCCCGCACGAGTCGTGTACTCCTCCGACAGAGGTCCTCGGCAGAGGTTGCCTCCAGACCCATTGCTCGTGCATCAGCGGGGGACTGCTCCTTCGGAGCGACTACCGCGGCGCCTCCTGTGCGCTTCGCGCCCGGCGCCTTGCTCCCCCAGACACCCCCTGTTTTCCGGGGAGAACTCCGTCCTCCCCGGGCCCCTCCGGCCGGGGGACTACTCGCTTCGCTCCGTACGTCCCCCTGGACCCCCTATGCGGGCCCGGTGCCGACAAACAACGCATCGAAAGGTTCGAAGCCCGGCGCCTGATCCCGGGCCGGCTGTCGGGTCCGGGGTTCGATGGGCTCGGGGGACGACAAATCGATGGGCTGGTGCCAGATTCGTCGCTTTGTTCGCTGACGCTCACGCTCCGAACGACTCGGTCGAGGCTGACCGAACACGTGGGAGGACGAGGAAATCGTCATCCTCACAGTCCTCCCCCTCCCAGGGGGAGGTGCCCCGAAGGGGCGGAGGGGGCCCCTCACAGGGGGAGGTGCCCCGAAGGGGCGTAAGCGCTCGACCAACCCATCTCGTCTGCCTCACCTGGCCCGGGTACCCACCTCTCCTTTGGAGGACCCATGGCCTGGCAGCCCAGCACCAACCCCGTCACCATTCAGCGCTGGCGTGACCGCGT
>Ga0213833_1000604_pt1 | contig 32819 bp, 31 predicted proteins | sample SWATP21_FD_160575 | JGI IMG/M metagenome (GOLD analysis project Ga0213833, IMG submission 160575) | Coastal seawater microbial communities from Marineland, Florida, United States - SWA TP2 #1 | ecosystem: Environmental > Aquatic > Marine > Coastal | place: USA: Florida | collected 2016-08-14 | reverse complement strand
TGGGGCGAGCGGGGGGGGGGGGGGGGGGGGGGGGGGGGGAGGGGGCACACGCCGTGCACGTGACAGCACGGCACAGCGCAAGTGCCAGCAAGCAGGCAAGAGAAGGATGCTGCACGAAGACAGCGGCAACAGCAGGCACACACGAACCGTGTGGGCAGCTGCGTCAGCAGATCCACGGCAAACTCGACGAAGCGCTCGCAAAAGCGAATCGCAGCGGCGTCGGCGTCGCCTGAGGCGGGGATGGTGGCCAGCACACCAAAGAAATGGTCCAACAAGTCCGCCAAGAAACCCTCCTCCATGCGTGCCTGCAAACTGGCAGTACTCGTGCCTGCGGTGCCGCGGCTGGTGTCTTTCTTTGCGGAACGTCCTGTGCGCGCCCGTTTGGCACTGGGGGCACGCGCAGCCGCATCATCCTCGCCCACCCCCTCTCCCTCCTCTGTCTTGCCACCTCTCTCGCCATCCGAGCGGGTCTTCTGAAAATGGGCCCAGTGCCGGCGCAGCTGCGGGTACTGGCGCAGCTGTCGCTCCACCATGCCACTTGACACGCGGCTCCACAGCGGCAGGGACACCAAACGCAGGGCACAGGGGCGCAGCAGGTCGTTCTCCAGCGATTGGAATGCATGGATGAGGAAGATGGTGTACTGAGTGCGCTCCTGCAAAGTCATGTCGTACCTGGCGCGGCATCACACGCACGCATAATGCACCACAAAGGATGGTGAACGAGGCAGGCAGGCAGGCAGGCAGGCAGGCAATCACGCGACCACGAAAACAGCAGCAGCACCTAAAACACAATCCCAACACAAAACACCACAAAAGAACACGGGACGCACGCTTGTGGCAAGGTAAGCACGCGCAAGAAGAAGGCTGGAAACACATCTTTGCGAGACTGGAAGGCGTCCCACATGGCAACGTTTTCCCGGTCCTTTTCGTTCACCATCTGTACGCATCGGACCGAACCGAACCGCCCCGAACGCAAAACAAACCAAGCATCCAAGCAAAAACAAACAAACACACACACGCACACACAACAACAACAAACAGCACCTCAGCACACGTCCTTCGCTCCATGCCCCAACAAGCGACCAAGCCCAGCCGTGGCCACGCACCGCGATAATAGACAGCACATGCTCAGGGGACGATGACTCCGCCGCAAAGTTGGGCCACAAGTAGTTCTCCAAGAAGCCACTGAACTCCAGGAGCATGGCGCGTGCTGCCACTGCTCGCGCATGGCCTCGGAGCTCCGTGCGGTAGACCTTGACGACCAAGTCCGCAGAGAACGCCGCAGTGGCACCCTGAAGGAGAAGCCACACCCACACACCACTTTGTGTGAGGTGGGGGAGGCACGCCGAGGGTCGAGGGTCGAGGGTCGAGGTCGAGGTGGCACACCTAAAGGGAGGAGCCAGCCACCACCGGAGCCACCCATCACGTCGCGGCTCCGCCGAAACGACTCACCTGTGACCAGTTCTTGGAAGCCAACGCTGTCAGTGGATCACTCAAGATGTCAGCGACTGTGGGAGCAGCCGCCCGCTTGGCTGTGCGGAGACAGAGGCACGGAGCGCAACAGACACACAGACACACAGACACACACCCAGGCAACATGTGGGTGAGCAACAGCCGACCGGCAGCGTGGGCAGCCGGGACTCCATGGTTCAACAACACAGCCCCGCCCCGCTCCGCCCCGCACCTTTGGCTTTGGAACGCGACATGGCGCACACTCGGAGCAGCCACGACGGGGGGGTCGATGGCACGCCGCTCACTTCACGGTCACGTCGCCGAGGCAGTTGCCACCACAGAAGCCGCTTGGGGTGGTCACGGCTTTGAGACTGACCAAATCCAAAAATGCCATGTGTGCTAAATTCACATGACAACGACGCTGCGCAGCGACTGTTTTCGTGTCTTGTCTTGCAATTTGACGCGCCAGCCGTCCTCACTGAGACTGGTGGCCGAGCTCCGTGGACAGCATGCGAAACCACACGTCACCGACCGCATTGTGATTCTGCCACGCTGTCATCATTGGGGAGGATTCACAAGACAATGGACAGGGCGGGCGCGGCACGAGATGTGGTTAACCCACTGCAGCAGCAGCAGCCGCGAGTGTCCCGCCACACACTCGTTCCCTTGGAGGTTGGCTCGTTGCCCCCACATCGCAGACCACATGCCCTTCCTCGAGTGCTTTCAAAGGTGAGGCGCCACTCTTATATCTCTTGTCTTGTTCATTCTTGTGACGCCTGCCTCGCCGCCTGACTTGCACGCCCACTTCCCACTTGGCGGCAGGAAGTGCTTCTCTCACGCAACTCCTTTGCTGTGGGGCTCACGATCCTCGCCATGCTTGTGCCATGGTGTTTGTTCTTGGTGCAAGTCGGAGCGGATGGGCATCTCGAGTGCCAGGCTTATGTGGCCTGTGCACCTGGGTTTGGCGAAGTGACCTTCAACACGTCACGCGTGTGCGTCCCCAGTGCTGAGTGCCCACCAGAAACGTACTTCGCCGGCGTGTCCTGCCAACGCTACAGCAACTGTTCCCTCTCTGTGGATGGCTTGGTGTCCGTTACTCCAGTTGGGCAGCCCTGTCCCACCTCCGCCACGCGAGCCCTGCTGTGTGTCTTTGTGGCGCTCAACACATCCAGCCCCACACAGAAGCAGTGTGTTGTGACGTCTCCGTGCGGCCCTGATGAAGTGTTTGATGGCGTGGATTGTGTAAGCGCATGGCGCCCATGTCTTGGGAACGACTTTGAGTGGCGCGTACGTTGCTCGTCGCCGGTGTGTGGCGTGCTGTTCTGTGCATTCCATGGCGTTTGGCTGAACGTGACGTGCCTGTGTGGTGGTGTGGCGGGGCGCCTGGCATGCACACCTTGTGTGAATCCTGCGGATGCGGACGTGTCCATGCCATGGTGCACGCCTGTTCCTCTTGTACGATCGACACCTCCAAATGCCACGCTGCAGGCTCTGCCTGCCATGGGTTTTGGCATTGTCGTGCCCATCGTGATGTTGATGTACTTGTTTTGGCGAGAGTCGCGTCGCGGATGGCCTACTGTGCGCCCTGGGACACATTACCTTGCTTTTTCAGGCCGCCTACACGCCGTTGTCAACACAAAGTGGTGCGCCGTGTGGCTCTGCCAGAGCCACCGTGGGCTTGACCACCCTGTCACCCTCCGGTACCCATGCACGTGCTTGTCTTGTCTTGCCTTGCCCAGGTATGAGTTGTTTCAAGCCACGTTCACTGCCATTGCAGCGTCCTCGTTTGTCTATTACAGTTCCGTGGTGGAAGCCGTCCAACGGGGCACAGGGTGTGTGGCGCGCATGCTTTGGTCGAGTTGATAGCGACGCGACTCGCATGGGGTGATGACTGTTGCGGTCCCCTCCTCCCCCAGGTCGCACGAGATTACGTTCTACAACATGGATGTGACGCTCTCCGAGGAAGTGAACTGGATTTGTGTGGAACTTTTCCTCACCAACGTCCTTCTCTCAGACGTTCTGACTCATCTGCTGGCCACGCCAGCCATGGGTGCTTGGTCCCACATGTGGTCGTTCTACAACATTGTGGATGTGCTTGCTTTCGGCTGCCTCGCATACCCGAACGTCGTTCCGGCTGCAACCTTTGAGAAGTTCAATATCCCGTGCGTAGTGGGACGCCCACCAAAGCCGTGCCGTACCGCTCGTTGGTGCCATACCACTACGTCGTGTTCATGTGCAGCGCGCCGCTCATGGCTGCCAACTCGCATGCGCCCGTGCTGCAGGTACTCTCCCATCCTCTTCGGAGGCGCGCTGCGTTTCCTTCGCTTCCGGCGAGTCCTTCGATTCCTGGACGAAGGTGCTGAAGCCGGATTCACACTTGGAAAAAGTTCGTTGTTGTTAGGGCCCCAGCGATGCCGTGCCGTGCAACAGTGAGTGGGCAGACCTCACCAACGCCCCTCCCGCCGCCCCGTGTCCTCATTGCTGTTTGTTCGCAGCCTCCATCTCGCCGCGCACCGCCGCGCTTGTTCAGTTTACGTTCAACGCCGTGTTGTGTGCGTTGCCCGCCGGCGTTGCATGTTGGAGGCTTTCACGTGCTGCTTGTTCGTCACACGCGATCGCCTGGGGACGTTTGCATGTGATATGCCGACAGATGTGTTCTGCACTGCCGCCATTACCCTGTTCTTGGAGTTCCCCTGCGCCATCGTGATGGGACCAGACTCCATGGAGTGCAACGCCTCGTTTCAGATGTTCTATTTGTGTGTCTACTTTGTGGTGTGCACCTTCAGCACGGTACGTACCAGTTTGGTGCCCGACCGCTTGGTGACACAACTCAACTCATGGTGTGGCATGTGTGTTCACTGGCTTCCAATGTGTGTAGGTGGGCTATGGTGACATGTGCGTTGCGGCTGCTACAAGCCTTGAGGCTGAACTCGCGTTGCTTGTTGGTGTGGGTGTTGGGAGGGCGGGCTAAAGAAAACGTGTGGCCTTACGATGCCGCCCGCGGTGTTCCGGCAGGTACCCGGTGACAAACTGGGGCCGAGTCGCCATGACACTGCTCATCACCGCGGCGGTGATCAACGTACCGGTGCAGCTCAACAGGCTGTCTTCGCTGGTGGATGGAAATGCCAAGGAAGCCAACAACCAGCAAGGTGCCGCGGTGCTCCGTCTGGCATGCCGTGTGCCTGTGGCTCACCCAACGTGTGCTGTGTGGTGGACCTCAGACGTGGCCAGCAGTCCGCGTGCGCCCCATGATGCCGAAGTGCTTCGAAAGCTGGATGGGATACAGCGCCAACTCGCGCGCATGCAGTCCTCCGGTCACCCGGCGCGCAGCAATGAGCAACATTTGGTGTGGGCCCGGACACAGGTGAGCGCGGTTCAGAGCACCTGCAAGTGCCGTAGTTGTGGATGGTGTTCCTGCGCTGATGGGTGCCGTGTGTCCATGCATGTGCGTGTGCTGGTTGTTGACTTCGGCTCCTTGGGGCAGATGCGACGCAAGTTGCAGGTGGCGCAGGCTCGCAAGGTGGCACAAGTGCTGGGTGTTCGAACAGGAGCAGGTGACGATCATGACGTCCTGATAGACCGTCTGTGCTCGGTGCTGCTCAAGTAGCGTGCCACCACGTGTCAAGTAGGTCGCGGCATTGGCATGCAGTGGGGATGCGTCGCACAGCGTCAATAGCGCACATCGTGTTTACTGTTACCACACACGTGCACTTGGCGATGCGATCAAGAGGCACAGCACGTGGGAAGGCGAGGCGACAAGCCAACAAGCAGATGCAATACCTCTACGCATACTTTTCCATGAACAGTGTGTGAAACGTGGTCAGCGAGCTGATCACGTCGTCCATGTCACGCTCCGGTGGCAAGATGGTCGCACGGAAGTGCCATGTGCCTTCGTGCTGCCCGAATCCAGACCCCTGACACCAGCAAACGTGCCAGACACGATGAGCAGGTGGCCACCACAAGAAGCAAATATGGCGTATCGCGCGTCGCTTCTCCATGTTGCAACGACCAAGGACTTGGACCACGTACCGGAACAACGACGATGCCCGTCTCCTTCAGGAGCTCCAAACAGTAGAATGTGTCTGCCGCTTTGCCGGCTGCGCGCGCGGCCTCTACAGCTGCGGAAGGGAGCTCAATGCTCGGGAACACGTACAAAGCGCCCTGAGCATCCTGACAAGTGACGCCAGGCAGGTTGTTCAGGCCTGCCACAAGAGACTTGGCTCGGCGCCGCAGTGAAGAGAGGATGGCATCGCGCTCGTCCACATATGATTCGTACGACTCGTCACCCGGCTTGGGTGGGTTCACCATCATCTCCACCTGGAGTGGGAGTAGTGGGGGCGGGGGGCGGCAACCCGGAACATGGCAGAAGCGAATCAGGCATGCTTTTCAGCCGGCACGCAGCCCCCTTGCGTGATCACACAAGGGGGCACTGGTGTGGCGTGTCACATTCCGGAAGCATCCCAGCAGCAGATACGCACCATGACCTGGCCTGCAATGTTGGAGCACAGCGAAATCGATGCCAACTTGTACAGTTGCTCGCGCACCTCCTCGGGGAAGCCTTCCATCTCGAAGTAGCCGCCGCGCTTCCCACACCTGTGGCAACGCCAATCACACCAATCACACCAAGCACACCATCACACAACCACATTACCACAGTCGTCAACACCACAGGTGCTGATGGGTGCTTGGTGCAGCTGCAGTGGTCACGAACTCGCCAAGGAACCCCTTCGAAACGGAGTGAAAGGACACCAGCTGCAGCCCATCGTCCAGGGCACCCATGTCGTGTGCAACCTTCTTGAAGGAAACAAACGGCAAGGAATCGTCCCACAGGTTTGTTTGGTACACCTCGTCTGCCAACACCACCAACTCCTCATCACGGGCAAACTCCACCTGCGGGCACGCGCGTAAGCATGCACCATCATCCGTGAACACGCAACACAACACACACAGCACCAAACACGTGGGAACACAGATGCAAAGCAAACAGACACAACCAACACCCAACAACCAACATAACACCCGTATGTCATCACGCCATGCCACCATCACTCACAATCTCGCGAACGTTCTTCTCAGGCAAGCACGTTCCGGTTGGGTTGCCGGGATTGATCACACAAAGTGCTCGCACGTTCAAACCATCTGCCCGGGCGGCTTCAAGCTGCGCCCGCAAGGTATCGACCTGTCAAGCGACCCACCAGTCCACATTAACTGTCACTGAACATAAACCCGGGGTTCGAGGGTGCACAGCGTCATGTACCGTGATGGTCCAGCCGCTCTCTTCATCCAGCTCGTACCCGACCTGTGAGCCACCGTACAATGCAATGCTGGCGGAATACAGCGGGTACTGCACCCCACGAAAGCAGAACCAACGCACAACGCACGCAGCCACGCATCCAGGCAAGAATACCGCACATGTTGGCGCCCCATGTGACACGGTGTCAACACAGCGGCGCCCCATCACAGGTTACCTGCGGAATGGGGATCATGAGTGCGTCCTTTTCGTTGCGAATCAGAGCTCGGATGAACATTTGGACGGCGGGGCTGGCGCCGTCCGTGAGGAAGATGTTGTCCATGTTCGATTCATAGCCGTCACGCTCGGTGATGAACTTGGCGACGCTTTCACGAATGGTCGCGACACCTGCCCACATGCGCCACGTATGAGCCATGGCTGTTCGCCCACCACGTCTATCCAAACCACGCAGCGTTGTCACAAAGCTGCACAACCTTGTGATTCCGAGTAGGCACCAATCCCTCCGGGAATAGAGCCGACAAGCTCCTTGGCTCGACGGATAGAGTCCGCTGAGAACATCTCTTCGACCTGTGTGGTGTGAAGAGCGGGATCGTGCGTGATGCCAAGCACGGATCAAGCCAGGCCAAACCACACCACAAACATGTTTCGTGTCAGGTGTCGACTGCCCACGGCTTGGATCTGAAGGCATGCAACAAAGGCAACACACCTTCGGGTGCTCCAAAAGAACGGGGTGCTCCAACAAGGCCAAAACCTCGCGGTTGAACGTGATTGGCTTTTGCTCCAGAGACTGCGGGTTTCCGATGTTGCAGAAAATGAGCTTGTCGAAAGGCATGTCAGCTCCCGCCTTGATTTGCTTTTGCAGCTCCATGGCACGCAAAACCAGCTCGCCACGGACAGCGTACTCAGCCTGTTGATTACTTCACACGCGTTAAATACAGTCGAGAGTGGCTGCGGGCGGATGGCATGCAACATGACATGCGGCAGCGCACCTTCACAAGATTCGCGTTCATCGTGGCTTCCGTCATGCGCTCCTGGACTGCACCAGCAGAGTCAGAATGGGACACAAGGGTTGCAAAGCAGAAACCAGCGCGCAACATGGCGGGAAAGGTGATGGCACGGGTGGTACGGGTGGTCTCCCCAACACGACATACCGGGATTCGAGAAGCTGGCCATGGCTCTTGTGTGCACGTGCGTGCGCGTTGCAGCCAGGGCACATCGAGATCCCCGCCGAAGAGCAGCCATGGAGGACAGCATTCGTCACGTGTGGGTGGCGCGGTGGACTAGGGGGCAACAACAGCAATAGCGCAGTGAAGAAATCAAGTCGCTGGCTGGCAGCGTGCACGTTTTGTGAGACGCTGACGTTGATGACAATTTGTGCAAAGTTCCGAGCCGCAGTGACTGTGCACAGAAAAGCGCGAGGCTGTGGCGGCGCGAGGGCAAAATTGATGTTTGTAAACATGGGGCACAAATGATGCTGTGGAAAGCTGCAGTCCAAACTTGCAAGTTGACCGTACGACGGTCGGTTGAGTGCAACCAACCCGAAAGGCCCGTCCTCACACCCGTCCCCAGTGCTACCATGGCCAAGCCTGCTAGTGGTGCCAACGGCGCAGCGTTTGCTGAGGTTGTGAATCGGTTGCAGTCCCAGAGCACTCGTGCTGACTCCGACTTCAAGATGACCAAAGAGGTGCGAACCGCGTGCGCACTCGCGCGTCGAATGCGCTGAGAAAGGGTTCTGACGCCCCACCCCACCCCCGCTGCTGGCTGCTTTGTTTGTTTATGATTTTTTTGTTATTCAGGAAGGAGATCGTTTGCTCGAAGCATTCAAGAAACCTGAGTTCAGGCAGATGTTCCAGGAGTATGTGGACGAAATCAGTGACCCGAAGAACCGTGCGGTTCGTTGCGCTGTGGCGTGTGTGTTGTGCAGCGCAGCGCAGCGCCGGCATTTTGTTGGGGTGGGACCAATCGTGGTGGTGTTCCCACAGGAGTACGAAGCGCATCTGAAGCAAATGGAGGCAGACAGCATGGTTCCTGAGGACAAGGAACTGTTGAAACCCAAGGTACGCCGTGATAGAACTGCTGCTGCTGCTGCTGCTGCTGCTGCTGCTGCTGCTGCTGTTGCTGCTGCTGCTGCTGCTGCTGCTGCTGCTGCTGCTGCTGCTGCTGCTGCTGCTGCTGCTGCTGCTGCTGCTGCTGCTGCTGCTGCTGCTGCTGCTGCTGCTGGACCCGCTTCCCGCTGCGTGTCGCTGTGTGTTGGTGTGGCAGTGCCTGACGACACGGCCGCTTTTCTGCCGTTTGCACCACTTCCCACAGGCCGGATTCTGTGTCAAAACACGCACCCAGGACAGGAACAAGGTGTTCATCAACGTGTGCCACCACGAGAAAATCCAGAAGCCGACCATGAAGCCGTCTGGGACGGGGCAGCAGTGGTCGCTGCCCAACTCGCTCGGGCCGCCCCGTATGGAGAAAGACAACCGTGCGTTGATTGGACCATAGTTGTTGCTTGCTGCTGCTGCTGCTGCTGCTGCTGCGGCTGCGGCTGCCTGCTGACCTGTCCTGTTGACTCGCTGCAGAGGGAACACCTTGTGTCACTTTCGACATCGCGTTTCATCCCAAGGCCTTGACACTGGCCGTGCGAAGCAAACAATTCAAGAAGATGATCTGCGAAGTCGCAATTGAGTCTGTGCAGTCCAAGTACCGCCAGTACCAACGCAGTGACACAACACTGGACAAGAGTGCGTGACTTGACTGTGGCTCGTTCACTCGTGCTTGACTTACGCCGTCGTCGTCTGGCCTCTGGTTCTGGTTCTGGTTCTGGGTTTTGGTTTGCTCGTTTGGTTGTTTGCTTGTTTGTTTGCTTGTTTGTTGGCGATGGAATGGCCTGAACGCCACCAGAGTATCACATTTTGAAGAAGGTCGCATGCGTCGGCGGCGAACCCGCCATCATGACACTCGCAAAGAAGCGAGACGGCGGTGCAGCTGCGGGACAGAGCGCTGGGTCCAAAGCAGCCAAAGCCCCCGCGCCGGCTGCAGCGGGCACTCCAGCACCACCTGCGTCGAAGCAGCAGAAGAACAAGAACAAGAACAAGAACAAGAACAACAAAAAGAAGAAGAACAAGAAGACGACGAAGCAAGCAAGCAAGACGACTGGTCCCGCAGCTCCACCGGTGGCTGACATGAAGCCAGCTGTGGTCCCGAGCCAAGAAGTTGCTCCACCGTCGTCTTCACCGACATCATCAACATCAACAGCTGATGAGCCACAGGTGGCGGAGGAGCTCCCCCCTGGAGTCTGTGTTCCGGAGTACAAGATCGTCCACCGCGGACACTTTGACATCGGTGATTTTGGGCTGACTCGGACAAGTCGTGTACGTTTGAAACTTCACGCCGGCGGGGCGCCAGCGCCATTCATGGATTCCCATCTCGGCTCACGCTCACGTGTTCGTGCGCATGGATGGTGGGCTGCAGGCTGTGCAACGACCCAAGGAGCTTGTTGTCAAGATTAGCCTCCCAAAGCTGGTGCGTGCCATGCCACCACCGCGCGCGCGTGTGTGAGAGTGCGGTGTGAGGGAGTGGCGTCAACATGCCTCTCACTCCTCAACACGCCTCTTGGTGTATGCCCGGAGCTGACACCTGCGTGTGTGCTGCTCTGCAGAAATCGGTTCGCGGGGTGGATCTGGATGTGAGTGAGCGTGAACTGTTGCTTCAAGCGCCTTCCAAGTACCACCTCCGCGTGCGCCTGCCATACCCGGTCATGGATGCGCGTGCTGGGGCGCGGTTCGTGAAGGACAAGCGCCGTTTGATTGTCACCATTCCCGTCAAGGCACCCAAGCGTGAGCCAAAGGTGGGTGGGATCTCAGCACGTGGGTGGCTGTGTGCCGGCTCCGTAGCTCACTCCGCGGGTTGTGCAATCGCGCGCCTCAGCGCTTCCAAGAGCCTGTTCAGCAGCAGCAGCAGCAGCAACAACAACAACAGTCCGATCCGAGCGACGTAGGGGGATCAAGCAATGGCGATGCGTTGGTGCAGGAGGCTGACGCCCCCGCGCCGGCTGCCCCGACGCCACCACCGAAGAAACCGCGCGCATCACGAACAGACCAGTCGCGATGGGTGTCTGGGACTCTCAAGGCCTCTCCAGACACGGCCGCCCAGGCTGTTCCGGCCTCACAACCCATTCCTGTTGCGCCTCCTGCAGCACTGGGCGCCGCACCGTCGCAAACACCCGCGGTGCCCGCCACTCCAGCCGCCGCCGCCGCAGCGAAGGCAGCACCGACAGCGGCCACAACCGCGCCCACCATTTCGCCACCTTCGCTGCCCTGCCCAGAGGTCACGTGGCGAGAAAGCCCCACCACGCTGTCTGTGCTTGTCCCAGTCTCGGGGGTGGAACTCCATGACGCCAGGTGGACAGAGACGGGTGTCGAGGTGTCGTTGACGACTTCCTCCGGGACGTACCGTGTGGGTGTGGAGTTTGCTGGCCGCGTGAACGCCTCGCAGTGCCAGGTCAACGTAGCGTCGGAGAACGTGGTGCTGCTGGTCACAAAGGCAGCCAAGGGCATGTGGGGTGAGTTCGGATCCATCACCGACATCCCCGCGAGCTGTCCTCCCTTCATTTCGTCTGGTGCATGGACGGGTGCCCGCGACGGGTACATCTTCACCACACGCGAGGACGGGACGGGCTACTACCTCGACACGCAGTACGGAACGCCCCAGCAGGCGGCGGCATCCACAGCGGGTGTCGGCGCAGGTGTCGGTGTCGGTGCGGGTGCAGGTGCAGGTGCAGGTGCAGGTGCGGGTGCGGGTGTCGGTGCGAGATCATCCACGACATCCGATGGCGGCAGCTCTTCAGGGGCAAAGAAAGTTCCCGGTCGGTTGCTCGTGGTGTGACCCAGTTGTCATGCGTTCTGTTTACGTGCCTTCTCATCCACCTGTGTATGTGTGTGGGTGTGTGTGGTGTGTGTATGTGTGTATGTGTGTCCCTCCCTTGTGTACAGCTCCTCGTACTTCCGCCCGTGTTGTTACACGCGCGACAGGCAAGTCGTCTGCGACGTCATCAATGCCAAAGCGACCACATCCCATCACAGGGGCGCCTGAAGTGCGGAAGAACGCTCAGGCGGCAGAAGGCGGGCGTGATCTTTCCGCAGTGAACCTCACCAACACGACCATCTTCGAGATTGACTAGCATCTTGGACCAACGGGTGTGCGTGCCTCAGAGCTCCGACCATGGAAGGAAAAACAGCAACAACAACAAAAAAAAACTACTTGTTGAACTTTTCACAAAACGACGTTGAGATCGAAGGTCGCCGTCGCACTTTTTCTCTGCTTGCCAGGCTTGTGTGGTGTGCTCTACATCACCACACAACAACACCGCTTGTGCTCGTCGAAGTCCTCATCAGGATCGGTTCCGCGGCGCAACCGCGCGTTAATACTCCGTTTTTGTCCCGCTTTTCCCAACCCGAACCCAGCCAAGAGAGGGTCTTCCAGCCCCAGCACCTATCGGGACACACACACACACACACACACGCACACACACACACGCATACACACACGCACACGCACACGCACACGCACACAACCAATCACACAGCGCAAGGCACACAAATGCCACACCACACGTACATGCTTTGAATCCAAGTTTCGCATCTCCAGGCGGTCCACCAACTCAACATTCTGACGCCGCAGCTCGGATATCGTCACCTGCGCAGCTTCGAGTTCTTGTGTGAGGCGCTGCACCTCCGCACGCGCCCGCACCAGTGCAGCACTGGAAGCTGCGGAAGACCTTCGCCGCCCATGAGACGATCGACCCTGCCCCTTTCCCTGCCCCCGCTGCTGTCGTTGTTGCTGCCGCTTTCTGCCTCGGCCCTGTGCACCACCTCTGTCTCTTCTGGCCTGGCGCCCGCCGTCGTCGTCGCTCGAGCTTGCGTCGCCGCCCAAGTCGCTGCCCCCATCCGACGACGACGACGACTCGCCAGCAGCCGTGCCGCCCTGCGCCTTTTTCTCTGCTTGATCGGTCCCGCCGCCACTTCCCGCTGGCGCCTCGGTGTCGCTGTGCAGCGGCAGGCCTGCCATTTCTCGTGCGGCTTCGACAAGGGCTCTGCTCACTTTCGTTTTCTCGAACACGAGCCACATCTTCGCCACCCACTTGTGTAGTTCTTGAGCGCTTTCTGGTGCCAACACCCATGTCCTTTTGGGTGTGACCACGTGGAACCCAAAACGACGAAAGGCAGCCACTTTGTCACTGTTCAGCGCCGACGGGCCTGTGTGCGCGCGCGCAACAGTGAGCGGTGTGCGTGTGCACCCGATTCGTCAGGAGGACGCGTGAACCCCACGCCCCAGCCACACACTGCTTGGCTGCTACACGCACCTGCTTCATCAATGGAAGTGGCAGACGACAAGTTCACATGCCCAAGGAGCCGCTTGGCTCCCTCTGCGGCATGCTCGGGCGACTTGAAGTACGTGAGGGCAAGACACTTACTTTTGCTCCCGCTGTCGTTGGCGACAACCAGGAACTGCATCTTGAACCACCGCCGCTTGAAGGTACCTCCAACTGCCAATGCCTTGGCGGCACCTTTCTTCCACATCCATCCTTCCATCCTGGTCAGTTGGCGCTCAATCACACGCGCACCATCTGGTGGTGGCGTTCACAAAACTGCTTCTGTGCTGAGGACACATTTCACACAAAATACGCAATAGTTGGAGTATGTTCCGGTATTTCATGCAGGTCCGCACTTCAACGCAGACTTGTTGCTCGAGACGCACATCGCAGTGGTTTGCTGCGCGCCACAGGCGCTTGAAGCACGTTGTCCTGTCTTATCAAGGCCGGCAGGCCGGCACGAGTACCTCTGCTTCATCATGTGCTTCAGCACCGCTTTGTAGGTACAGTCTGTGTGCTGCATGTCCAGCCTCGGGGCTTTCCACTGACAGTGGACCACTGTGCTCCGCAGCCGTTTCGTCACCACGTCATCGAGGCGCGAAAAGGAAGGGTCCCGCAGGGCGGAGAGGTGAAAGGGGTCGACCCTCCTCTGGCGGCATGTGCCTTCACGCCATGCTGTGAGAACGGACGATGGAAGGCAGGGCAGGGCCCAGTCACGCTGCCGAGGTGCACGGTGAGCCGGGAGCTGCCGCCGTACCAAGCGGCGCAACAAGTGAGACTTCCTGGGGCGACGCAGGCCCTGGTGGTACAGCGTGGGCACAGGTGCTCGCCGCACCTCGTTCTGCTCGCGCTGACTTGGCACGGCAGTTGCTACAACACCATGATGGGGTGGCCCGCACGGCCATGGCAAATGCGCGCGTCCCGTTCCGTGCCGCCACCCCAGGTGGACAGCAGGGCGCCAAAGCACACGCTGGGGCCAGAGCTGGAGCTGGGGCCAGTGTTGGAGCCGAAACTGCAGCTGAACCTGGACCTGGACCTGGACCTGGACCTGGACCTGGACCTGGACCTGGACCTGGGTCTAGATCTGGGACTGCGGCCGGGACTGCGGCGAAAAACCCCACAATGACTTGGTCCGTCCTCCATGCCGCTTGCCACATCCACGACGCCGCCCTGGTTCACCTGCTGTGCAAGTATGGAGCGGACGTGTCTGCACCGTGTGACGTCCGCGACGCGCGCCGCCACCTGAGTGGCACTCCCCTGCACATCACTGCTGTCAGCATGAACGCTGGCACGTGCGTGGCTGCGCTTGTGGAGTGCGGTGCTTCGTGCAGAGCCGTGGACGACCAAGGGTGGACACCAGCTCACCGAGCCGCGGAACTGGGCCATGACAGGGTGCTGGCCGCGATTGCCACGGCAGATGAGGGGGCACTGGACATGCCTCGCTCTGCACACGCCGTGTGTCGTGAGTCAACCCGAGGCCACAGGTCAGGCCACAGGTCAGACACGAACAAGGGCCAGGACAAGGGGAAACAGGGGTGGTTTCCTCTCCACTGTGCCGCCCAGGCCGGTAACGTCTCTTGCTTGCGTGTGTTGGTGCAGCGCCATGCACGCGTCAACGCCGCGGCGAGCAACGGCGACACGCCACTCCACGTCGCCGCTCGGGCCAAACAGCACCAGCACCGTGCCAGCCACGTGGACGTGGTGCGCGTGCTGCTGGCGGCCCACGCGCAGCCCAACCTGACCAACGCCCATGGGGCAACGCCAGCGTTCATTGCTGCCAAACAGGGGCGGCTCGGCGCCCTTCGCCTCCTTGTGTGTGGAGACGGCGCCAGCACCAGCACCAGCACCAGCGCCAGCACCAGCACCAGCACCAGCGCCAGCACCAGCACCAGCACCAGCGGTGTTGACACCCGCCACGCCGCCTTGGCGCGCGTGGCGGTCACCTACGGGCGGCCTCGCGTCCTGGAGGTGCTGCATGAGGTTGGAGTGGACATCCCGTCCATGGTTTCGACGGACGGCCGCACCGTGATGCACCTGGCAGCTCACTCCGCAGACGCGGAGTGCGTGCGGGTCCTGCTGAGCATGGGGTGTGAGTGTGACAGTGGCGCTGTAGATGGCACAACACCCCTGCACGTGGCATGCTCCGGGCCAGGGAGGCTGGAAGTTGCCCGGACCTTGCTGGAGCATGGCGCTGCCGTCAACACCGGCGACGCGTCGCGGCGCACGGCATGCTTGCTGGCCGCCGAGCACGGCCTGTGGCGCACGCTGCGCCTCCTCGCCCTGCACGGCGCCAATCCAGACCTGTGTGACGCACATGGGCGCGCGCCGGTGCTGGCGGCCGCGGCACACGGCCACACGGCCGCGGTGTCCACCCTGCTCACGACCCTGGGGTGCAACCCTGACCTGGCAGACGCCAGTGGTCAGGTCGCGGCGCACGTGGCCGCCGCCAGCGGGCATGTCAAGGTGCTGCGTGAGTTGCGGCGCCGATGCGGCGCGTCGTTGGCAACTGTGGATCGTGACGGCGCCCAGCCCCTTCACCTGGCTGCGCTGCACGGCCACGTCGAGTGCGTGCGTGTACTCCTGGGCACGGAAGGTGCCGGGGTCCGCATCGACGCCGTGGTGGCCGCCACTGGCCGCACGGCGCTGCATCTGGCCGCCGCCCAGGGCTTGCCCGAGGTGGTGGCCACGCTGTTGGAGGAGGGCAGGGCCCAGCGTGACCTGCTGGACGTGCATGGGAACACCCCGCTGCTGCTGGGCGTGCAAGGAGGCCACTTGCGTGTGACACAGGCGCTGTTGCAAGGTGTCGCCGTCGGCACCAGCGACGTGCATCAGGCCGCCGGCGGCGGGGCCTCGGTGCCCAATGCACAGGCCGGCGGCAGCGGGGCCTCGGTGCCCAATGAACAGGCCGCCGGCGGCGGGGTTTCGGTGCCCAATGAAGCCGGCACCACGCCGCTCCTGGCTGCCGCCGCCTTTGCGGCCACTGCTGCTGCGTCCCACCAACAACGCGCGGCGGTGTCTCAGCTCACGTGCCTGCTGGCTGCCGGCGCGTCTGTGCAAGATACCGACAGTTTGCAGCGCACCCCGCTGCATGTGTTGTTGGACCAGAAGTCCAGCCGCGGCGGCGGGGCGAGTCGAGACGCCGTCCGTGTGGTGGCCCAGCAACAGTGCCTCCAACAGCTCTTGGACGCGTGCCCGCCTCCGTCACGACAACATGTGCTCGATCTCCGGGATGTCATGGGCCGGACGGCCGCGGACATTGCTGTGGCAACCCACAACACGGAGGCGCTGCTGTTGTTGTGTGACCACGGGGCCACCGTGCCGCTGCACGTCCAAGACTGGAAGGGACCCGAGGATTTTGTCGTGACACTGGCCGAGTCGGGCCAAGCCGACGCCCTGCGCGCGCTGGTAGCCTTGCGGGGGTGCAACCCTGGCAAAGGGAACACGGAGTGGGCCACACCGTGCCACGCCGCTGCTGCACGAGGTCACGCGGAGTGCGTGCTCATCCTGGCCCGGCTGGCTCCTGGGGAGGTGAACACACGGGACCGCGGCGGCTGCCCTGTGCTGCATGTGGCGGTGCACAGCGGCGACTTTGCCACTGTTCGTGCTGTCGTGAAAGGTGCCGGCGCGGCGTTGCAGGTGGACAAACGCAACCGGCACGGCGACACGGCGCTACATGTGGCGGTGCGGGAAGGACACGTGGACATGGCATCGTTGTTGATTGGGGTGAGTGGTGGTGGTGGTCGTGGTGGTGGTGGTGGTGGTCTTGGAGGCTTGGCAACAACAGCATCAGCAGCGGCATCAGCATCAGCAGCGGCATCAGCATCAGCAGCAACAGCAACAACTGCCATGGTGGATATCGCAGGGAACCACGGGAATACGGCGCTGCATTTGGCGTGCCAGCGTGGCGACGAGCGCATGACTCGCACCTTGCTCACTTCCGGCGCTGCAGTGGCTCCCGTTGCCTTTGACGGCACTCACCCACTGCACTGCGCTGCCATGGCCGGGCATCTGGGGTGCCTGCGAGCACTCATCGACGCTGGGGCAAGCACCGCCGGTGTCGATGAGCATGGCCGAAGTCCCTTGGCAGTTGCGTGCAGCGCTGGAGACGCTGCCGCCACGCAGGTGCTGCTCCAGGCAGGCGCCGAGTGTGCCACCAGCGGGGCTGCTGAGCATGTGTCCGCACTCCATGAAGCGGCTTGTGCCGGTAGTGTGGAGTGCGTCGAGATGCTCGTCAGTGCAGGGGCGGATGTGGACGCCCCAGAACCGCAGGCGTACCTGACACCAACGCACGTCGCGACGCTCTTCCAGCATGCTGCAGTTGTGCATGCGCTTGCACAGCACCACGCGAACATGGAGTCCACTGATGCCATGGGAAGAACGCCTCTGCACTTGGCGTGTGGTGCTCGCTTTCCTCTCGTCGTTCGTGCTGGCAACAGAGGCACAGACCCTTTGATGTCGACGGCGCCCCGCAGTAGCGGCGGTGAAGCAACCACCCCTTCCCCGTCTGGGGGAGAGGGTTGCTGGAGACAGATGACTTCGAGCTTTGCGTGTCTTGGGAAGTATGAACAGCGGGGACGGGACGACACCCAAGAAGAGTTTGCCATTCTCCCAGTCCTGCCCAATGTGCTGCGGGCTCTGTTGGAGGAGGGGGCCAGCCTCCGGTTGCAGGGACGAGGTGGCGAAGAACGCAAAGAAGAAGCACATGGCACCAGCACGGCTGGACCTCCAGGAGGGTGGCTAGGCACTCCGATGCACGTGTTGTTTTCTGGAGGACTGGCGGGCTTGCAGCCCGTGCACCGACGGCTCGCCATGGTCGCCACGCTCTGCAGGTTGGTTGCCACACATGCCAAGGCGGGTGACATGAACTTGACCGACCCAACTGGGAAAACGGTGATGGACTGTGCCCTGGCCCACCATGCCAATGCCCCTTTTCTGTTTGAGATGGTCTCGTGGTTGTTGCACGCAGGGGGTCGCTACACCCTCCCCCCACACGCCTGGCCACAGGAGGCGTTGGGGATGCTGCAGTGGGTTGCGTTTCGAACAGTGGCGGACGATCCCCAAGCAGACAAGTCGACCCAGCACCGCTCGCCTGTAGGCCAAGAATCGCTCGCCATGGTCAGCATGGGGGCTGCATGGGGCCACCCTCACAAACAACTCGGGTGCCCCATCCTGCTTAAGCGACTGGAGCAAGACTGTGCCCTCACGCTCCTCAAATGTTGCTCACGTGCAGGGCGACTGCACCGTGCCGATGTGCATGACATGCTGGCATCATCCCCAACCTCGCCTTTTCGCAAACACCCACGTCTTTGCGTGTCACCGGTCCATGTGGCGGCTGCGTTTGGTAGGGTACAGATGCTACGGGTTCTGCTGCACCTTCACGTCGGCCGGGAGGCCGAGCGGCCAAAGCCACGCACACGCAGAGTGCCATGGGAAAAGGTTCTGCGATGTCGCGAGCCCTGGGCAGCAAGGACGTTGGCGTCAACAGATGGATCTGGCGTGTCCCCACTGCAGCTGGCAATGCTCAATGGCAACGCTGCCGCCGAGGCTATGCTTCGGAGCGCACACTGCAGTGCTGTTGCCTTCGACAAGCTTGTGACAGCAGAGCAGCGAGCGCAACAACGCCAGGCTGAGTTTACACGTCGCCTTATGCTTGCAACGGGGAAACTACAAGCAGAAAACATTGCTATCGGGGACGGCGATCACGGGGACACGGAACCCACCGCAGAAACCGACAAGCAACAGCCATCAGCTACACCACCGCGGTGGTGTCGTCAAGTGTTGCTGGCGGCAATTGCACGAAGAGAGACGCAAAGCATACTCTTTCTTCGACGCTCAAAAGCCATGTGCCAGCTATTGCGGCTCGCGTACACTGCCTCAGACTGGAGAAGCCCCTTGCTGGCCGCGGTGAAGTCTGGGTCAGCGCTCATGATTAAGTGGATACTGTCGGATACAACCATCCGCCTGCAGGAAGCCCAAAGGGGGCGCCAGACCGTTTCGTGGACGGCACTGCATGAGGCAAGTCACTTGGGGTGCTTGCAAACATGTTCAACGCTCTGCAATGCTGGCCTGGCAGTTGGCGCTCTATCTCGGCGTCGTCGAACGCCACTGCACATTGCTGCGCGCGAAGGCCACAAGCAGATCGTCGAGGCCCTACTTGAGCGTGGAGCGTCCGTAGACGCCCGTGACGACCTTGGCTTGTCACCCTTACACATGACGGCCGCCCGTGGGCATGTTTCATGCGCGCGCAGTCTGATTCGTGCAGGTGCCAACGTTACAGCGGTTGCAAACACCAGTGAGGGTGCAGCATGGACGCCAATTCACGCAGCCGCTAGTTCCGGATTCGCAAGTGTGATTGCGGTGTTGGTGGCTAGTGGGGCCGACGTAAACGCTTCGTCCGCCGGCACGACACCCCTCCTGCTTGCGTGCCAGAATGGGCATGTGGGTGCTGTGAGGCAACTTGTGAGCGACTCAACAACACAGCTGAACACATGCGGACTTGAGAGAATGACACCGCTGCTTCACAGCATTCGGCGAGGACATGCGCACATAGCACTACTTCTCACTCGCTGCGAAGGTGTAGACGTCCACGCACGCGACTCGTCTGGCCGGACAGCCCTGCACTACTCGGTCGCACGGGCGGACATGTTGGACGTCACAAAAGCACTTGTCGACCGTGGTTGCCTCCCTCATGAACGCGACAGCAGCAACAGCACAGCGCTAAACATTTGCGCCGGCAACGAAACCTCAACACCCGCACTGAAGTTCTTGCTTTCGATGCTTCGACCTGGAGCCTTTGACGAGGATTTCGCGCAAAACAGCCCTGTTCATACTGCTTGCAGCAACGGCTGCAGTGATGCCTTGGCAATTTTGGTTTCAGCGGGCGCTCCTTTGGAAACAGTCCATAACTCGGGCTTGTTTGCGCTGCACTTGGCAACACTCGCAGGACACGCAGAGTGTGTGAACCTTTTGCTAGAAAGTGGCGTAAACCCAAATGTTGAGGAGCTGCGCGCCAAACTGACACCGCTCCATATGGCAGCTGGAGCGGGAACAAGCCAATACCACCAAGACACACGCTGTCGCATTGTCGGTCTGTTATTGGCACATGGTGCAGCAATTGACGCACAAGACACTTGGGGACAAACGGCGTGTCATTTCAGCGCGTTTCATGACCACTACAAGCCATTCGCCCTGTTGGTGAAAGCTGGTGCGAGGCTGAGCATCGAGGACAGTGCGAGCAAGACGCCGCTGCAAATCGCAATTTCGCGCCGCTCAATGAGAACACTTGCGTTTGCCGTAGCTGCCGGCAAAGCGAAGAAACTGGCAATCCCGAGGGGCTTGCGTCTACAAGCTGCTCGGATGATAGTGGAGCGTTGCTTCAAGTCGGACCGCGCGACTAGCCGGGAGCAACTGGTTCGCCAAAGCAGCCACATTGCGTTGTCAACAAGCTTGTCAACAACGACCCGTGTGCCGCAGCGACGTAGCCGCCAAGTTTCACAAAACGGCAGAATCCCAACCATGGCACAGCCGCTTTGCAGTGACACCAGGCACGGTTTCGTCTGGACAGTTCGATCTGGAGAACTTCATGGGGTTGGAGTTCACACTTCGTCGACGCGTTCCGCTGTCAGGTTTTGCTTTCCACAGCAACCCGACTTCTTGTGCTGCGGGCATGATTGTGTCGTTGTTGGCACGTCAGATTGTGTGTCCGCATACGGTGCAGAGTCATTCGACGCACGATGGACAACTACTCTTCCGCCTGGGAATCGTAGTCGCCGACAGGCGGTCGTTGTCGCAAACGCGTCTGTTATTGTCACGCATGACGACCGCCTTGTGTGTATGTCGTTGGGCTCGGGTTCATTGTTGTGGGAGTCGCCATCGATGGACACGTCCCTGCGTCGAGACATCTGTCTCTTGACGGTGTCATCACAAACAGCTAGTGGGTTTCCTGGGCAAGTGTTGGCTGCCACTGAAGACGGTAGCGTGCGTCTCTGTCCTCTTGCTCGTTGCGGAGCATGCCCGTCGTCGCCGTTGCCCCAAGTTTGGCTGTCAGAAGAACGTCCACATCGGGTTGCTGTGACTGCAGCCGTGTTTTGCTCTCCCACTTGCGTCGTAGACTTCGCAACTGCGTGTCGCGAAGGGTACGTGGTTGGTTGGCAGAACGGCACTTGCTGCATTCGACAACTTTTTCGTGTGCGCGCGTTCTCTGTTGGTTGGGCAGCTTCCATCGCTGCACACGAAACCAGTCGCAGCACTGGCGCAACACTTGTTGTTGCGTCTCGATGTGCACCTTTTCTCTGTTTGCTTTGCGTTGACCAGCATCTACGCATAAACAAACGCACAACGACGCGCCCTTCGGGAGTCCGGCAAGAATCTGGCGTTTCCAAAGTATGTTGCGCCCGTGGACGACAAGGCTGGCACTGCATCACTTCTTATACAGACTGCACCTTGGTGATTTATCATTTTACTGAGGTACGTGTGATGCGGTGGTGTGCACGAAAGTACAGGAAATGATGTGTGATTGCTATTCACAGGATATTGTTGTTGGCACAAGTGTGGTGCAGCCATGGCACAGTCCGCCCCGGCACATCAACCTAGCTGCGCTAAACAACGTGGTTGTTGTAGCCACTGAGGCGGGGGTTTGGCGTTGGGATGCCAAAATGTCGACTTGGGGAAGTCTTGTACGTTTTGCGAAGCGTTTTCATGTCTTGAGTGCACAACGAGTTGGAAAGGTGGTGTACATGCACAACGATTCGCTTATCCAGCGAAAGCGACTGGATGCGAAGGCAGGTGACGCGCACCACGACTCGCACAACATGAGATTCGTTTCTGCGCACAAACTGGGAAGGATATCCTTGCTGCTTGCGGCATCACGTGCTGTAGAGGTCCCAACGAAGCTGTCGTCCAGCTCTGCACTTGGCGTCCAGATAGTGTTTCCGGACACCCCCAAAGTTGTAGGCATTACTGTTGTGACCTTGGGTGGGCATGGGACACTTGTTTTGGTGGTTTCAGCCCGTTCGCTGTGCGCCTACAAGCTTGACGGCTTGGGTTCCTTGTGGACTTGTCCGGTGTTCCCTGACGGCACCTCATCCATCGTCTGCTTCGATGCGTCGTGGTCTCAGCGTGGAGGTGCCGCGTACCTGGGCAGCGCCGGCACTGTCACGTGTGTTGCTTTCGACGATCGACATGGAACTGTGAAGTGGGCGCGGTGTGTGCTGGGAATCCCAACTCGTTTGGTTTCGAACGAAGCCTACTGCATTGTGGGGTCAACTAGCCAGGTTATGGTTGTACGGGATGTGCTTCTGGAGCACAACGGGCAAGGTGAGGAACGCTACGCCCAGCGAGTTTGGGTTGGATGCCGTGGCGAACAACTTGTCGCACATGGTGAAGTTGTGGTGTTCGGGAGCAGTGTGTTGACAACGCAGACGGTACCGTCTCGTTTTGGGAACGCTGCGGCTGTTGTTCGGTGCCGTGACGTTGCCACAGGAGCGGCAACCGTGGTGGGAAGGGTCACAGGAGGGGTCGTCGCTGTCGGTACAACCAGCACCAAGCTCCTTGTGCTGACGAACGCGGTACGGAGCCCCAATGCACGATTGTACTTCATTGACAACTCTGATGGCTGCCACTGGGTGCAAAGAGTCGTTGCTCTGCGTCCTGTCATACCACGCGCGGCTGCTTTGTTTGTGAACAAGCGAAACGAGTGTGTTACGGTCGTGGGCGATTCCGGTGTGATTGCTGTTGTGGTGCTGCCTGGGCCCATGTGTGGGCGAAGCAACTGCTGTGTTCTTCCAGCGTATGTTTCCCTGTGGCCCGGTCCTTCTCCAGCCGCGCACTTGTTGCGGGCCGTGATGTCTTTGTTTGGCCTTGTTCTTCACACGGCCGTGATCGTCGCCCAAGGTGTGCAGCTTCTGGTAGCGGCCTTTGGAGGACAGCACATCGTGACTCCGTGGCTCCCTGTAGCTCCACAGCCCTTCGCGTGGCTGATTCTTGGTGGAAAGCCGCGGGTTTGTGCTCAGGTCGCGTGGTTGGCAACACTGCTACTCGTCCTCGGGGTGTGTCTTCCTCCGAAACTGGCTTGGAAATGCACGCTTGCGCACCAAACAGGAACGCAAACGCTGTTGAACTGGCTTCAGTGGCTTCTCGAGTTGCTTGCTGGTGTGGGCACCATTCCTGTTATGGCGGTTCTGCTCAATCGTTGGGGCTGTCCAGAGCAAGCAATGGGGTGGCGCGACGGTGCTGGGCAGTTCCAATGGCCAGACACACGGAAGCCGTCTGAACTATGTAGTGAAGGGACGAGTGCGAGCGGTGTGGATAGCAGCCGTGGCTGTGTATGGCCTCCTCTCTCCTCTGACGCTGCGGCGTCTGTGTTGAATTGCGTGTGCGTGCTGGTCTGGATTGGGGCGGCCGGGTCTTTGCACTTGTCAACTTTCTCCGCACGACGTGCCTTCCACTTCCTGTGTTCGGGCTGCGAGCGCCGTAGTGTGCTCGCCCCACCGACACCTGTGACGCCGCTGCGGCACGGCCATCGTCGCCACCCGCCCCAACACAGCCGCCACCGCAGCAGCCACAGCGGCATTGTTCTTGGTCCTGCTGACACCGCGCGTCGTGGGGTTCAAATGGCCGCTACCAAGCGCCGATCTCGCCGTCCTTCCGCAGGTGGTCAACCTCTCGCGTCTGATTTCGACTGCAGTCTGTGTCCTCCCCGCGGGTCCCCACTAGACGCAGGGGTTGACCCAGGTGCCATCGCTGCATACGCAGTGGCACGTCGCAAGCGAATGGGCGTGGAAGTGTATCGCTGCGCCCTCAGTGCTAGCGGGCGTCTAGCCCAACGCCAAGCCCAAGCCCAGCTCCGACAAGTGTTTGACGTGTATCGCAATCAACGGTTCCAGAAAACACAGCACTCCGCAGCAGCGTTTCGGGATGAACCAGCTCGGCGTTATCCAACGGTGCAGTCAGATACTGGCCACGTGTGTGATGATGGCGCCAACAATCCGCGCCGTTCCCGAGGGTGCCTCTGCCAATGTCAGCCACCAGGTGGGAGGACGCCAGCTGTGAGTGCTACGTTGGACTTTGGACCGCAGGACGTGGCAGCGTTGCGGACAATGGAGCGTTTTGACGTGACTGGCACCACGTACCGCGACAATAGGTTCGTTCTGTTTGTGCAGGTTGTGTTGGCTGGGCTTGTTGTGCCGAGAAGTGGGGAGGAATTCGCCACCGTGCACCTTGTTGACACGGGCTGTGCGGTTGCCACGGCTGCACACGTTCATGATGTAACCCCCACTGCTGTGTTGTGGTGTTGCTGGTGCATGCAGGTACACTTCTTGCTTGTTCCTGGCCAAGCTGGGTGTCGTGGTGTCTTCTTTCGACCTTGTTGCTTTCAATGTGGGCCTTCCCGCCGTCGCCATGCTGAACATGGGCAGTGTAGCCTTGTGCGCCTTTGCAGCCACACGCGGTCCTGTATTTGTCTCGCGGCGCTTGTCGACGTGTGTGGCCGTTCTTTATGTCACTGCGTTGTGCGCGGCGGCTGCATGGTTTTCTATTGCCACCCAGGCGCTTGCGCGTGACGATCCGCTCGTCATGAGCGACAGCCTCGCCACATCCTTGCTGTTGGGCTCTGCTGCGCTGTTGGGTACGAGTTTCGCGGGAGCGTGGCTGTCACGGAGCCACGCAGTGGACGTGTTTGCGAAGCTGCCCGCCCCGGTGTTGCCGAGAAGGGCACGGCGGCGTACGGTGCCTGGACCGTGGGCCAATCCCGCACATGCTCCAACCTACCAAAGGCAGCCTCCTGCGTCCGCTGCTGCCACCCCACACGCGAATCGCACAGAAGAAGGCGGCCACGCCGGCTGGAACGACGCCCATCACGGTCGCGCGGCGCTGGACGAGGCAGTTTTCTCCTCGCTGGCAAACCTACGCCACGCAAGCACGCGTCCCAGCGGCCCAGTCTTGGGTGCTTCTGGTTCGGAACGGTCCGGTTCTGGAACGTCCAGCTCCAGTTCGGAGGCACCGAGTGACTCTGATGATGCGTCGCAAGGACGAAGTGACAGCCCCTCTGACGGCGATCAAACTGCCGTGTCGGTCCCAGGCACGGTGACTAGTGCTGCAACGGCAAGCAACGTGGGCGTGGGTGTGGTGTGATGCGGGGTTCTGCTGGCTCGCCAAGCTCGGGCAGCCCAACACAGACAAGATGAAGAACAAAGAAAGCTCTCACGCAACGCATTGATTCCCAATGCACTATCCTCACAGGAACAGTGGAAAGAGCGCTGATTGGACTGGGCATGGGGCGCAACTGCAGCGTGTGTGTGTTAATGCGCTCATATTCAGGCCTAAACCAAAGAGCGAGTTGACATTTACAGCTTTTCGTTCATTTCTGGGATAGCATTGAAGAGGTCCGCCTCCAAGCCGACGTCAGACACACTGAAGATCGGGGCCTCGGGGTCCTTGTTGATGCAAGCAATCACCTTGCTGTCCTTCATGCCAGCCAGGTGCTGAATGGCGCCAGAGATACCAACCTGTACGCACGTCGCCAGCACACACGGACAAACGTTTGGGTCAGAACATGCATGTGAATGATGAAACACGATGGTAGCGATAGGGGGCTACGAACAGCGATGTACAGCTCGGGAGCGACAACCTTGCCGGTTTGGCCAATTTGAAGGTCGTTGGCCACGAAATCGGCATCCACAGCGGCACGAGAAGCACCGACTGATGGCACACACGGCACGTGAGCACGCTGGCACCAACCACTCTCAGCAGATCAAAGTGCACGTACCGGCACCACCGAGCTTGTCAGCCAGCGTGTACAGCATATCAAAGTTGTCACCGCTCTTCATGCCGCGGCCACCAGCGACCACCACACGCGCAGAGGACAAGTCGGGACTGGGAGAACAAACAGACAGCCGACAAACCGATTGCACCACCACCGGCAGCGGTGAGTGTGGGGCATGCAACGCGTATGCACAGGCACCATGCAGTGAATGACCCATCACAGCCTCAACGCTTGCGGCACTCACCGGTCAGACTCCACCGTCTCCTCAGACACAAACGAAGACTTGCCTGGAAAACGAAACGTGCAATCGAACACATAGCGACACACGAGGGTCAGGGGAGACGGCGACGCTCGTTTATTCTTCCACACCATGATTCGTGCCACGGCGGTGTTGTCACAACATGCAAACCACATGCAGAGCCACCGCGCCGGTGTTTGCCGGGCGTGTATCGCAGCAACCACACCCCAAGGCGACAGCACAAACGCGGTGATAACGCACCAGCATCGGCGGAGTCCGGAGCGGGGGCATCGGCAACAGCGCCGGAGCCGCTACCAACATCAGCCTTCTCGAACGCCGTGGTGCGCACCGTCATCACCTTCACAGAGTCGCTGGATTGCACGGTGGCCATGGCATTGCCAGCGTAGGTGGGGCGCTCGAAAGTATCCTCTGCGACAACGGCCGTCACATCGGACAACGGAGCAACATCGAGCTTCACCGCAACACGGGGAATGAAGTTCTTGCCGTTGTTGGTCGCGGGGGCCATGATGTGCGAGTAGGCTGTGGCGGGGAACACCAACGAGTCAAACACAACAAAAACCTGACTGACGAAGCATGGGCACATCACACAGCACACGCAGCATTGGTATTCAATGCGTGGTTGCAGCAGGGACGCACTGTTGGCGGCTTGGCAGGACAGCACCAACTCCGTCATGTTCTCCGCGATACCGTGCGCGTATGCCTGCGGCCCAGACAGGACATCAGCGCGGCGCCGGAAAACCACCAACGTGAGGTCACTCACACCCGCAACGCAGACAATCCACCATTGTGGCCTGGCGCCCAGCTGGCCACGACCGATGGACCACCAGACCACCAGACCACCAGGCGACCGCCCACCGCACCTCGTTGTCGCCCACAAGTACATTGGCAACACCATCGATGGTGGCGGCATGCTGCGCGGCGTCGGCACAACCCGAACCTGCAACAAGTACCGAGACATCACCGATCTGCTTGGCAGCTGTCACAACATTGAGGGTGGCATCGTTCACGGCGGTGCCGTCATGCTCGGCAATGACCTGCTTGCAACCGAGTCAGCAACAAGGTCGGAACGACCACACTGGCAACACGCCGGCACATGCACGTCGGGCTGGAGGTGCAGGGAAACGAAACCAGGCGCAAACAAACAATGTTGTTGTGGCAGCAGTGTGTGCACTCACCAGGGTGGACGCAAAGCGGGAGGTCGTCGACACCGAGCGGACCGCCTGACAAGCGAGTTCACCACACAAGACACGGCCCATGAGGCCACCACCAAGACAAGCGCAGACAGCGAGTAGCATACACACCGATGAAAGAGAACGAGAGGCAAAACGAGCGAGCATGGTTGGCAATGCAGCGGGGAACAACACGCGGAAGGGGTGGACTTGAAAGGGAGCAGGGACGGCGCAACACATGCGATCGTTGCGGTCGGTGTGATGACGCTGATAACATAACTAGCACAATATCTCGTCATAACTTGAGTCACGTCGCCTTGCCTTGGCTGCTCTGGACGTAGGCTGCTGGGGGGCGGCTCCTCCAGTCTCGGGTGGGTCAACATGGCTCTAGCTACGCTGCTCAGTGATAACATGGACGCAAGCTACTACTTGGGTGGGTACATGTACTGCCCTGTGCAGCGACTTCTGCTTGGCCGTGACCGTGCCTGAATCTGTGTGTGCTTGTCACGCAGCTATCACGTACCTCCTTGTAGCATGCTTCGCTGCGCGCAAGTTCTACTACATTCGCAAGGTGCGGACATGGATGTGTGTATTGCTGTGCGAATGTATGTCCGGAAGAGAGAACGTCTGTGTGCCAGGTCCAGTGACTAACGACCTGCTCACGCTCAATGCAGGCGTCTGGTGCTTGGGACACAACCTCTTTTTTTGTGGGCTCCATCCTGTTCGCTTGCATCGTTCGCTGCCTTGCCTTGGCATCACTGTGCATCCTTTCGCTTGTCAAGGTTCGCATCTCTGGACCTGTTTCGAATGACACGTATGCCTCGACACCAGTGACCAAGGATGCGTCGTTCTACTCGAAGGCGATCGAAGTGCTGTTCAACATCGGGGATTTTGTGACAGTGTCAACATACTTGTCGCTTGTAGTTGTGTGGGTGGAAACTTTCCAGCACGTACGTCGATGCGTTGTTGCACAGTGTTGCCCGGCAGGCCGTCTGTGCAGTCACGTCCCATACTGGTCTGTTTTTTTATCGTGCCGCCATCACGTATCAGTCTCGCCGCCATCATTACTCGGAAGCAACCTCCCGGCGCAACTGGATGGTTGCGTTCCTGGTATTCAATGCCACGCTGTACGCTGGTCAAATCTGTTTGTACCTGCTGTACTTTTTCTGGTCTTCCTCGGTGTACTTCCTCAACGTGATCTACATCACGCTTGCTACCTTGAACCTTGCTGTACGTTGGACGTTTCGCGCCACCGTTCGTGGGCGATGTGCGTCGCTAACTGGGGTCACCACACTACAGGTGCCTTTTCTCCTGTTTGCTTGCTGGTTGTGGCTAAACTGTGCGTTTTCTGGCTTCCCGTTTAAGTCTGTTGCGGACCGTGAAAAGTGGGACAAGGTGTGTGTCTGTGGTTTTGTGTGTCTGTGTGTCTGTGTGTCTGTGTGTTTGTGTGTCTGGCGAGTCTTGCATGTTTGTGTGTGTGTGCGTGCAAGGCGTGAAGGGTTGGGGCATTCACCGCGTGAGTCCTATGCGCGTTGCATTCATCTACTCCCCAGATGAGCCGCATGACGATGGCTTGGAGCCTCTGCCGTGCCCTATTCGGTGGCGTTGCTGTCACTTCGGTTGCCAAGAACTTCTTGACAACCACGTATGTGGAGCCTGTTGGGTATTCCATGGCCCTTGTCACAGTGTTCTTGATAAGTGAGGTCGCTCCCTTCTTGTTAGCGCTTTCCTCTGACCTTCTCACCCTACTTGCGTGGGACAACTACTTTTTCCTCTTCCATGGGCGAAGAGATGCCCCACGGCGCCCAACCAACTCCACCTCGCGGCCACAGCTCAGCACTGCTGCGCAGCTATGACCATCATCGTGGCGTAACGCGTTTTCGTTGTTTCGTTGAATGGAGTCGTTAGTTTTACATAGTTTTACATAGTTTTGCATTGTTTACCGGTGTGCGCATCAATGCGGCATCATCAAGTGCAAGCCCACCATGTTCAAGCGAAAGCAGTTTTGTATGGACCTCATGACCATGCGCCAGTCGAAGCAGACTGGTTATCTGATTCGTAAGCACGGTGGAAAGACAAGGCACGTCGTCAAGCGCTCTACGGACTTCCTACTGTGTGCGGCGTACGAGTTTGCCGAGCGCTCCAGAGACTGCGCACGCGTGAAGAAAGCGTTGCAGTTGGCCGTCCCGGTTGTGGCAAGGCGCTTTATCCAGGCGTGTGTGGATGCCAATGGGTTGGTTGATCACAAGGTACGGCAAGTTTGCTAAGCAAGTTTGCTACGCAAGTCTCGTTGTGCTGCTGGGGCTTGTGCGACTGCATGCTGCATGCATACTGACTTGCCCGCCGTCTCCCAGCCATTCTTGCTTGTTGCCCCACATGGTCCGCAGTTCGACCAGCAAGTATCCGATACAACCACACATTGCTCATCTGCCACAGCTTCAGGTGCCCCTGCTGCGGCTGCAACTGTTGCAATGGAGGCCACGGCGCCCGACCGCTGGCCTGCAGTCTCCTGCGCTGTGGTTGCAACCAACGAGACCTCGTAGCTGCGTGTGATTTCGAGTGGAGGTACTGTGTACTACCCTTGGTGCGCTCCATCTTCGCTTCATACCTTTTGCTTCAGTGGTCCATCGAACCGGCGGGACACAGCAGGTGTGGGCGGTGGCCACAGCCCGTGGGCCATGGCACACGGCTGGTCCGACGGGGCTCACAGCACCTCCAGCAGCGCGCCGAGTACCCCCATCCATCGTCGATGGGCCATATCGTCGATGGGCCATATCCTCGATGGGCCATATCGGCGATGGTCCATCGGCGCGACGCGTGGGTCGTCCCTACGTACCAAAGTCATGTGTGTTCCACCGAAATCAATGTGCTCACCAAGCAGCACCATGCGATTGGTGTGGCGCTCTGCCCACATGCATGGGCCAGATGAACGACGCGTTCATGTCGTGTCGCAGACGATGCTTGCTTGCTCAACTGTGCACCCAGAGCCTTCGCTCCCGTCGTCAGGCGAGATTCCTTGCTCGTGCGTGCACAAAAATCGACGCGTCACATGCCTGTTCACAAACGAAGCCATGTCCCAGCGACGGCACTTCCACCAGCCCACCGAACACATGCTCAGCCTTTGTTGTCTTGAAACTGGGGTATGTGGTGGGTGACCATCGCGAGTCTCTCATTTGGGCCGTGTTCTTGTGTGCCGGTGAGGTGTTGTTGTGTTGTTTTCATTTCTTTGCTGGCGTATTTGCCCGAACCAAACACTCGTGCAGGAAGAAGCCATGCATTCATTCACTGATGGAACTGTTCCATCGGCGCTTGTCACTGACATTCAGTGACTGTCACCGATTCCATGGAGATGTCTGCGTCTGGTCGACACGATGGGTGTGCCCACCACTTCCACTTCGACCAAGAGGTCATCTGCACGCCCCGCCCTTCTGAGCGTGACTCATGTGCTGTGACAGCACTGCTGTCCCTCAGGATGGAACCTCAAACCTTGTGCGTTGGATTCTTGATCTCTGGCCGCGTGGCATGTTGTCCATTAACCAGTGGCAACCCAACGGTGCGATGAATCCCATGGCACGTTGTGTCCCACATTAGCTTTGCAAGTCGCCTATCCATCGTCCCATGATGGACTCTCATCAACCAAAGCGGATGTTGTAACCAATCAGTATCGCCCTGTTTCAGTCGAACAGGGTAGAGCCAGTCGCTGTGCACCCTTGCGGTGGGGAAATTGACACACTAGGCTTTGACCATGAGGCTAGCCGTGCCACAATGGAGTTGCACGGCGCTGGTGCCCATCTTGTCGTGGCATTGTTGCGGTTGCATGCTCCGGCTCCGTCCTCGTTTCGATGCGGGAAGCTGTTGGTGCGATTTTCTGCTGCGTTCCAGCGCACCCTGCTTGTCCGAACGGCAGATGGGGTGAACCTGTTGTAGTGCTTTCCTCAAGAAAGGATTTGGGTCAACCCCTGTCTGAACTCCTTGACCCCGCTCCTGACAAAGCTGTGCGTTTCTGATTTTCGTGAATGATGACACACGCGCTGGCTGCTTTGATGCGTAACGACATCTCATCTCGACGTGCACGTGATGCCGGCACCGACGCTCATCGTTGCTGCGGGCGTTTCAGGTATTAAGTGCATCACTGTGGTCTGAGCATATTCCCTGGCAGTCGCTGCCTGCACCGCCTGCTGATTCCACAAGAACCATGCGCAAGGGCAGCAACGTTGCGAAGCTTGCCCCGTTGTCACTCCCGCAATCCGCGGTTCGACGGCACACTCTGCCCTCCCCGCTCCCGTCCCCATCACCAAGTGCCCGACAACACCATGGGCATCCGTTGTCGCCTGTGGATGCCCCAGGGCGCAAGGCGTCTCTGTCCATGAGGCACGCGCAGAAGTCCCAGCACACAACGGCGGCGGGCGGTGCTCTGGGGCTCAGCCAAGAGCATGCACTCAACCGTGCCGGTCTCCCTCCAGTTGCCCCGACAAAGCCCCTAGGATCCATTCCCAACACAAGTAGTTGCACTCCTGCTCGTGGGCGGTGTGTTGGCGTGTCAGAGTCGACGTCCGGTCGTGGGGATGGAGTGCGCCACTTCATGTTGTCTCCTTTGCCGTCCAGCACGCGGACCGCTCATGAACACCGCCTCCATGTACGCTTGTCTCCCCACGCTGTTGATGCTGTGGCGTTATGTTTGTCGATAGTGGTGTTGTTGCTGTTGCTGTTGCTTGGGTATGTGGATATGTTTGTTCGTGCCGTGACACGAGCACGTGGAGTCCAAATCCCTCACCAACCTGCCATGTTCCGCGTGCTGTGCCGTGCGTGTTTGTTTTGATGCGCAGCAACTTGTGGATGAAGGCACAGCCAATGCAGCTGCATCTACAACCACCTCGCTGCCCGCTGCCTCTCTGGGGCCACTGCCTGGTTCCAACGCCTTCGAACCTGGTACCGCCGGCCACGTGGCCTTCAGCGAGCATGATGCCGCCTCTGCTGACACCGCAGCCGTGCCCCGACGTGCAAGCCTTCGTCACCCCCCACGGTTGTCTGTGCCCGTTGCTCCCGTCACAAGTGCGCACGGTTCCATACCTGCGCCCCTCCACACCCCGCAAGCCCCACCGGCGAGCCACCTGCCGGCCATGTCCAACGCCGTGTCTGCCCCGTCCGTGCGTCCACCGACTGACGTGCTTGCGACGGGTCCCATCCCGGGTCACCTGCCACCAACGCGGCTGGCACTGGCTGAACCACAGCTTGGACATGCGTTCGAAGCACATGCCAAGCGCATGGCCGACGCCCACACACCGTGATCGCATCTGTTTCGCCGAGGCGAGCCCATCGTCGTTGTTTCCATTTGAAAACGTCCCCCCACCCACTGTTGACGTTGGTGTGCAGATGCATGACGCCCGCTGTGTCGCAAGCATGTGTTTGTGCAATGTTTCTTTCTTCTTCCCTTCATCCGTCCGTCTTGTTGCCGTTGCATGTGGGTCAAAACTCATTAACAGCTCGAATGGGAACGGGTGCTCACATGTGTAAACGCCAAGACACCAACCAGCTCAGCAGGCCTTCAGGAGGATGGAGGGGGGGGG
>Ga0213833_1000603_pt1 | contig 32822 bp, 31 predicted proteins | sample SWATP21_FD_160575 | JGI IMG/M metagenome (GOLD analysis project Ga0213833, IMG submission 160575) | Coastal seawater microbial communities from Marineland, Florida, United States - SWA TP2 #1 | ecosystem: Environmental > Aquatic > Marine > Coastal | place: USA: Florida | collected 2016-08-14 | reverse complement strand
CTCGGAACCGGCATGGAATGTATAGACCACGGTCATCCCGCTGACCGGCGGACTGTCCCCGAACGTCACGGCATAGACCTGCCCGGCCGGCGTGGCGTCCTCCCGGGCGAACCCGGCCGCCGGCATGGCCAGCACCGCCGCGAGTGCGGTAAGCGTCATGGTCGAAAACGGATGCATGATGTCCCCCTGTGTGCAAGCTGGCGCCAGTCTGCCCGGCCCGGAATGAAGACGGTATGAATGGGGGACGCCCTTCTCCCCGGCTGGGGCAATGTGCTGGAGATTGCAGAGCGATTGTCATCCCGGATGAATGCCCCGCGACGGCGGGGCGCAAGTCCGGGACCCATACGCCCGGTGCTCATCCAGCTATCGCGGACATCGAGCCTGCTTTCGGCAGAGATCGGCGCGTATGGGTCCCGGCCCTCCGGCCTGCCTGCGCAGGCCATACGGCCGGGATGACACGCTGTTGTTTTCAAAGAGAAAAGCGCCACTTCCCCCGGCCCCGTTCCGGGGAAAGCGCTTGAGCCCCGGACAGCCCCCTACTGCCGCCGCTCCACGGCGGTGACGTCGGGATTGGTGATCCAGCACAGGGATTGCGGATCGGCGCTCTCGCCCACGGCGATCTGCGGCCATGCCTCGCACAGGGCCTGGTCGGATCCCGCGGCCAGCAACTGCAGATGATAGGCCGGGTGGGTCCCGAAAGGCGGCGCATCGGACAGACCGTCCACGCCATTGCCCGCGATCTCGACGAAGCCGCTGGCATACCAGCGCCCGCTTCCGCCCGGCTCGCCATAGCCGTCAAACCCGTCCAGCCCGCGCGGGGCCTCGGAGGAGATCGCGGAACCGGCATGGAATGTATAGACCACGGTCATCCCGCTGACCGGCGGACTGTCCCCGAACGTCACGGCATAGACCTGCCCGGCCGGCGTGGCGTCCTCCCGGGCAAACCCGGCCGCCGGCATGGCCAGCGCCGCCGCGAGTGCGGCGAGTATCAGGGTCGAAAACGGGTGCATGCTGTCCCCCTGTGAGCAACCAGGCGCCAGTCTGCCCGGCCCGGAATGAAGAGGGTATGAATAGGGGGCTGGCGCTTCTCCGGCCTTATGTATCAAACGCACCAAGTGTCATGAGGATTTCGGAGCGCTGGTCCGGCACAATGCCGGGTATGGAAGCTCTCTATGAAAAGCGCGACGAACTGCGCGCCCAGATCAAGGCCATTGAAGCGGATATCAGGACGATAGAGCGCGCTATCGAGATGTGCGGCGGCTCACTGGGGCCGGTTCGGATATTCAAGCGAGGCCAGCTCAAGAGGCTGGTCTGCGAAGCCATGCGTGAGGGCGTCACCGGAAACCGGGACATCGCCCGCGAGGTGATCGCCCGCATGGGATGGGAATGCACGGACGAGCGACTGCGCGATATCACGGCGCGGGTGAAGGATGTGACTAAGACGTTCAATAGCAACGGGGGCAGCATCAATGCCGCCCCCGCGAATTCCTCAGAGTGAGGCGTATGGCTCTACAAATCGACGATAAACCGGTGGTCGGTGCGTACCGTGAATTTCTTGTCGAGCTTCATGAAGCTGCTGCTGCGAGCCAACCCTTCGAGCTGTTCGTTGAGTTTGTTGACCTCGAAGTCGCGGACATACTCGGCAGCCTCAGCTTGGACATTTTCGAGTGTGTCCCCGTTCCCGCAGGACGGGCAGGAGTAAACAACCTCTCCATTCGCCTCAGCCCCCGATTCCAGCGGGAGCTTACACGCCGCACACTTGATCGTTTTGGTTTCGTACGTCATTAAGATGGTTTCCTTCTAGGGAAGGCCCCTCAGCTTGTGCCCCGATCAAGAATCAGTGGAATGTTGATTGATCGGAGCCTCTGCTGAGGGGCAGTTTCAAAGAGCGTCTGCCTGAGCGAATCGGGCCGACCTCTTATTTTATGACACCCGCCAAATTGTCGCGAGTCAGGCCGCCCGCTGCCAGTAACCGGCCCATGTCCGGCTAACCGGCGAGGTCATTGCGCTGCGTAGCACACGGCTTGCTTGAGTGCCGTTCGCCTCGCCGCGGTGGTCTTCCTTCCAAGCGGCCTCGCCTGCGTACTGGTGCAGGTATTGCGGGCTGACTTGGTGGTGCTGGCCACGGATCATGCGGCGCAGGCGGGAGAAGTAGCTTTCCACATTGTTGGTGTGCGCACCGTCGAGGCTGTAGGCCTCTGAGTGGTTGATGCGGCCCATCGGGAAGGCGCGGTACAGATCGTCCCAATGCGCGGCCTCATCGGCAAAGACGGTAGAGCCGGCCGACACGATGCGCGAAGCAATCTCGACACCCTCGCCCTCGCGGCGGGTCACGAAAGGCAGGGTGCGGCCGCCACGCTGGCGCAGGGCAACCACGACGCGGCGGGTGCCGGTCTGGTGCTTGGCCTTGCGACGGTCAACGCGGTTCTCTTTCAGGTTCGACGGGCGGATATGACCGCCGATGTAGCAACCATCAATCTCGACCTCGCCGGACAGTTCCAGATCCCGCAGCTCGGCAGACAGGGCCTCACGCAGCTTGTGCATCATCACGAAGGCCGTCTTGTACTGGACGTCCAGGTCGCGGCTCATTTGCAGCGCGCTCATGCCCTTCACGCCGTTCACAAAGAGGCAGATCGCGGCCAGCAGGTCGCAGAACTCCATCTTGCGGCTGGCGAAGATCGTGCCGGACGTGACCGAAAACTGGTGATGGCACGCCTTGCACTTGAACTTGCGGCGGGTGGCGATGTCGTAGGTCTCGACACAGCCGCAGCGCGGGCAAACCGCCTCGCCACCCGTCTCAGCCCAGCGCATGGCCCGGAATGTCTCGTAAGCCGCGTCCTCGCCCGCCTTGTAGATGTCCTTGAGGGACAGGGTGCGGGCTTGTGCGGAGAGGAGAAAGTGCTGTGCCATGTCATCGTTTCCAGTGCTTATGCACTGAATATGGTGACATTATGCATCGTTGTCAATGGCAAAAGCATCCCATATGATGACAATCATCATAATGGAGGATGCAATGGCCGATTTGTCGAAATGGGAAGGTCAGGCGAAGTCCCTGCTGAAAGCGGAACTGAAGCGCCGGGGTGTGACCTATGCCCAGCTTGTCGAGAAGCTGGAGGCCGTTGGTGTGTCTGAGAGCGAACCGAACGTGCGAAACAAGCTGTCGCGCGGCAAATTCACTGCCGCATTCATGATGGCTTGTCTTGAGGCGATAGACGCGCAAGAGTTGCGCTTGTCATGATGGAACATCAGTTTGAGGGGGACCGACTGGTTGTCTATATGGACCCCGGCCAGCCTATTGAGCTGACTGACCTAACAGACAGCTTTGCCGCTCTCGCCAGAATTTACGAACGGCACCACCGCAAGAACGGTGAGGAGGCACCGCGCCTCTACATCACCAAGCTGGAGAGCGGAAGCGTTCTCGCAGAAGTCGCACCCATCGCATCGCTAGCGGCGGCGGTTGGCGGCCCGGCGATCATGGCGATGGACTATTCGGTGATTGTGTCTGAGTTCTCGGGGCGCATTTCTCGCATATTGCGCAGCTTTTCTGAGGGAGGCGGACGACCCGGCTCTGTAAGCAAGGATGACGCGAAAGATTTGGCCGCCTTCGTGCGGCCGATGACTGGCAAGTCCGGTGCGAGCCTCGGCCTGAAGCACGCGAAGTTTGAGCGCTCAAATGGGCGAGACACGATCAAAGCGGAATACGTCTTCGATGATGGCGAGCTAAACCGCGCCAAGGTCAATATCGACAAGGCGCTTGAAGCGGCGCCCAGGCTTGAGGACGAGCATCCGCAGCGAATCCGGGAAGAAGTGGCCCTAATCGTCCGGCGAGCTGGCGATGGCCCCGGAAAAGAGCGCGGACGGACAGACGATAGGGGCCTGATAGAGGAGATACACCCCAAGGCGCTACCGGTCTATTTCAAGAAGCGCGCTCAAGGTCTAAAAAACGAGATGATGAAGGGTGATCGCAACCCTCTGACGCACACTTTCATTGTTGATGTGAGCGTTCAGTATGATGAGGAAAAGCCCATCGGCTATATCGTCACGGACGTGCATGAGGCATGGCAACGCGACGACGAGAACGAATAGCCCCCTCACTCTTGGTGCGTTTGATACATAAGGCCGCGCTTCTCCCCTTCTCCCCCACCGGGGAGAAGGTGCCGCGAAGCGGCGGATGAGGGGCGCGCGTCAGCGCTGAGACGAGTCTTGAGTGGGCCGCTCCCGCGGCCGCCCCTCACCTTTGATTCCTCTCCCCGGCCGGGGAGAGGACGTGCCCGCCGCGACCACCAAGCTTCACTTCCCCCGGACCCCGTTCCGGGGCCTGCCGCCCTCACCCGTCCAGACACCAAATCGCGAAATCGCGACGCTCACGAGGCCCCGGAACAGGTCCGGGGAAAGCGGGTGAGTGTGTGAGGAAGAGCGGGCCCGGCGCGCAGCCAGCCATAGATCCCTTGCCGGCAGGGGGCCGTATTGAATTCCCGCGGTCAAGGGAGAGAACCGCGAAGCGGCGGCTCCGCCGCCCTTGACCGCGGGAATTCAATACGGCGGGGTCTCGGCATGGGGTTTATGGGGAGGTGTGGGGAAGACCTCGGAAAATGGCGCGTGTCACCGTTTTCTTTCTGCCGACCTTCATGACACTGCAACTACGCCTGTATGAGCGCTCGCAGCGCAACGACAGACCGACGCAAGCTAGGTGACCTTCGAGCAGCCCTTTCTGGACTCCAATCCGAGAGAATGAATTCTTCCAACATTGCATTGTACAGCGGGCCCGGCCGACTCGTACCAGTATCGCCAGAAAAATCCTCTCTTGTGCGGCTGTTTAGGGAAGTACGCCCAACTCGCCGCAGCTCCAATTTCGGGTCTTCCAAGTTATCAGGAAATTGACCAATTGCCGGCTCTCTCACCTGAAGGAAAGTCGCCAAAGCTGACGCGTCTGCCATAATCCATGACTCAATTTCTGTTATAGGGCAGCGAACAGAGAGAAATGGATTTTGCGGCGCCCCAAGGGCCCGGCGAATCAGATCAATTGGGCAAACGCCCTGAGAATCGGTATCCAAAAGCGCAACAACTTTTAGGTGTTGGCAAGCAGCCTGATTGAAGTTCGGAAGACGTGAACGGACATACCCCTCCCCTTGCCTGCCAAGCGCGAGCACAATCTCGACCTCCGGATCAATCCAAGTCAACAGCCGGTCTAGAACCAATTCACTTGGCAGATCTTCGGTTAGAGTTGTGAATTGCTTTGGCATCAACGCAACCGCTAGAATGAAAACAACTTCAGCTGTTTCGGCGCGGTACGGGGCAGCGCTGCCTCACCTGCTGTCAGTCCAGCGTCCATGAGCCTTTTGATACTATCGACCCTAGACAAAGGAGTAACCGAAGTGCCCTCTGGGCTTGGCTCAAGCAAAAGCACTTCTTCAGGTCGAACACCAGGATCGCGAAGCAAATCTACACTGTGCGTACTGACTAAAACTTGACGTCGTCTAGACCTTTGCATGCGATAAATAAGCGGTGCCAACCTACCGACTATCGCTGCATTCAGAGAAAGCTCCGGCTCCTCCAGCAACAACAATGAGTCGCCTTCCGTTAACGACCAGAGGAGCCCGATCAACCTCAGCGTTCCGTCTGAGAACTGGTCCTCACGCTGCCAACCTGCTTTTGGCCTCCAATGGTTGTATAAAGCCGCGAGGTGCGGTCTCCCTGTCGCCTCGTCTTTTTCAAATTGTAGTTCCTGAAGCTGCGGCAATGCACTTTTCAGCGCCTGCTCAATGCGCCTTAATCTCGCGCGCTGCGTCTTTTTGGGAGTTTTCGCTATTCGTTCCAACAAACCTTGACCAAATGGATCAGCCTCAAGTACTCGACCCTGAAATTCGTCTGAAAACCGCAAAAGCTGTGGGACCAAATGAAGATACGTTACACCTTCGAAATAATAGGCCAGCTCCCGAAAGCGGCGATTTTCATTCACCTGCTCAAGAAAACTCTGCGTTAAGCGCACTTCATCCGCGACATCCTGCTTGTCCGGGCGTTTTACTATTTCAGTTTTATTCTTTAAAACGCGCTCATGAGAGACAAACACCTCGCGATGGCCTCGCGGTTGTTGTCGAATGCCGATTTCGTAGGTCCAGACGTCAGGCTCGTCACCCTCTCCCCGCAAATCTAGCGAAAGTCGAACTTCCGGGTCTGTGCGAGCGGACAAGCAACGGAGCTTTGACAAACCACCACGGTCAGCAACTGCCTTCTGAACCCCACCGCCATCAGGCTTCGCAATGTCCCGGAGAAATCTGAAAACATCTAGCAAATTTGATTTGCCAGAAGCATTCGGCCCGATGATGAACTGACGCTCTTCAAGCGCAATCTCTACCGATTTGAAATTACGCCAATTTTTTAGCGCGAGCCGCGTAATTTTCATATTGACGAGCTTTCTGTTTTCTTCCGACTGATACTAATCAACATCCGCCGACAAATAAATCTCCCCGACCTTCTCACCGAGCTTCGCCGCCTTATCGCCCCCCAACCCAAAGGGACACGTACCCAAGGTACATGTCCCTCTGCCGAGCCTCAGTCGATGGGCTCCCGCACGCTGCCATCCTCCGACAAATAAATCTCCCCGCCCAGCGCCTTGAACTCCTCGGCCTTCTCCGCCATCCCGGCTTCGGCCTCAGCCCGGTTCGGCGCCCGCGCACTGCCGAACGTATCCCGGATCTCCTGGGTGATCTGCATGGAGCAGAATTTCGGGCCGCACATGGAGCAGAAATGGGCGACCTTGTGGGCCTCTTTGGGCAGGGTCTGGTCGTGGAAATCGCGGGCGGTTTCCGGGTCGAGGGCGAGGTTGAACTGGTCTTCCCAGCGGAATTCGAACCGGGCGCGTGACAGGGCGTCGTCGCGGATCTTGGCGGCCGGGTGGCCCTTGGCGAGGTCGCCGGCATGGGCGGCGATCTTGTAGGTGACGACGCCGGTCTTGACGTCATCGCGGTCGGGCAGGCCCAGATGCTCTTTCGGCGTGACATAGCAGAGCATGGCACAGCCGAACCAGCCGATCATCGCGGCGCCGATGCCAGAGGTGATGTGGTCATAGCCCGGGGCGATATCGGTGGTGAGCGGGCCGAGCGTGTAGAAGGGCGCCTCGTGGCACTCCTTCAGCTGTTTATCCATGTTTTCCTTGATCTTGTGCATGGCGACATGGCCCGGCCCCTCGATCATCACCTGGCAGCCCTTGGCCCAGGCGATCCTCGTCAGCTCGCCCAGCGTCTCCAGCTCGGCGAACTGGGCGCGGTCGTTTGCGTCGGCGATGGAGCCGGGACGCAGCCCGTCGCCCAGGGAGAAGGAGACATCGTAGGCGCGCATGATGTCGCAGATCTCCTCGAAATGCGTGTAGAGGAAGCTCTCCTTGTGGTGCGCCAGGCACCATTTCGCCATGATCGAGCCGCCGCGGCTGACGATGCCGGTAACCCGGTCGGCGGTGAGCGGCACATAGGCCAGGCGCACGCCGGCATGGATGGTGAAATAGTCCACCCCCTGCTCGGCCTGCTCGATCAGCGTGTCGCGGAACACCTCCCAGGTGAGGTCCTCGGCGACGCCGTTCACCTTCTCCAGCGCCTGGTAGATCGGCACAGTGCCGATCGGGACGGGCGAATTGCGCAGGATCCATTCGCGCGTGTTGTGGATATTCTTGCCGGTGGAGAGGTCCATCACCGTGTCAGCGCCCCAGCGGATCGCCCAGACCATTTTTTCCACCTCTTCCTCGACACTGGAGGCGACGGCGGAATTGCCGATATTGGCGTTGATCTTGGTGAGGAAATTGCGGCCGATGATCATCGGCTCGAGTTCCGGGTGGTTGATATTGGCCGGGATGATGGCGCGGCCGCGGGCAATCTCGTCCCGCACGAATTCCGGGGTGACGTGTTCGGGGATGGAGGCGCCGAAGCTCTCGCCGTCGGCGATGCGCGCGGCGGCGCCTTCCACGGCGGCCTTGCGGCCGAGATTTTCCCGCTCGGCGACATAGACCATTTCCGGCGTAATGATGCCGGCGCGGGCGAATTCATACTGGGTGAGCGGGGCGCGCTTCGTGCTGTCCCAGCTGGCATCCTCGCTCATCGAGCAGGGCGAGGAGGCACTGTCCACCGGCGCGGCCTCGATGCGGGCGCGCAGCGGCTTGTTGCGCACGGGGAATTCGCGGGCGAGATATTTGCCGGTCGCCCCGCCATTATCCAGGGCTGAGAGGGGACGGCCCTCATAGGTCTCGATCTGGCGGTCGGTATACCAGTCCAGACGATGGCGCGGTAGGCCGTGCTCGACGTCCAGCGTGTGATCGGGATCGGAATAGGGGCCGGACGTGTCATAGACGCGCACCGGCGGCTCGTTCGCCGTGGGATGCAGATCGATCTCGCGATGCGGCACTTTCAGCGCCGGCGCCGTCGCCGGCGAGGTATAGACCCGGCGCGACCCCGGCAGCGGCCCGGTGGTGACCTTGGGAGTCTCGAATTCGGACTGGGTGGTGGGCTTGTTCATGGCGCGGTCTCTTGCTGGTTTGACGGTGAAGGCACGGCGCACTTGCGCGCGCGGGCCCGAACGGAGGCGGCCGGATCGTCCAGCGCTGCGCTGTGCGCAGCTTCGGCCTCGGCGAGAAGTCGGGGATGGCGGGTGGCCAGGCGGCACAGCGCGCTGACCGACCAGGCCCGCAAGAAGGGCCGGTCATGATCGAGATACTGCCGCGCCAGGTCTGCGAAGGGAGAAACAGCGTCCGGCGGCACGGGCTGGTATTCCAGCAGCTGCAGCACGTGCAGCACGCCCGACCAGTCCTGCAGCCCGCCCAGCCGGCTGCCGAGCGCGGCAAGCCGGGCCTCGGTGAGCCGGCCGCCCTGGCGCGCATGATCGAGCAACAGCCAGCTGGCGCCACTCTGCACCATGGGCGCGTCGTCGCCGCACAGGGCGATCAGGCTGTCGAGATAATCCGGTGCGTCAGACCATTGCGCAGCCGCTTCCGACAAAAGGCTGACAGCCTTGCCATCGAAGCAGTCCAGCGCGCCGCGCAAGGCGGCCTGAGTGTGGGCGGTCGTCACGTCTCTTGCTCCATCCCGACGCCGGCATGACCCGGATCCGGTCCTAAGGGTGAAGTCTCAGCCCTTGTCCCCGACCCGATCGGGGGACCCCGATCAGGATGCGGCGCAAGGACACCCCTTGGAACTGTTGACGGCGAGGATGGAGAAGCGCGGCCGATTTGGCAACCGGGTCAGGCCCTGGCGACCTGCTCGCGGATCAGGCGTTCGACGCCGCGCGGATCGGCGATGCCGAAGAAGCCGAAATCGGTGAGATGGCCGGCCTGCTCTTCCGGATCGCCGCTGCCGCGCGGCAGGGCGTCGCGGAAGATGATGTCGCCGCGGCGGGTGCCGCGCCGGAACAGCGAGCCCAGATCGCCGGCGCCGAAACTGCGCGACCGGCCGCCGCCGGTCAGCACGATCGCCCGCTTGTCGGTGAGCGCATAGAGCGTGCCGCGCACGGCAAAGGCCTTGATCAGCGAGGAGACGAACAGCCAGACGCCGAACAGGAAGAAGAGCGGGCCGATCACCATCGCCACGCGGAAGAAGAGCTGGCTGTCCTCATTCCCGGCGGAGAACAGCCAGGCAATGCCGGTCCACAGGATGGAGAAGGCGGTCCAGGGAATGGCGAAGAGCGCCGTCTTGCCGCCGCGCAGCCAGGCGAGCCGGACGATATTCGGCCGCCCCGTCCACAACAGTTTTTCGCCCGCTGCCAGTTCCGGCCGCACGGCCGCCTCGATCGCTGGATTCATCCCGGTCTCCCTTGTCCCGCCGCCGGATATCAATACCCGGTTCGGCCGGTTCCGCTATTGCCCGCGCACCGGGAACCGTCACTCCCCTGTTCAGGGCATTCAGCCGGTATTCAGCAATGCGGGACGAGGGTCTAGTCTCCGCTCATGAGGGGTGGGAGGATGCACCGATGATGCTTGCCATGACACTCGCCGCCAGCCTGGCACAGGCCTGGACGGGCGGTCCGCCGGACAAGCCGGCCGGGCCGGAAATCTCCGGCCGCTATGCCGAGCTGCAGGCCAGCGGCGTATCGGGCTGCAATACGGCCGGCGTGCCGCGCACGCTGGACATCCATATCCTCGCCGCGCCGCCCCACGACCGCTCCGCCAATATCGGCGAGATGGCCTATGATCTGGGCGAAGGCGACGCGCCGGGCGGACGTTTCACCGTTGCCGGACAGCCGGAACGGACAGAGCAGGCCGACGGATCCTGGCGCGTGAGCATTGGCGGCGGCTGGGTTCACACCGCCGGGCGCTATGTCGACGGGATAACCGACGGGCAATTGCGCGGCCGGGTCGAGGTGGAACTGGACCGGCTGGCCGACGGCACGCTGCGCCTGGTCTCGATCACGGAAACCGAACGCCGCAACGGTGCCGGCACGCCCGTCGTCACGGATGGCCGCCTGCCCGAGGGCACCGAATTGCGCCCCTTCGCGCGCTGCGGGGACTGAGCGCGCTCACGCCTGCGGGCGGGCAACCGCTAGATGGCGCTGCCCGCCACGAGCACAGAAGCCGGCGCAGACTGCACCATCGCTGCGACGATCACGGCCGCCAGAAGGGCGACGGGCAGGAGAAGTTTCAGCAAGGCTTTCATCGCCGGCCAGACTAGCCGCCCGCCCGGCGATACACCCTCCCCTGAAGAGGGGAATTTAGTCGGTGGCCGCTATCCTCCGCTCGGCCACCTGTGTCTTGCGATGCGCTGATGGCGTCGCCGGATCTGCCGCGCGAACGGCGGCAGATCCGGCTGGCTCATGCAGACCGGTCAGTGCGCCATGCGGCGCTCGAACTGAATCCCCAGGAAGCCGAACCCTGTAATTTCGCCAGCCTCATTGCGGATGAAATCGGCCGGGAAGATGTCGGAAAACGGTTGAAGCTGAACGCCGAACCGGTTCTCGACGGCCGGGCGCATGTCCGCATTGAACTCACCCCAGTGAAAGATCAGTCCATCCCCTTCCAGCCGGACGTCCATGGTGTGATAGGGGTCATCATTCACCGTATAGACCCCCGTATAGCGCGCCAGTGTCTCCCGGTCCGGAGACCAGTTCCAGCCCTGCCAGTGCTCCGCGGCAAGCCGCTCTGCCATGGCGTTTCGGCTGTTCTCCAGCGTTGCGCTGACCCGTCCGGGATATTGTTCGATCAGGCGCTGGCCCATCCCGGCAGCGCCCGGGCTGTCGAGCAGGTATTCGAAGTACAGGCGAACCAGATCTCCGGACAGCCAGCTGGTCTGGTTGTCGGTGTTGAAGAAGAAGGCAATACCGACGCCCAGATCGGGTGAGAAGGCCATGATACTGCGGGCACCGGGAAAAGCACCGCCATGCTGGTAGACTTCGTGACCATCCAGATCGCAGGTCCACCACCCCAGCGCATACTGGGGACACGGCGCGCCGATCGGGCTGTTGCCAGCCGCCATATTGGCTTCAGCATAGCCGGTCTGGGCCGTGGTGAGCATGTCTGCCGTGATACCGCTGCCCGCCGGGCCTTCACCGCGCACTTGCAGCTGCAGCCAGGTCGCCATGTCATTGGCCGATGTTACGAGCCCGCCAGCCGACTGCATGATACCATCGGTCTTGGGCGGCATCTCGTGCCAGCCCTCTTCCTCACCGCGCCAGATATGCCGCCAAGCCAAGTCCTCGGGCGGAAAGTCCGATGTCCGCGAGGAGGTGTGCTCCATGTCGAGCGGCTCGAAGACGTAGAGATCCAGCCAGTCCTTCCAGCTGCGGCCGGTCGCGGTTTCCAGGATAGCGGCGTAGATGTTGTAGCCGAGATTGTCATACTGATATCCCGGATCCCGGCTGTAGCCGTGTTCGACGAGCATGCGCGGATAGTCGGCCGCGGCCACCGGCATGACGGTCGTTTCCATCGCGGTAATGCGTTGCGCGATGAAGGGCACCTGGTGGCTCAGCAGATCCCGTAATGTGTACTCGGACGGATCGGCCCAGCCGGGAAACTCCATCTCCGGCCAGTGGTCCGTGATATGGCTGTCGAGATCGAGAATGCCTTCCGCGTCCAGGCGGGCCGCCAGCAGGCCCATGAAGGCCTTGGTCTGGGAGGCAATATATTGCGGCGTATCAGCCGTCATGGGTGCGCCGGTCGAGACCCGGCGCACGCCTTCAACCCGGCGCATCAGCACCTCATCTGCCGTAACGACGACGGCCGCAAAACCCGGCCCCAGATCGGGAAATGCGTCCAGATAGTCTTCCAGCCGCTCCACCGCCGCTTCCGGGGTCTGAGCATAGGCCGGCACGGCCAGGGCCAAGGCTGCGACCGCAGCCAGAACTGTCTTTTTCATTGAAATACTCCGCAACGCGCGTGCCCCCCAACAAGGCTTGCGTCGCGGGAAGACTAGCCATGATGCCGGGCTCAAAGACTTGCGGAGCGATTACCATTCGGACAGACAATCGGTCCGGCTGCCGGACGGCGCGCTGCGGAGACACGCCATGCTAACGGCGGTCGGACCGTCAGACGGCGCCCGCCACGAGCAGCGAGGCGGGCGCCGACTGCACGATCGCCGCGACGATCACGGCCGCCAGCAAGGCGACAGGCAGGAGGAGTTTCAGCAAGGCTTTCATCGCCGGCCAGACTAGCCGCCCGGCCGGCGCGGCACCCTCCCCTGAAGAGGGGACGCTACTCCGCCGCCGCGGCGGCCTCCTCGACGGCCCGCATCACGCGCAGGATATTGCCGGACCACATCATCTCGATCTCGTCGGGCGTGTAGCCGCGGCGCAGGAGTTCCTCGGTCACGGCCGCGGTCTCGCTGGCGTCTTCCCAGCCGCCGACACCGCCACCGCCATCGAAGTCGGACGCGATGCCGACATGTTCGATCCCGGCGATCTCGACGGCGTGGTCGATATGATCGGCGAGCACGGAAATATCGACATCGCCATGTTCGGCCCGCAGCGCGGCCAGACCCTCGCGATAGGCGGCGATGATTTCCGGCGTGGCGGCCGCACGTCCGGCCGGCGTGTCGAGACCCAGCTCGGCAGCCAGGGCACGCTGGCCGTCGGTCACGGCTTGAGGCACATCGCCGATATAGCGGCGGAAGGCGACCATGTGCGCCACACCGCCATTATCGCGGATCGCGCGCAGCTGTTCGTCGTCCAGATTGCGGGCATTGTCGTAAACGGCGCGGGCGCCGGAATGCGAGGCCATGACCGGCGCACGCGACAGCTCGATCGCGTCCAGCATGGTCTGTTTGCCGACATGCGAAACGTCGACAATGATGCCGTGATCATTGAGCGAGGCGACCAGCTCGCGGCCCAGATCGCTCAAGCCCGGATCCTCTGCCGGCTCGCCGGCCTCCGTGTCCGGATTGGAGGAGCCGCCGAACTGGTTATTGCCGAAATGGGTGATCGACATGTAGCGCACGCCGCGCTCGGCCCACATGGGCACGTCCTCGATGCCCGGCCCCAGCGGATAGGCGTTTTCCATGCCGATCAGGGCGACCAGGCGTCCGGACGCGGCGATCTCTTCGACCTCGTCGGCGGTGGTCGCCAGGGCGATGCGGTCGGGATCATTGGCCAGCATGCGCGAGATGCCGCGATACTTCTCCTCGGCCGCCTCGCGGGCCGCGGCATAGCCCTCTTCGGTCAGCTCGTCCTGGCCGACATAGACAATGAAGAAAGCCGAATCGAGCCCGCCCTCGACCATTTTCGGCAGATCGACCTGGGCGTGGGTGTGCTCACCCGGATCGAGCGCGTCAGTGCCATAGCCCGGGCCGATATCGACATGGGTGTCGAGCGTGAAGGTGCGGTCATGGATCTCTTCGGCAGAGGAGACGGGATAATCGTCCTGCCCCATCGCCGTGTCCGTGGTGGCGCTGTCCTGAACGGTTTCCGGCGCCGCGGCAGGCGTGTCAGCGGCCGGCGCGTCGGCTTGCTCCTCACCGGCAGGCGCGCACGCCCCCAGGACAAGAGCCAGAACCAGCGCAGACACTCCGAAACGATCAACCCGCATGACATATCCCCTCTCAAGCGTTGGCGCGAAGTCTAGGGGGCTGCGAGGCGAAGGCAAGGCCAAGCCCTTGGCATTCCATCCCGTTTTGGGTCAGCCCGGTGGCCTGTTTTGAGAGCCGGTTACCGGAAAGCCTCGAATGCGCCGGGCTATCTTCATGTTTCGTTTACGGATTTGGCGAGACCCGGCCAGCCGCACGCCGCTTGCACCGCGACCGGGGATAACCGGGAGTGGGATCATATGAGCAAGCTTGGCTTTCTGTTCCGCGACGGCCTTGGCCGTCTTGAAGACAAGTCCAACAATTTCACCGCGATGCGCATCCTGTTCGCGCTCATGGTGCTGTACGGACACGCCATCCTGATCCCGCTGGGCAAGCCCTATACCGGCACCTGGAGCCTGACGGTCGACTTCGTCGTGCAGTGCGCGCTGGACGGTTTCTTCATCCTGTCCGGCTACATGATCACCGCCAGTGCCATGAAGACGAAAGAGATCTCGCGCTATGCCACGGCGCGCATCTTCCGCATTTTCCCGGGCCTGATCGCGGCCGTGCTGATCGTGTTTGCGGTCTACCCCTTCTTCACCTCGCTCTCGCAAGCGGAATACTGGTCGAGCGCGCAGACCTGGGCCTTCCCGCTGAAGCTGATCGGCCAGGTCGATCCGCTGGCCGGCCTGCCGGGCACGTTCGAGAACTCGCCCGTCGGCCACAGCGCCAACGGTCCGCTCTGGACGATCCGCTATGAGCTGATGGCCTATCTGGGTGTCGGCATCCTGGCCCTGATCGGGCTCTATTCCGACCGGCGCCTCGTGGTGTTCTGGGCCGCGCTGACCTGCGTCTTCGGCGCCCTGGTCGCCACGTTCGGCTATACCGGCATCGGCGAAGGCACGATCACCACGCTGGCGCGCTTCGGCCCGGCCTTCATGATCGGCGCCTTCTTCTTCGCCGCTCGCGACCTGGTGCGCATCACCCCGGCCTTCATCGCCCTGGCGGGCGTGGCCGCGCTGGCCGCCCACGAGCTGGCGATCGGCTGGATGATACTCGACATCTTCCTGGCCTCAGCCTTCCTGTGGCTCGGCCATGCGCATATCGGCGGCCGGATCGGCCATGCCGTGCGCAATGTGGAAGACGTGTCCTACGGCATCTACATCCTGCACTGGCCCATCGGTCTCGTCGCCTTCGCCCTGATGCCCGGCCTCAACACGACCCAGCTCGCCCTCATCATGGCCCCCGCCGCCATCCTCGCCGGCTGGGTCCTGCGCGAAACGGTGGAGAAGCCGGCGCTGGCCTGGAAGGACAGACTGCAACCGCGGCGGAAGGTGCGCCTGGCGGCGGTTTAGGGACGTGGCTTGATCCCAAGCCATTGTCATCCCGGCCGGATGGCCCGCAAAGGCGGGCCGCAGGGCCGGGACCTATACGCTCGCTTTTGGCCAGAAGCAGGCTTGCCGTCAGCGACAACTGGATGATCACCGGGATTATGGGTCCCGGACTTTTGCCCCGCCTGCGCGGGGCGTTCATCCGGGATGACAACGAGTGGTGCTGCCCTACCCCCTGAACGGGTCCTGCATCAGGATGACGTCTTCGCGTTCCGGGCTGGTGGAGACCAGGGCGATCGGGCATTCGATGAGTTCTTCCAGGCGGCGGACATATTTCACCGCTTCGGCCGGCAGATCGGCCCAGGAGCGGGCGCCGGCGGTGGAACCCTGCCAGCCTTCCAGCTCTTCATAGACGGGCGTCACCTTGGCCTGGGCTTCCTTGCCGGCGGGCAGATGGTCGAGGCGGCGGCCGTCGAGCTCGTAGCCCACACAGACCTTGATCGTCTCGAACCCGTCCAGCACGTCCAGCTTGGTCAGGGCGACACCGTCGACACCGCCGACCTGCAGGGTCTGGCGGGTGATCACGGCATCGAACCAGCCGCAGCGGCGCTTGCGCCCGGTCACGACGCCGAATTCATGGCCGCGCTCGCCGAGCCGCTGGCCGTTCTCGTCGAACAGTTCGGTCGGGAAGGGTCCGGAACCGACGCGGGTCATGTAGGCCTTGGCGATGCCCAGCACATAGCCGACATCCTTGGGACCCACGCCCGTGCCCGCCGAGGCCTGGCCGGAGACGGTGTTCGAGGAGGTCACGAAGGGATAGGTGCCGTGATCCACGTCCAGCAGAGCGCCCTGGGCGCCCTCGAACAGGATTTTCTGGTCGCTATCATTGGCATTCTTCAGCACGCGCCAGACCGGTGCCGCATAGGGCAGGATTTTCGGCGCGATATCGAGGAGTTCCGCGACCAGCTTGTCGGCGGGATATTCCTCGTGCCCCAGGCCGCGGCGCAGGGCGTTGTGATGGTGCAGGATTTCGGTGACGCGGGCGCGCAGCGCCGCCTCGTCGGCCAGGTCGATGACGCGCACAGCGCGGCGGCCGACCTTGTCCTCATAGGCCGGACCGATGCCGCGGCGGGTGGTGCCGATGGCCTCGCCGTCATCGCGGTTCTCGCGCAGGGCGTCGAGTTCGCGGTGGATCGGCAGGATCAGCGCGGCGGTCTCGGCGATCTTGACGACTTCCGGGGTGATCTTCACGCCCTGTTCGGCGATCCGGTCGACCTCGGCCACGAACGCCCAGGGATCCACGACGACACCATTGCCGATCACGGAGAGCTTGCCGCGCACCACGCCGGAGGGCAGCAAGGAGAGCTTGTAGACCTTGTCGCCGACGACCAGCGTGTGGCCCGCATTGTGACCGCCCTGGAAGCGCGCCACCACATCGGCGCGGTGCGACAGCCAGTCGACCAGCTTGCCCTTGCCTTCATCGCCCCACTGGGCGCCCACGACGGTAACATTGGCCATTTCTGCCTCCGCGACTATGCCCGCCGCCCGAGAGACATCGCCTGCCGGGCCGCGCGGTCCGGACGGGGGCCGCAGGGCGGCAGATGTCAGTCGTCAGATCAATGAAACGGCGGGCTCGAACGGGCGGCAGGCTTAGAACAGATTGCGGGGCCTCACAAGAGAGGGATCAGCCCCGCAACCGGCGTCCCGTGGATCAATCCACACGTTCGTAGACATCCCCGTCCCAGTCGAGCGAGACGATGGCGCCGGAGGCGTCACGCTCGAAGGCGAAGCGGTCGGGGCCGTAGAAGGCGTGGGCGACGCCGCCGAACAGGTCGGGGCTCGCCGGTTCCAGCTGCAACCGCATATCGCCGAAACGGGCGACCAGGCCGTCGCCCGCTTCAACAATCGTCACCACGCCATAGGGCTCGCCGGAGGAATAGGTGCCGGCATATCCGGCCCGCTCGGCGGCTTCGGGCTGCCAGGTCCAGCCGCCCCAGGCCTCGTCGGCCCGGTTCTCGGCCTCGCGATTGGTGCGGTGCTCCAGATAGCGGGCGATCTGCTGGGGATAATAGTCGACACGAATGTCCGCCCAGCGTTCCGCATCGGGATGCTCGGTCAGGAATTGCAGGAACATCACGATGGTCCGGCCCGACAGCCAGCCCGTCATATTGTCGGAATTGGAAAAGGCGGCGATGCCGACACCGAGATCCGGCGAGAAGGCCATGCCCGTCCGCGCGCCGGTATAGCCGCCGCCATGGATGTAGAGGGTGTGGCCGTCGAAATCACAGATATTCCAGCCCAGCGAATAGCCCGAGCAGGGCAGTTCGTAGGAGTTGCGGCCGTCTTCCATATGCGTGGCCACGCCGGATGCGTGCGCTTCGGCCACCACCGCATCGGTGAGACCGCTGCCGTCGGGCCCGTGGCCGCGCAGCTGCAGCTGCAGCCAGGCCGCCATGTCGGTCGTCGAGGTCACCATCCCGCCCGCCGACTGCATCATGCCGTCGGTCTTGGGCGGCACGTCGTACCAGCCGGCCGCCTCGCCCTGCCAGATGTGGTTCCAGGACTGTTCCTCGAGCGAAAAGTCGGAGGTGCGCGCCGAAGTGCGCGTCATGCCGGCCGGCTCGAAGATCACTTCGTCCAGCCAGTCCTGCCAGGTGCGGCCGGTCGCTGTTTCCAGGATCGCGCCATAGATGTTGTAGCCCAGATTGTCGTATTGGAAGCCGGGCTCGCGGGCCTCGCCATACTGCGCGATCAGGGCGAGATAATCCGCCGGATCGACCCGGGTGACATAGGCTTCCAGCATGGTCAGCTGTCCGACCGAGATCGGCACCTGGTGGGTGAGGAGATCGCGCAGCGTCCAGACGGACGGGTCCACGCCGTCCGGGAACTCCACATCGGGCCAGTGGTCGGTGATGGTGGAATCGAGATCGAGAATGCCCTGCGCATCCAGCCAGCTCGCCAGCAAGCCGACATAGGCCTTGGTCTGCGAGGCGATGTAGAGCGGTGTGTCGGTGGTCAGCGGATCGCCGGTTGACGCACGGCGCACGCCCTCCACCCGGTTCAGCAGCACCTCGTCGGCCGTCACGGCAACCACGGCATAACCCGGCTCGATACCTTCGAAACGGTCGAGAAAGGCGTCCAGCCGGTCGGCCGCGCCCTGGGGTGTTTCCGCCAGGGCCGGCACACCGGCCAATGTGAAGACGAGGGCGGCGAGGCCCGATTGAATGCGCATGAAGCTACTCCGGTGTCACATGTCTCCCGCCCCACACTACGTCCTGGCACGTCGCGCGGTCTTGAACGCATGTAACCTGGCGCCGCCCGCGACTGCGAGAGGCGGCGCAGGGCCCGGAACGGCCCTGCGTCAATCGTGCGCCGGGATCAGTCCCGGGTGTAGTAGTCGCTGCCCCACTGCAGCCCGACCAGTTCGCCTTGCTCATCGCGCTCGAACTGGAAAACCGAGATCCGGTTCATCGGCGTCTCCTGCCCGCCGAACAGATCCGGTGCGGCAGGCTCCAGCATCATGGTATACGCGCCCCAGTAGGCGATCAGTCCGCTGTCCTCCAGACGGATCTCGACGTCCAGATAGGGCCCGAGCCGCCAGGCGCCGGTATAGGCCGCCAGCTCGTCACGCGAGGGCTGCCATTGCCAGCCCTGCCAGCGTTCATGCTCGCGAAGGCTGGCATACTGGCGCGGCAGTTGTTCGCGATTGCGTGCGACCTGGCTGGCATACTGCTCAGCGACATACGCCGCGTTGGCATCGGCCTCCGGATCGTCGGTCAGATACTGGAAGTACAGGCGCACGGTCGCCGTCGTGAGGAAGCCTGTCATATCGTCGGAGTTGGAATAGGCGGCGAGACCGGCCCCGCGCGAGGGCATGAAGGCCATCATGGATCGCACGCCCGCATAGAAGCCGGAATGGAAGTAGAGGGCTTCCCCGTCGAGATCGCAGACGCTCCAGCCCAGGGAATAACCCGGACAGGGCATGCCCATCGGATTGTTCCCGTCATTCATGCCGGTCTCGGCATAGGACGTCATGACGCCTGCATCGATGATCGGGGCCGTGATGCCGCTGCCCGCCGGGCCCTCCCCCCGCAAGACGGTCTGCAGCAGGCGGCCGGTATCGCTGGACGACATGTAGACGCCGCCGGCCGACTGCATGGTGCCGTCCGGCTTGGGCGGCATTTCATGCCAGCCATCGCCTTCCCAGGTATGCCGCCAGGGCAGGTCGTCAGCCGGCAGGTCCGAGGTGCGCGCCGCGGTGTGGTCCAGCCCCAGCGGATCGAGCACGGTTTCCTGCAGCCAGTCCTGCCAGGTCCGGCCGGTATGGGCTTCCAGAATGGCGGCGTAGATGTTGTAGCCCAGATTGTCATACTCGAAGCCGGGGCTGCGCACCTCGCCATGGCGCTCGATCATCACCGGCATGTCGGCGATGGCGATCGGCTGGGAACCTGCCAGGATCGTGGTGACCAGCGGCGAGGACAGCGGCACCTGATGACTCAGCAATTGCCGCAGCGTCCACCCGGACGGATCGAAATCACCGCCCATATCCAGCCCGGGCCAGTAGTCGGAAATCGGCGTATCCAGCAGCAGGATACCCTCGGCATCCAGACGGGCCGCCATCAGTCCGACCAGCGACTTGGTCTGGGAGGCGATGTATTGCGGCGTGTCCGGCGTCATCGGCGCACCGGTCGATGCCCGCCGCACCCCTTCTGCGCGGTTCATCAGGACCGCGTCCGCAGACACCACGACAACGGCATAACCCGGATCGATGCCGTCAAAGCCGTCGAGAAACGCGTCCAGCTGGCCGGCGGCGGCCTGCGGCGTCTCGGCCTGCACGGCTGTGGTGGCAAGAAGGGCAGCCGCCGCAGCGGCAAACGGGGACAAAAAACGCATCTGGATCTCCTCAAGTCCTGCATCTGCTCTAACCGGCCGGCAAGCGGCGGTCTTGAACGGATGCAACCGGGAGATCCGGGTCAGGCCGCGAGGAGAAAACGGCGCAGGCCGCCGGGGGTCAGCCCGGTCTGCCGTCGCAGGCAGCGTGTCATGTGCGCCTGGTCGGCAAAACCGGCCTCGGCCGCCGCATCGCCGGGCGCCGACCCGGTCGCAAGCAAACCGGCAGCACGCCCGACGCGGCGCTGCAGCCGGTAGGCGCTGGGTGCCACACCGAAATGCGCGGCAAAGACCCGGGCAAGATAGACGCGGTGCACGCCGGCCTCTTCGGCAATGGTTGCGATTTCGGTCAGGTCGGCGGGATCGTCGAGCCGGTCGCGGATCCGTTTCAGCCAGGCCGGCGGCGACGCATGATGCGCCTGCCGGCCGGGGCCGAGCCGGGCGAGCAGATCGACCACGGCATCGCCGGCCGCATCCCGGTCTGCGGCAAGCAGGGCATGAAGATCGCTCATCCGGTCCGGCGGCGCGTCGGGCGACCAGTGCCAGTCGTCCGGGATCAGGCCGGCAAGCGCCGCATCCGCCCCCGGCCGCAGATTGATCGACAGGATGAGCGCACCGTCGCGCCCGTGATAGCGGTTGTCGTGCTCGAAACCCGCCGGCTTCAGGCCGATCCCGCGCTGATGCATTTCGTGCAGCGCTCCGCCATGTCCCTCGCTCAACCCGCCGCACAGCAGGAAGGAGACCTGGTCAAAGTCATGACTGTGCGCACCCATGCCGAAGCCGGGGCCGTAATAGCTCAGCTTCACATTGAGCGCGTCGGTCTCGTAGACCCGCCGTGTCCGGAACATTCTGCCCATCCCGCCCGTCTTCTTCGCCGGTATATGCCCCGGATGCTCGCCGCATCCTGATTGGATGATGACATCTTCGTCATTCCGGTCTGTCACTCCGGCGCGCGCACCGGCCCCGGTCCCTCTTCCGCGTGGTGAGCCCGGTCGATGATACCGCGTATCAGGCCGGCAACATGGCGGATCGCCGGGTCGGCGTCATTGCGCCGGTGCCAGGTCAGATCGACCATGAAACCGTCCATCTCCAGCGGCGGATCGCAGACGCAGAAGCCGCTCCCGGCATTCTCCGGCAGGCAGGTACTGGGCAGGAGCGCGATCATGTCGGACCGCGCGACGATTTCCGGCACCGCCAGAAAGCTGGGCACAACGATGCCGACCCGTCGCTTGAGACCGCGCTCGGCGAGCCGGTCGTCGAGATGGCTGCGCCGCTCGCTGCGCCCGGACACCATCACATGCGGCCACTCCAGCCAGCGCTCCAAGGTCAGCCGCCCGGCAGCGGGATGGTCGCGCCGCAGGATGGCCCGATAGTGTTCGCGGAAGAGCTCCATGCGCACGATATCGGGGTCGGGATCGTCGACCACGGCAAGCGCCAGATCGGCATCGCCCTGGCGCAGGGCCTCCACCGTGCGGGCCGGACCGCGCCAGGGCTGGATTACGAGATCGATTCCCGGTGCTGTCTCGGCCAGCCTCTCCAGGAGAGGGACGATGGCTTCGCGGGCCGGCATGTCGGCCATCACCAGGCGCACCACCTGTTGGAGCGAGCGCGGGTCTGGCGGTGGCGGATCGAGCACACCGGTGACCCCGGCCAGGAGGGTTTTCAGCGGGCCGCGCGCGGCCTCGGCCCGGGGCGTGAGCACCATGCCCGCCGCCGTGCGCTCCAGCAGGGGATCCCCGAACAGGTGCCGCAGGCGGGCGAGGGCATTCGACGCGGCCGGTTGCGACATGCCCAGGCGGATGGCAGCCCGCGACACATGGCGTTCATCGAGCAGGGCATCGAGAACGACAAGCAGATTGAGATCGATCGACCGTAAATTCATGAGATGAATAATAGCTGATATTGGATATCCATTGGATTGATTATGCATCCGCGACCAGTCTGTCCGCAAGACAGGAGGTTGCGATGACGCATACACGGATCATGCTTTTCCATCCGGATCTGACCCGCTCCACCGCCAATGCCGCGCTGGCCGAAGCCGCCTGGGGCATGCCGGGGATCAAGATTATCGACATGTATGGCCGCTATGGCCGCGGCGGAATCGACACCGACCGGGAGGTCCGCGAACTGCTCGCCGCCGACCGGCTGGTGCTGCAATTCCCGGTGCACTGGTATGCCCCGCCTGCCCTTCTGCAGGACTGGCAGGCCGCCGTCCTGACCCGGATGTTCTATATCAACGCCGAAGCCGAGGGCCGCTGGCTCGAGGGCAAGCCGCTGCTGGTCGCCGCGACGGCCGGCAATATGCCCTCCGCCTATTCCGCAAGCGGCCAGAACGGGTTTGCGCTCGAAACCCTGCTGCAACCGCTGCAGGCCACGGCGCGGCGTTGCCGGTTGCGCTGGGCTGCGCCCTTCCTGCTCTACGAGGCAAACCGGCTGAAGCCGGCCGGGCTCGAGCGTGCGGCCCGCGACTACCGCCGGCATCTGCGTCACTGGATCGACGAGACCGCGCCCCTGCAACTGACCGCCGCAGAATAGTCGCTGCGACAAGCCGCGCGGATTTGCCGGTAAGCGGATAGGGGCCCGCTTGCCGGTCTCCGGCCCGCATGCCAGCGTGATGTCAGGACCGAGCGGGGAGGCACGGCATGACGATCTTGCGGACACTGGCGGCCGCGGCTGCGCTGGCTGCAGCGCCCGTCCCGATGGCATGGGCCCAGTCCGGCCCGCCTCCGGGCTGCACCGACGCGGTGCATGATGATTTCGATTTCTGGCTGGGCACATGGAATGTCTACGCCCCCGATGACGGCCCCTATCAGGGCCGCAACACGATCACGAAATCCCAGGGCGGATGCCTGATCACCGAACGCTGGGAAGGCGCGAGCGGTTCGACGGGCGAAAGCCTGAATGCCTATGACCCGCTGGCCGGCGCCTGGCGGCAGGTCTGGGTCAGCCCCGGCAATTTCATCGACTATACCGGCGGGCTCGACGAGACCGGCGCGATGGTACTGGAAGGCGAGATCTTCTATCCGGGCAATGGCACACGCGCGGCCTTCCGCGGCACCTGGACCCCGCTGGCCGACGGCACGGTGCGCCAGCACTTCCAGCAACAGGGCGCAGACGGCGAATGGGCCGACTGGTTCACCGGCATCTATGTGCGCGTGGAGGACGATCCGCGGGCGGACGAGGCGGAAGCGGCGCGGGCGGGGTAAATACAAACTCCTGTGTCATCCCGGCCGAATGCCCCGCGCAGGCGGGGCGGAGCGCCGGGACCGATACGCGCCGATATTGGCCGGAAGCAGGCGCGATGGTCGAGACAGCTGGACAAACACCGGGGTTGTGGGTCCCGGCCCTGCGGCCGGGATGACAGTGCTTAGAGACCTTACCGTCCCCAGCGATAACCGATACGAATACCGGCATTGTCCAGGGCCTGGTTGCGACCGGAGGCCAGGATCTGGCCGTGGGAGATGTGTTCGTAATAGGCGCCGACCGACCAGTGGTCATTGAGATCGTAATCGAGCCCGAACGCATTGTGGAACAGGATTTCATTGCCCATCAGGGCGCGTGTCGTGGCGAGGCGGATACGCGTCGGATCGTCCGGCGGGGAGTTCGGGTCGATGTCCTCGACGCCGTCATTATAGCTCAGCCCGGTGCGGAATTCGAAATTCCAGTTCTCGGAGAATTCCCAGGTCCAGGCGAGACCGGTCGCGCCGAAATTGGTCAGCCCGTTCGTGTTGAACGAACCGTAGAGATAGGGGCGCGGCGACCAGATGACCTCGAGAAAGTCCGGCGACTCGAACAGCGCGTCGACCGTGATATTCGGTCCGTCCTCGACATGGTCGGCCAGATCGTGAGCCGTCACGCCGAGACGGATTTCCGTCCCGCGCTCATCATCGGCAACCGCCGGAGCGGCCAGGCAAGCGGCGGCCAGTACGGCCAGTCCCAAACGCGTCATAGGTGTCCCCCTCCCTCAAGGGTGTGTCCGGCGCAGCGATACAGCGCCGGTCAGAGTGCGTCCAGCGCTTCGCGATAGGCCCAGTCGAGCCACGGCCCCAGCGCGGCCAGATCGTCGGCTTCGATGGTCGGGCCGCACCAGATGCGGATTCCCGGCACCGAGGCCCGGTGCATATTGACGTCCAGACCGGCATTTTCGCGTTCCAGCAGTGTGGTAATGCCCTTGGTCAGCGCCCATTGCTGTTCGGTATCCAGAGCAGCGGCTTCCGGCGCAACATATTTCAGCGCAACAGAGATCGGCGACCGGGCGCCCTCGTCCTCGCACAGATAGCCGGCCCAGTCGGACTGGCGCACCCAGGCGTCCAGCGTCTCGAAATTGGTTTTGCTGCGGAGGATCAGCTCCGGCAGACCGCCAATACGCGACCCCCATTTGAGCGCAGCGAGATAGTCCTCGACCGCCATCAGGGACGGCGTGTTGAGGGTGGAACCCTCATAGAGCGCCATATCGGCCTTGCCATTCTTGTGCAGCTGCAGGATCGCCGGGATCGGCCGGTCGGGGCGGAAGCTGTTGAGGCGTTCGATCGCCCGCGGCCCCATCACCAGCATGCCGTGCTGGGCTTCCCCGCCCATGCATTTCTGCCAGGAGAAGGTGAGGACATCGATCTTCGACCAGTCGATATCGACGGCAAAGGCGGCCGAGGTCGCGTCGCACAGGGTCAGGCCCTCACGGTCGGCATCGATCCAGTCATAATCCGGAATGCACACGCCGGCCGCCGTGCCGTTGAGGGTGAAGACCGCGTCGCGCTTGCCGTCATATTTGGAAAGGTCGGGCAGGGTGCCGGCCGGGGTCTGGAAAGTGCGCAGATCCTCCAGCTTCAGCTCGTCGCGCGCGTCCGTTGTCCACTTGTTGCCGAACACATCCCAGGAGAAGACGTCCGTGCCGCGCGCGCCGAGCAGCGACCACATCGCCGCCTCCATCGCGCCGGTGTCCGAGCCCGGCATCAGCGCGACATGATAATCGTCGGGCAGTTCCAGCAGGGCCCGCGTGCGCTCGAGCGATTCCTTGATCCGCTGGATCGCCGTACCGGCGCGGTGGGTGCGCGAGAGCGGCGCATCGGCCAGCGCCTCCCAGCTCCAGCCGGGATATTTCTTCACCGGACCGCAGGAAAAACGCGGATCGGCGGGCCGCAGCATCGGCTTGGGATTGTCGGTGCGGGCGGGGGCGGTCAGCGTATCGTCGGCCACAGGGCTCTCCTGGCAGCGGGAAACAAGGGTGTATTCGTGACGGGCTGCACGTTGACGCCCTCTTCCCGCCGGGGCAAGAGGCTAGGCCATGATCCCGTCCCAGCGTGACCTTTTCGACATCCCGCGCGACCGCGTCTATCTCAACACGGCCTATATGGGGCCGATGCCGAAAAGCGCCATCGCGGCCGGCCAGGAAAGCTATGCCGCCAAGGGTCAGCCCTGGGCCTATGACGTGCAGCAGGATTTCTTCGGCCTGCCCGAACAGCTGCGCGAATGCGCGGCACGCCTGTTCGGGGCGCAAGCCGGGGAGATCGCGCTGGTGCCGTCAGCCTCCTATGGCCTCGCCACCGCAGCGCGAAACCTGGCGCCGCAAAAACGCTCGGAAATCCTGGTTCTGGACGGCCAGTTTCCCTCAAACGTCTATGTCTGGCGCGATCTGGCCGAACAGTACGGCGCCCGGCTTGTCACCGTGAAACGCCAGCCCGGCCAGGGCTGGACGCAAGCGCTGATCCGCGCCATCGGCCCGGCGACCTCGATCGTCGCCTGCCCGCAGGTGCACTGGCTGGATGGCGGCCAGCTGGATCTCGCCCACATTTCCAACACGGCCCGCCGCCAGGGGGCCGCCCTGGTGCTGGACCTCACCCAGTCGCTCGGCGCCCTGCCCTTCGACATGGCCGCGATCCAGCCCGACTTCGCCGTCGCGGCGGGCTATAAATGGCTGCTGGGGCCCTATTCCACCGGCCTGCTCTACGTCGCCCCGCATCACCATGACCAGGGCGAACCGCTGGAGCAGAACTGGATCACCCGCCAGGGCGCCGACAATTTCGCCCGGCTGATCGACTATACCGACGCCTACGCGCCCGGCGCCCGGCGCTTCGACATGGGCGAGCGCTCGGCGATGCAGCTGATACCGGCAGCCCTGGCCAGTCTCGACCAGGTGCTCGACTGGGGCGTCGGCGCCATCGCGCAGACCCTGGCGGACCGCACCGCCGCCATCGCCGCGGCTGCTGCACCGCTCGGACTGGCCGACGACATGGTGGAACGCGCGCCGCACTATCTCACCCTGGGTCTTCCCGCCGGCGCGCCGGACGATCTGCTGGCCCGTCTGGCCGCACGCAATATCCATATCTCCCAGCGCGGCGACCGCCTGCGCATCACCCCGCACCTGTTCAATGACGACACCGACATCGCCGCCTTCGCCGACGGGCTGAGGGCCGTGTTGTGAGGGTGGGGCGGGGCTCAACGCCAACCTCCCTCTCCCGCGGGAGAGGGATCGAGGGAGAGGGGGAAGACACCGCGCCTGGCGCTTCGGGCACCGACGCCGGGATTTTCCCCTCATCCGCCCCTTCGGGACACCTTCTCCCCGGGGAGAAGGGGAGGTGTGCGAGAGCCGTGGCGTTGCGGAGCCTCCCGTGAAGCCAGCCCATGCCCATCTGCCCGGCCTGATGGACTGGGCTGCGCTGGTATTGCTCACCGTGCTGTGGGGGTCGGCCTTTGCCTTTATCAAACACAGCGTGGACACCCTGCCGCCCGGCGGGCTGATCTTCGTGCGCATCGCCCTGGCGGCCCTGTTACTGGCGGGTTGGGCGGTGTTGCGCGGTCATCGCCTGCCCGCCCTCAGCGACACGCGCTGGCTGTGGTTCGCGGGGCTGGGCTTTTTCGGCAATGCCCTGCCCTTCTATCTCGTGAGCTGGGGCCAGCAATATATCGACAGCGCGCTCGCCGGCATTCTGGTCGCCACCATGCCGCTGGCGACGGTGGCGATGGCGCATGTCTTCGTGCCCGGCGAACACCTCACCCTGCGCCGCCTGACCGGCGTGTTCACGGGGTTTGCCGGTGTCGTCCTGCTGCTGGGACCGGCCGCGCTGACCGATCTGGGCGGCGCCGATGTCTGGGCCCAGCTGGGCGTGGTCGCGGCGGCGGTCTGCTATGGCATCAATGCGATCCTGGCGCGGCTGATCCCGCCAACCCCGCCCTCGGTCTCCGGTGCTGGCATGCTGATCTGCGGCGCGCTCTTCGCACTGCCTGTGGGATTGTTCGAACTGGCGCAGGCCGGACCGGTCGCCCCGACCGCCTGGCTGGCGGTCATCTGGCTGGCGGCCGGACCGACCGCGCTGGCCTCGGTCGTGCTGATGCAGGTGGCGGGCACGGCGGGACCCAACTTCCTCGCCATCGCCAACTATCTCACCCCGATCGCCGCGATGATCACCGGCATGCTGATCGGCGAGACCATCGGCTGGCACGCCGTGCTCGCCCTGGCGGTGATCCTGACGGGTGTCTGGCTGGCCCGGAAGCGGGCGGCCGATCCCGCTCGCTAGGCCAGGCCCGCTGAGCTAGGGCCGCACCACCCACATATGATCGACCGGACCGTGGCCGGCTCCGAAACCCGGGGCGCGGCGGATGGCTTCGTGCAGATAATCGCCGGCCTTGCGCACGGCCTCGGGCAGAGGCTCGCCGCCAGCCATCCGGGCCGCAATCGCCGAGGCCAGGGTGCAGCCGGTGCCATGGGTATGCTTTGTGCGGATGCGCGGACGTTCCATCAATTCCATGCCGCGGGTCGAGACGAGCACATCGGTGACCGCATCGCCGGCAAGATGTCCGCCCTTCACCAGCGCCGCCTTGGCACCCATGCCGACCAGCGCTTCGGCAGCCGCCAGCTGGCCCTGTACATCCTCCACTGTCAGCCCGGTCAGGCGCGCCGCCTCGGCCGCGTTCGGCGTGACCAGTGTGGCCAGCGGCACGAGACGGTCGCGGATCGCGGCCTCGGTACCGTCATCGACCAGACGGTCGCCGGATGTGGCGATCATCACCGGATCGAGCACCAGCGGCAGGGCCGGATCGGCCGCTTCCAGCGCCGCGGCGACGAGTTCGACAATCTCCACCGTCGCCAGCATGCCGGTCTTCACGACATCGGCGCCGATATCGTCGAGCACGGCCCGGATCTGGCCTTCCACGATGGCGTGGGGCACGGGGTGGATGGCGCTGACGCCCAGCGTGTTCTGGACGGTGATCGCCGTGATCGCCGTCGCCGCATAGCCGCCCATGGCCGAGATCGCCTTGATGTCTGCCTGGATACCGGCGCCGCCGCCACTGTCGGAGCCGGCGATGACGAGCACCCGGCCGGCCGGTTCGTCTGCTTGCATGATGGATGTCCTGACTGGCTGGAAGGATCAGCGCTGCTGGAGTTCGCGCAGCCGGGCCCGCGCCCGGGCGGCCTCAGCGTCGGAGATGGCATAGGACGCCGCCTGCGAATAGAGCTCGCGGGCTTCGGCGGTCTCGCCCTGTTCGGCCCGCACTTCGGCCAGTGCAATCAGCGCCCGGAAGTCGTCCGGGGCAAAGGCGAGCATCTGTTCATAGATGATGGCCGCCGGCTGCAGCTCGCCGGTCCGCGTCAGGCAGGCTGCATGGCGGTGCAGGCTTTCATCATCCCAGGGATTTTCAGCGACGGCCGCGCCGGTCTCGGCACACTCGCCCGTCGCACTGGACGCGGCGGCCGCGACCGGATTGGCCGGGGCGGCCGAGGCGGGAGGCGCGGGGGCGTGGTTCTCCGGGGCAGACGTTTGCTCCGCCGCGGGCGCATGCCCGGCCTCATCGGCCGGCGCGAGATCTGCCGCGGCATGAGCGGTTGCTGCAGCCGCGCCCGGCACAGCATGACTGCCGGCATCTGCCGCCGGCTGGCCATGACTTGCCGCAGTGCCGCTGCCGTGGTCGCCGGGCGCCGGCGATGCCGTCACGGGATCGGTCGCAGGCGCGTGAGAAGGCACGGACGGCCGGGACGCCGCGGCGACCGGCGCATCCAGGCTGAAACTGACGAGTACACCGCCCTGGCGCAGTTCAGCGCGCACATCCTGCCAGCCGGCAGCCTGACCGAGTTCCACCAGCGCGCCATCAGCCACCGGAGTGATCGAGACACGGCTGACGAGGTCGGCGCGGTAGGGCGACACCTCACGGGTGCGCACTGCGACGCCGCCGATCATCAGGCTGACGCGCCCGGCCGTCTGCGACAGCTCTGCCGATCGCGGCTGTTCGTCAAAGGCGAGCCAGACCTGACCGTTCAAGCCGTCGGCGCGGGTGAGAACATCGCGCAGTTCGGCGCTCGCCGGGCCGGCGACGAGCCCGGTGCAGAGCGTGGAGATAAGCAGGGCTCTGTGCATGCGTCCTTGTCCTCAACCTGTCGCGTACCGCAAGCCTGCGCCCGGCGTCTAACCGGCTACGGCGGCCTGCGCCGTCGTTACCGGAACGGCATTGCAGGCGTCATAGCCCAGCGCACCGATCAGCGTTCCGTCGGCTTCGCGAACCGACTCGTAGACATAACAGCCCTCGCCGAAGTCCGGAAAGTCACCGCGCACGAATATCGGATCACCTTCCCCGAACAGCGCATCCGCCGAGTCGAGCGGGCGCAGCGAGTTGATGGCCCGGCCCTCGTCACGCGTGGCGCATTCCCAGGTCTGCGTGTCGGCATCGACGATCCGCACACCGGTCGCCCCACCGCTCATCGTATAAGCCAGCGAGACATGGGCCGGCCGGTCGCCGAACTCGGCGAGGCAGGCATCGATGGCCGGCAGATAGCTCATGATATAGTTCGACCAGCGATCGTCCTGCGCCTGTTCCCGCGCGCAGCCGGCCTGAACCGTCTCGCCGATCCGCAGCGCCGCGAAATGCGTGAAGCCGCTTTCACCCGCCGCCTCGCAGGGGCCGGCCTGCAGCTGCAGCTCGGCCGGCTCGCCCGACGCCGTTGTGCCGTGGAAACGCCGGACGCCGCCTTCCAGATAGGGCATGGCAATCTGCAGATCCACAGCCTGTTCGGTCCCGTCGGCATCGGCGAGAACCAGCGCGACACGGATGGCACCGCCGGTATCGTCCTGATAGGTCAGATCGCCCGACCAGCCCGACTGGCCGGTGAGCTGATAGCCGAAGCCGCGCGGCGCGCCGCGCCGGTCGGCCCGCGGATGGTCGAAGACGGAACCGGCAACATCGTCCGCTCCGCCGCCCACGCCCATCATGTCGCTACCGGTTGTCGCGCAGCCTGCCAGCAGCACCAGCGCTGCCATCGCCAGAAATCCCGTGACCTGCCGTCTCATGCCGTACCCCCTGCCTGGTCCACACGCGTCCTTATAGCGCCTGTGCGGCTAGACGACACCGTCAAACCGCTTGGCCAGATAGTCGACGAAGGCGCGCACCCGGTGCGTCATGTAGCGGTTGGAGGGGAAGACCGCCCAGAGGAAGCGGTGTTCCGGCGCCCAGTCTGCGAGTACGTCGATCACCTCGCCGCGCTCAAGCGCATCGACGGCCGCCCAGCGCGGCGAACAGGCCACGCCCAGACCCGCCTTCGCCGCCGACACGGCCGCCACCGCACCGTTCAGGGAGAGGCGGCCATTGACCCGCACCTCGACCTCCTCGCCCTCGCGCTCGAACTTCAGCAATTGCGGGCTGGGCTTGTTGCGGTCGATGATCATGTCGTGGCGGGTGAGATCGTCCGGATGCTGCGGCATCCCGTTGCGCTCGACATAGGCGGGCGATGCCACGCAGGACATGCAGGCCGGCGCCAGACGGCGGGCGATCAGGGCACTGTCGGGCAGATTGCCGATCCGCACGCCGACATCGAACCCTTCATTGACCAGATCGACCATGCGGTCGGCCATCGACAGGCGCACATCGACCTTTGGCCATTCGGTCATGAAGTCGGCAATGATCGGGATCAGGCGGCGGGCGCCGAAATCGACCGGTGCGGTGACGCGCAGCACACCGGCCGGTGCCAGCCGCGCGCTCGCCACGCCCTCTTCCATCGCGTCATACTCGTCGAGCCAGGGCTGTACGCGGTCGAGCAGAGCCGCGCCGGCATCCGTGAGGCGGACCGAGCGGGTCGTGCGCTCGAACAGGCGGGCTTGCAAACGCTGCTCCAGCGCCGTGATCTGCTTGGACGCGGCGCCGGGCGTCATCGCCTCGCGATCGGCCGCCTTGGTGAAACTGCCCAGCTCAGCCACCGAGCAGAACAGGCGCAGGGCATCGATCCGGTCCATTTATTCCCCACCAGAAAGAGAAAGCTTCGATACGGCATACTTATCCCTTGCGGGCGAAAATACCAGATTGCGGGCTCGACTTTCCGGAGTACCCCTCATGCCCCTCGGCCCGCTCTTTATCTCGCACGGCGCCCCCGACGTGCTGACCGTGCCCTCGCCCGCTCACGACGCCCTGAAAGCGCTCGGCCTGGCGCCGCAGACCCGCGCGGTCGCGGTCGTCTCGGCGCACTGGGAGGCGGATGCGCCCGTGCAGGTCCAGTCGGCCGCGACACCGGACACGATCCACGACTTCCGCGGCTTCGGCCCGGTGCTGGAACGGGCTGTCTATGCCGCCCCCGGATCGCCCAGCCTCGCCGCGATCACGCTGGATCTCCTGCGCGAAGCCGGTATCGACGCCGAGGCCGACCGCCGGCGCGGGCGCGATCACGGTGCCTGGATCCCGCTCGCCCTGATGCGTCCGGAAGCCGACATCCCGGTCTTCCAGATCAGCCTGCCCGGCAGCGACACGGCCGCCATCGCGCTGGGCCGGGCGCTGGCCCCCCTCGCAGACCGCGGCGTCCAGATCATCGGATCGGGTTCGCTCACACACTCACTCCGCGCATCGCTCGGCGCGACCGAGGCCGCACCGCCCCATCCCGGCGCCCAGGCTTTCCGCGACTGGATTGTGCCGAAAATCGCCAGCGGCGATGTGGAGGCGCTGACGGGCTGGCAGGACGCACCGCTGGCCGGTTTCAACCACCCGACGCCGGAGCATTTCCGACCGCTGCTCGTGGCGATGGCCGCGGCGGGTTTACCCGCCGCAGAACTGATCCACACGTCCTGGAGCCGCAGCGCCCTGGCGATGGATATCTGGCGGTTCGGCAGCTAAGGCATTTTCAGCAATTAACGCCCCTGGACGCAGACGCGGAAATGCCGGCGCTCGAGCCGCACGGGCATGTCGAAATCGAGCAATTGCTGCGCGCCGATGCTGCGCAGCAATTCTTCCGCCTGCGACCGCGCCTGACCGTCCAGTGAGGCCAGGAAATCGGTCACGCGCTGCAGCATCCACAGCGGGTAGGGAATGACGGCCCGGTCGGTCTCGACCACCGTGTCGCCATGGCCGATCCTCGCCTTGTGGAAGCCCAGTACACGCGGCACTTCCGCCGCATCAGGATTCTCGTTCGCCCAGGCTCCAAGGCGGTCCGCCGTGTCGATGAGAACGGGCAATTGCTGCGCAGCAAACATGCGCAGCATGGGCAGCAGGGTTTCCGGCAGATCATCGTCCGGCGGCAGGAAGTCGCCAGTCAGCGCGTGCTGCGGCGCATGGCAGCGCAACGCCCAGTCGGCAACGCGCGGCGCCAGGCGACGCATAATCTCGCCGGAGGCCGGATCGCGCAGCAAATGCGCATAGAGCGGCCCGAGAAAGCCATAATCGGCAATCT
>Ga0213833_1000601_pt1 | contig 32877 bp, 49 predicted proteins | sample SWATP21_FD_160575 | JGI IMG/M metagenome (GOLD analysis project Ga0213833, IMG submission 160575) | Coastal seawater microbial communities from Marineland, Florida, United States - SWA TP2 #1 | ecosystem: Environmental > Aquatic > Marine > Coastal | place: USA: Florida | collected 2016-08-14 | reverse complement strand
AGGAGGAGCAGCAGCAGCAGAAGGAGGAGCAGCAGCAGCAGGAGGAGGAGCAGCAGCAGCAGGAGGAGGAGCAGCAGCAGCAGGAGGAGGAGCAGCAGCAGCAGGAGGAGGAGCAGCAGCAGCAGCAGGAGGAGGAGCAGCAGCAGAGGCCCTGCCCGAAGAGGGAGCGCAGGGCGAGGGCGCAGTGGCGGGGGCGTCGGACGGTTGGGTGTGCTCGCCGGCCTTCCTGCCGAGCACGGGTCACGGGGCAGAGCGCCTGTCGCCCACCAAGGCCCAACACTTTGCGCTGGTGGAGGACGAATTCGCGGCGGCCGTGGTGCTCGGCGAGCGGGTTCATGTGTCAGCGGAGCAGCGCTTGGTGGCAGTGGGGCGGCATGGCGAGGCGACGGTGGTGAGGGCGACGCTGCAGTCGCGAGCGAGCTTTGTGACGCACGGAGAAGACACGGTGGTGGACCTGCCTAAGGTGGCCCCAAGTGACGGTGGGGTACGGGCGGTGTCGCGGAGGGTGGTGGTGCAGAGGAGCGGGAGTAAACGGAATGGCGTGTACCACGCGTTGGGCAAGACGCTGCAGCAAGAAGCGGTGCACAGCAGCACAAAGCGCCAATAAAGTGCCGATGGTTGGGGCCAAGCTCGCATTGGGTGTTCATGAGGTGTGGTAGCAGTGAATGCGCATGGTGTCGGCAGGCGCAAGGCATGGGTGTGGAGTACGCGTGACCTTGCGGGAGCATCCAACGCAACACAAAGTTGTTGTGGGTTTGTTGCTTGGGCTGTGCGAACCTTGGATTCTAACCCGAAGCGGTCTCAACACACCCCAACCACACACACACATACACACTCTCATTCTCTCTAGTCCTTCTTCACGACCAAACCCTTGTCCACCAAGTGGGGGATCTCAGCCGCCAACCACGGCGCAAGCTGCAGCATCCCAAAGAGGGCCCGCTGGTCAGTATTGTTTCGAGTGCAAGACACGCACATCACGGCACACGCTCAACCACAACTCTTTCGGCTTCCACACGCACCCCAAGTGCCAAGGCATGTGCAATCCCGAACCGTGGTGCATTACGAGCCCACAGGGGCATGAAATGGATGGACAGACAGATCTTTGCTCCGCTGCAAGTCCAACAGGATCCCCAGACGGAGACCAGAACACGTGTCATGTTTCATGAAACACGAGAACAACCACCCACCCGCATCACCACGCAACACCACGCAACACGAATGGCCATCACTATAGGGGGCACATACCGGTACATCTTAGGCGTTTTGCCATCCAGCTCTGGCAGGCACAAGTCCGGATTCGTGTTGGGGTATGTGACAGGAATCTGAAAGAGGAAAAACACAAAACAAGGGCGCAGTGGACAAAGAAGAACACGAACAAGGTCAACAGGTGCGCGTGCGTCTGCGTTGCTTGGCGCGCCGCCCATGGTGTCACACCTCGAACTCCAGATCAAATGTGTACTTGAGTTGCTTGTAGAAGTACCAGCACTTGCCCGTCCACCTGTGTGCGTCGTAGCCAGACAACCCATGAATTGGCACACATCCAGGGCAAGGAAGGCGGCACCGACGACACACCCACCTCAATCCTGACTTATCGGGCTTGATGGTGAACCAGTCATTGTCATTGGCCTTGTTGATCTTGATGAGCTGGGGACATCGGCAAGCCGCATGCATGCAGGTGCATGAGACCCACAGCGCGACGCCCACCAACGCCACAATCGCAACAGCACACACACACACACACACACACACACACACACACACACACACACACACACACACACACACACACACACACACAGATATGTGGCAAACGGAACGGCGCGGTGGTGTACCTTGATCAGCGCCTGGTACTCCTGCTTCAACCGCTTCTTCCACTCTGCACCGTCGCGCGGGCCTGCATTGACCGATAGCAGGGGCAGCTTCTGCACCAGCTTCTTCGTGCCAGCATCAAACGGCGTATCCGCTGCCGCCTTGCTTTCGTCCGTCGCACTCACTTCACCGCCCCCACTTTCCACTTCCATCTCCACCCGGCCGTCAGCGCTCATGCCAACAACGTCTGTGGCGGACTGTGTGTGTGTGCTGGTGGGAAGCGCGGCACGCCGTAAAGTTATTTTTCTCATTTTCAAGACTGTTGGTCCGCACACCGTCAGTTCGTGGTTGCTTGTTGTATGAGTGAGCGCCATGGCGCTTGCAAGAAGAGGGCCTGGCTCAGCGGAACGCGTCATGGTGAAGGCTGTGATGTGGATGCAGCGGCGCTGGAAAGTCTTGGTCGGCTGTGGGTTGTTTATCACAGTCATGCTTGGCTGGCACGCTCTCATGCAGGCGCATGGCACGGTGGGACTGCAGTGGGTGTACACACACACCTTGCCATACCCAGGGCCCGCGTTCGACCCTCCATCGACGTTTTCACGCAAGTTCCGTTTAGTAGTGAGCTTGTCCACGCGGCCTGACCGAATGACGGAGCTCATTCCAACCCTGCGATCCATCATCGAGCAAACTGACCCTGCAGATGCCATCTACATCAACGTTCCGCTTGGGGTCAACAAGCGCTCGGGAGTCGCATACACCATCCCTGACTCCCTGCGACGCTTGCCTGGCGTCACAATTTTGCGGTGCAGTGACGTTGGGCCTTTGACAAAACTGCTTCCGGCGCTAGAGTATGAAGACGATCCCTCCACCGTCGTTGTCACGATTGATGACGACAAGATTTACCCCTCCAGCCTGCTCCGCACCCTTGCGTGGCATGTCTCGAGAACAAGCAACACTGTGGTGGGTGTCTGTGGTTGGTCTCTTCTTTGGTTCCCGGACCACTGGATCTCCATCTACGTGCCGTACTTCATGCGGCCCGGGGGCGGCGTGTTTGTGGACATTTTACAAGGCGTCTGCGGCATAGCGTACACGCGAGGGTACTTTAACACAGCGGAGCTTCGAGACGTTCCGAAGCCGTGCTTCACCATTGACGATGTGTGGGTGTCCGGCTACCTTGCCACGCACGGCATCTCGCGCGCTATCATCAGCACACGGCTGGATCCAGACGAGCGGCCGGATTTGACTGCCAAGTCTTCGAAGTGGGCGTTGAGTTCCACTAACAGCAAGAATCTGGACGTGTACGATTTGTGCTACGACGCAGTGTCGGAGCGCTTTGGGCATTGGGAGCGTATTCGTGAGTACCAGGACGGGGCTCCGGTGCCAACTCAGCGTGCCAATGTGACACTGCCTATTCCGTATGACGCCGGCGTGTATCCAGAGCCTTAGTGATGCTGGTGCTTGCTGGCGCTGTTCTGTTGTGCTGTGCGGCGCGGGTTGCGTTGAGGAAGTTGGGTGTCCTGTGCGTAGGTGCCTCGTGTGTTTATGTTGGTAACAGTTTCATCTGGGAAAACGTGTTCAGTACATCGTCACCCCTCCGCTTCTTCTTCCCTTGTTGGCGCATCCAACAGCATCACTTCTCCCATTCCTTCCGTGATGCGTCGGCGTTTCGGTTCAGTCTGCCGAGATGCCTCACTATGACGAGGTTCCACATCCTTGGTAGCGGGTGCGCGGGTGGCATCTGGGTTGGCTGCTGTTGCTCCGGTTGCATTGTTCGAGGTCGTGCCTGGTATTGGACTCGAGGCGACACGAGCACTAGGGTCCGCTGGTCGAGCTGTGGCAGGGAGAGTTGGTTCCAGGTGCGAGCCATCCGCCTCGTTGGTCGGCAGTGACGATTTGGAAGACTCTGATTGAGCCTGGATGCGAGACCGTTTGCGTGCCGCCTCTGTGCAGAATTCAAAGTGGGGGGACTCGTGAGAAGTGGTCCCACGCGCATTACCGCCACACACAACACACCCACGTACGTGATCCAATGCGCGACCACTTTACAATCGCAAGCAAACGTTCAGTACGATCGTCAGCTGTTCTGTCCACCTCCGGGTCAAATGAAGGTTGATCTTGTTTCCACCGCAGCAAGTAGCGTGCGCACTCTGCGATCCATGCAACACACCACACGTAGTCAGTAGACGGAACGGACACAAAGAAAGCACAGGCTTTCTCACGTTCAAATGTCCCCCCCCCCCCCCCCCCCCCCCCCCCCCCCACCCCCCCCCACCACCCCCACCCCCCCCCCCCCCACCCCCAAACCCCCCCCTCCCATCACACACACACACACACACACACACACACATCCACGCACACCTACACACACACACGACGTACGCTTGCACACAGGTTGCTTCGCCCCATAATACAACCCAAAGCGGTCGTTCGCACGCTGTTTGTGGCAACCCGGACACCGGCGCCGCCCGTCACTGGCAAACTGCTGCAGGTGCGCGAGAAGGGCTTGCGTTCGGGCGACGTCCTCAATTGCGAAGGTGCGGCACCGTTGGTACTCGGCGTCCAACTGCTGCTGGAGTTGGAGGGGGATGACGCCATGCCTCGTGGAGTCAAGTTCCTGCAGGTGTCCGGCAGGAGTCGCGGGACGCGCATCAAAGCTACTCGCAGCCGCCGGGGTGGAGGGTGCAGTGGTGGGGGCGACGGGTGGTGCACGCGTCGACGGGTTGGAGCCTGGCACAATCGGATCCACCAGCGCAGGGGAGGGTGTGTCACGGGATGTGTGACCCCCAAGCAACGACAGCATGGAGGAGGCTGCTTCTGCGATGGCGGCGTCCGCGGACACGCTTGGGGTGGTGGGACGGGGTGCAGCACTACCCTGGACCTGGAAACCGGGCCCACCTGCCGTGCTCCAAGCTTGCGTCGAGTGCTGCACGGCGGCGGTGGTGGTGGCAAAGGGGGAGGCGGCACGCGAGACATCGTCATGGTCGGAGGAGCGCGCGCTGCTGCCGAAGCGACGCGGTGGCGCCACGCCCAGGGCGGGCACTGGTGACGGACTTTGGTGGCGCAGCTCACCACCGCGACTGCGTGCTTCGAGTCGCTGTACAGCGGCATGCGCCACAGCAGGCACGGAGACGCGACGACTCTCCACGTTCGGGCGCACGAGGGTCAGCGCAACAGCACTGGCTGGGGTCGCACTCCTCGGCTCCTCCTGCGCCTGCGCGTGTCGCTCTGAAACTAACTCCAACAACGCGGGGTCGACGCCGCGAAACACGACACCAGGGGGGAGCTTGAACTGTTTCAAGCGCTGCAGGTGCTCGGGGCACGGGCCGTCGACACATCGACGGTGGGGCTGGGGACCAAAGCCTAAGCAGCGTCGCACAAAGATCCAGCACGCTTTGCAGCAGCTCCGCGTGGGCACGGTGCCGCCTTGAACCACTTCGCCGAAGCTGTACAGCAAGCCCTCCTTGCGCTTGCACCCACCCATGCACTCCTTGGCACCTTCACGACGACGGAATCGAGGCTTCGAGCTGGGCTCCACACCACCCACAGCCAACTGGCGAGCGGGTTCCGCTCCGCCCCTCGCCAACTGGCGGGGGACTAGACGTCGGTGTTGGTTCTGTGCCCCCGCGTTGGCGACCCCCATGGTCGACTCTTCACTGCTTCGTAGGGTTGGAGGCGGTGACAGTGGCGGCGGAAGAGTTGCTTCACCCTTGTACTCCGTCGCACGCTGGGCACGCTCAGCGGGTGCGACCGAAGCGCGGGGTACCGCCGCCGCGAAGGAGGCATCATCTGCCACGCCGTCTTCGTTCGCGGTTCCCCCGTGCTGGTCACGGTCCATTCCCACCACCACATCCGCGGCCAACCTCAGGACAAGGCCGTGCTTCAGGGCAAAACGGTGGTACACATGGCGCGCGTGAGCCCCGGCCCAGCGCGATACGGGCGCCATGGGGACGGTGTTACGCGTCTTGAGTCGCTGCTGATGTGCAGAGCATATCCGTGCGTCACACACGCCCTCCACAAGGGCCAGCTTTGGAATGGAGAGGCCGCGCCCCCACTTGTTGGACACAGAGTTGAGGATGACGGCGTTGGGGACCCTTTCACCGTAGTACGCTTCACATACGGGACACCAGACCTGTGGACACTGTTAGGTGCAAGCAAGTGACACGACAACTGTGCAACGTGGCTGCGTGCGTACATTTGGGTACAGGACCATCTCCTCGCCGTGGGAAGTCGTTCGCAGCACGGAAGCAACCGTGGTGTGGGCTTCGTCGCTCCGTGGCACAAGCGCCGAGGTGCTGCTGGACACAAACAGGAATCCTTGTGGATGTCGTTGCCCACTTATCAGGCGTTGAACAAGCGGGCGAGCTGTCTCCAAGCGTTGCCCGTCATCGCCTTCCAAGAGCAGTGTCCCAACCAATGCGATCGCTGCAGGGCCATCACTTTTCCACCCACGCCACCACCCAACGTTCACCGTGAGCATTGCAGGCGCCGCTGACTGCTGCCCTTCGTGGGGCAACAGGAAGGGTCTCGTCAGGTATCACATTCTGTGTCCCGCCCCAGGTTGTGGAAACGTGGTGTGGTGATGACGAGCTCCCCGTGCCGTAGCCAGACAAGGCGCAGCTGTCACAGTGGGTGTTACATGGGGTGGGCGAAAGTGGTGTGACTCATAACGACTATTGAAACATGAGTGTCCCCCACCAGCCAGCAGTCAGTGCCTTCGCCTCCCGCCTGCCACTCCGCTCTCCCTGCTGCCAGTCGCCATGGTTCGTCCCAAGCGCCAAAGCAAGCGTGTTGGGCTGAAGAAAAAGTACCGCATCGAGCGCAATGTGCGTGAGGCGTTCAGGGGTGGCTTGGTGCCGGACGTTTGTGTGACCGGATGTGGTTGTGCCACTCTTGTTGCAGGTCCGCAACCACGACAGGAAGATGCGTCGTGCTGCCCGCAAGAACCCCCAGAGGCGTAAAAGCCTGATGAAAGACCCCGGGGTTCCGAATTTATGTCCCTTCAAAGAGGATTTCGTTCGCAGGGTGCGTATCTCGCCGTGCCGTGGGCCCACTGGGCGTGAGTCCCCTCACCGCGCGGTTGGTTGCCACTGCGTGCGTGTTGTTCTCTTGCTCAGATGTCCAAGACAGCCGAGCGCCTGGAGGAGTATCGCAAGCGCAACTTGCAAAGCCGTCGCGACCAAATGGTTTGTGTGAAGGGATTGCACGGTTGTATCGCACCCGCCTGTGTGGCGCAGCTGACCGCCTCCCACGATGCTGTTCTCGATCCACAGCGCAGCAAGCGCATGTCCGCGCAGCAGCAGATGGCGGAAATGGCGAAGGCTGCTTCCGCCAGTGCCGCAGCGTTTGAGTCCAAGCAAGGTCAAGCACCCAAGACGTCCACAGAGCGCTCTGCAGCTGTGGCGAGCAACAAACGCGCGTACTACAAGCACATGCGACAGGTTGTGGAGCGCGCCGACGTCGTGGTGGAAGTGTTGGATGCCCGCGATCCGTTGGTGCGTTGCCAAAAGCCCCTTGCTCCCTTGTTGTTGTGGCCTTTTTTTGTGACGCGACTGTGTAATGCCCGTACCCCCTTTGCTGACTCGATGCAGGGATGTCGCGCGCGCGAGGTGGAGAACTTGCTGCTGAAGCAGACTCCTCCCAAGCGCATCATCTTGGTACGTGCTGTGCTTTGCGGCGCTTTTCTGTGTCCTGGGCCCCAGCACCTGTCCTCTCATGTCTTATGATGCCGCTGTCGTATCTGTGTTGCGATGCAGTTGCTGAACAAGATCGACCTTGTCCCAGCCGAAATCGTGCAGAAGTGGTTGTCCCACCTGCGACGTGAGTTCCCAACTTTGGCGTTCAAAGCATCGACACAGCAGCAGGTGAGCCAAAGTCGGGGCTGGTGGTGAGAGTGTGCCACCGCGGGGGGCCGTAGAGTCGCACAGCTGGCGGCTGTGCTACACTCGTTCGGAGTTGCTGCATCGTTGTGGCTCGGGCATTGTAGCGCGTGCCTAACTGTTGGCTTCTCCTTGCCTTGGTGGACTGGACTGTGCGTCTTTGCAGCGCCGCGGCATTGGTGCACGTGTGGGTGCCACAGTTGGACGTGCCACCCGGTCGGGTAATGTCATCACCGGCGCCGGCGCCGCTGGCGCTGAGGGTTTGCTCCAGCTCATCAAGAACTACTCCCGCAACCAGGGGTTGAAGCAAGCCGTCACAGTGGGCGTGATTGGCTACCCCAACGTTGGCAAGAGCAGCGTGATCAACTCGCTGAAGCGCAGCAAGGCGGCGGGCGTGTCTCCAGTGGCTGGCTTCACGAAAGCAGTGCAGGTTCGAAACAGTGCAGCGCATAGAGCCCCTTGTCCTTCGCTCCGCTTTTGTAGTTTTGGTGCGCATCTCACACGCCATGGGTTGGGTTTGTCGCCTCGTCCTCTCCTCACAGGAAATCCAACTGGACAAGAAGGTGAAGCTCTTGGATTGCCCCGGTGTTATTTTCGACAACGCCGAGCAAGCCACCGACGACAGCTCGTTGCTGTTGAAGAACTGCATCTCTGTGGCAGATATGGAGGATCCAGAGTCGGCTGTGGAGGGAATTGTGCGGCGTTGTAACCGCGAGAAGTTGATGGAGCTGTACGAAATCGCACACTTTGCGTCGCCGAGCGAGTTCCTTCGCTTGGTGGCGATCAAGCGCAAGGCCATGAAGCCAGGTGGAATTCCCGACAAGAAGCGTGCTGCACGCAGTGTGCTGCAAGACTGGAACTTGGGCAAGGTGCCGTTCTTTACGATTCCGCCTGAGACGGACTCCAAAACACACCTGTCTGCAAAGATTGTTGAAGAGTGGTCAAAGGTGGGTGGGTGGTTGTGTCCATTGTTCTTGTCGTTTCCTTCTGTTGTGCCCTGCCGCGTCGCCTCACACCTCGTTTCGTCCTGCGCAGGAGTTCGACATGGCCTCGTTGTTGAAGAACGAGAACGCGTCCCTGATGCGCTCCGCTGCCAAGAGTAGTGCAGATTTCCTGACGTTGGCACCGCCATCGTTCGGTCCTGATGCAGGCCAGGACATGGAAGACGTGAGCGACGATGAGGGTGATTTCGACATGTCCGATGATGACGACATCGCAGTTGGTGCTGGTGCTGGCGCAGGCGCAGGTGCGGGTGCGGGTGCGGGTGCGGGTGCAGGTGCAGGGGCAGGGGCAGGGGCAGGAGCTGCCACGACTGTTGGCTGGGGTGCCACACAGCGCCGTGTTGGCGGGAAGAAGAAGAAAGGTGGCAAGACTGTGACCAAGTCGCGGTTGTTCGAGGAAGGCGAGGATGCCCCAGCGTCGCTGTTGAATGCCGAGAAGCGCAAGCAGTTGAAAAAGAAGAAGTCGCGAGCACAAGCTGCCGCAGCACCGCCCTCCGCGAGCGCAACCGGCGATATGGAGGACATTGCGGATGACTCGTACGATTTTGGCTCGTTCCAGTACTAGAGTTGTGTGTGTTCCTCATGAAATAACAACAACGCCACGTTTACGCACAATTGTAGTTGTTTCACTTCCACAGTATCACACGGGCTGACTTGGGAGGCATGACCAAGCAACGTGCTCAACTGTGAACACTACTCTTGTCCCTTGTTGGGACACTCTCCACGTGGGCGGCTTCATCCACGCTGTACCTTGTCCCCGCGGTTTGCAAACTGTGCCGCCAAATGCGGGCCAAGTGTGCGAACCGGAGTCGGACCTGCTGTTCCTCGCGTGCTGTGCTCCCTGCTGTGGCAACAGGCGGCACATCCATCTCGGACACGAGTGCGTCGAAGCTGCCGTACCTCCGTGGCACCGCGCGGGCGCCACCAACGTTGGCACGCCCATAGTTGACGGCATCAGACCACCATTCCCGGCCGAAGATCATCATGGCGAGGTGCCGGCGCTTCCCGCTGCGGTTGTCCGTGCCACGGTGGACGGTGCGGTAGTCTGCGATGACGGCAGTCCCGGCGGGGACAAAGAACTTAACGTCCTCGGCACCGCCTTCATCGTCTGCCCACACACTTCCCCACTGATGGGAACCAAGTGTGAACTCTGTGGGACCGTTTTCAGGCGTGAAGTCAACCAGAGGCACAAACCTGCGCATGCGGTGTGTGTGTGTGTGTGTGTGTGTGTGTGTGTGTGTGTGTGTGTGTGTGTGTGTGGACACGGTCAACCAACCACGAACCTCGCGAGACGCATCAACAGCACAGCAAACCGAGCCGCGCGACACCACAAACTACCCACGCACACATTGATCCCAAACGGGGGCAAATGAACACCATGGCGAGAATCATGAACGTCAGGCTCCGCGAACACGCCATCAGGCTCGAAGAGTAGCCCAGAGTCACGGTGCCAGTGCTGGTGCCGCACGCCGGCCGCGTGATCAAGGGCAACGACAGCATGCACGCCCTTCAAGCGCAAGTCGAGGCCCAACAACTCCGCCAGAATCGGGTACACAAACGGGGAGAACACCAAGGCTGGGTCACTCACCGCCGGCGTGCTGGAAAACGGGAGTGACACGTCCATGCGCCCGTCGTTTCTCTCCCGTACGGCACTCGAGGTGAACACGGGGTTGTGGGTCGTGTTCCCTGCCCGCACAAGGTCACCCCACACTGCATCCACCAGGCGCCTCCGTTCCTGCTCCAACGAGTCCTCTGCCTGTGTGCCAAGCCGTTTCGTTCCAGCGCGTGCGTGGAGTACCGCTCGGGAGCGGGCCAGCGGCGTGTACACTCGACGGCGCACAGTCTCCCGCAGCCGTGCGCGTCCGACCACGTACGGGTCGATGGCGTCGTCCACTGTGCGGCGAAGGGCTTCCACGGCCCTTCGCGGAATGGCGTCACGAATGGCTACGACACCACAGCGTCGAAACACAGACAACGCACGGTCAAGGGTCCCCTCTGACAGCCGGTGCGAACGTGCCTCCGCGGCGGTTGGTGTGATCTCCAGCTCAGATGCCCGACAAGGCTGGCCACGGTCGTAGCGCCAGCCGCAACGAGGCGGCAAGGCGGCATTACGACTCGCCAACAATGGTGCATCAACTTCGCCTGCGGTATGGACGCCGGAGTCGCGAACATGTGGCGCGGGAGCGAGGTTGTCACACGCTGCGGCAGGCGTGCTGGGTGTCGTCACGTGTCTATACGGTGCACAGTGCAGCACAGTCAGTGCAACAGCCACCCCAATGCAGGCACCGACGACAAGAGACTGTGTGTGAAGCATACTGCACGCAGCACCACCGTCACGCCGCCATGCGCCCGTGCATGTGAGCCACCAGAAAGGATGCAGAGTGACGTGTCCTGCGTCCGAACAATCACCACTGTTGTACCCCCACATCCGCTGTGTCAGTCGGCACAGCACTCACATCATGTGCGCCTGGCAATGGCAGTGGGTTCTCTTCTACTAGATGACACGACACGTCCATGCCCACGTCCATGCCCACGTCCATGCCCACGTCCGTAGCGTGCGGGTGGGCGTTGCTTCGAAGAATCGAGCGGCATCCGGTGTTCTTGAAGCAACAGGCCCCGGACTTGATAACTAAACTACCATAATCATCGTCATCTGCTTGGGTCATCGTCATCAAGTGCCGACATCCGTGTGCACGTGCCTCGTCGAGTTTGTGGTGGGCGACGTCTTGTTGGTCTCGCAGCCTGCCGTTGTGGAAGTGCAACCACGTGACGTAGATTTGTTTTCTCCAGCTGCGACGGGCGCCATGAGTTGCTTGACCGAGTTTGTGCGGAGGTGTGTAGTGCCGCTCCGCCGCTGTGCCGCCCGTGTTGGGTTAGCCCGTGTTGGGTTACCGCGCCCTCGGCTCACACTGCGGCGCGCTGTTCCCACACACACAGGGTGCGAGCGGTTTGTTTTTTCCTCCTGGTGATGATCATTGCCATTGCATTGGTGCTTGTGGAGCTCCCAATGTTCCCCATCATCTATTTCATGGACCCAAACCGTCTCATTTATCACCGGTACTGCCTTCGGCCGCCCCCACACGCCTAGTGTGGTCCTTTCCTCACCTGCTGCGTGTGTGTTGCGGTTTCGATGTGTGACAGGCTTGCTTCCATGTTGGCTCGGCTGTGCCTGCTCCCGTTTGTGTCTGTCACTGTGAAGGTGCGGTTCGATGCGCTGTTTCGATGCTGGCGGTTGTTGCACGGCCGTTTTTGTGTTGTTGTTGCGGTTGCAACTGCTGCTGGCCACGTTGTTGCACCGAGGTTTCACCAATTGTTTGGACCTTTCCTTTTTTGGGTGTGTGTGTGTGTGTGTATCGTGTTTGTTTGTTTCGAACCCCAGGGCCGTGAGCACCTGCAGGCGGCACAGGGCACCGTTTTGGTGGCGAACCACCAGAGTGTGTTGGATGCCTTCCTCTTCTCCATCCTTGGGCTCAGTTTGCACTTCAAGGTGGTGATCAAGCGTGAAATCATCTACTACCCTGGCGTCGGACAGATCTTTATGCTGGCGAAGCACATCCTTGTTCAGCGCGGCAACAAGTCGTCTGGCAAACAAGCCATGGCTGACTCTGAAGACTGGATCAACCGCAACGTGTCCGTTCTGTTTTTCCCGGAGGGCACTCGCAAAGTGAAGGGGGTGCTGGGAGAGTTCAAGAAGGGCGCTTTCTACGTGCGTTTCCCCTGCCTGGTCGTATTTGTGCGCTTTTGGATGTGTGTATGTGTGTGCGTGCGTGCTTTGCTGGTGTTGTGGGTTGTGTGGATGCGCTACGTACGCAGCTGTGTCATCATCACCCTCTCACCTCTTCATTGCCATTCATAGGTCGCCCACAACACCGGGTGTGCTATCACTCCGATCACGATTAAGGGCGCGCGCTCGTTGATGTCACCACGTGGTTTCCCATCGATGGGCTGGGGCAACATCACGTTGACGGTTCACAAGCCGGTTCCCACGCAGGTACGTGGAGCGCCGCGCGAACGGCCCAAAAGGTGCAGGTTGTGTTTGACATCGCATGTTTCGTCTTCTTCAGGGGCTTGAAGTGGAGGAAGTCATGAATGCAGTGCGCCAGGTAATTTTGAACGACGTGCAAGGAGAGGCGCCTGGTCTTGCGGATGCCAAGAAGCAAAACTAGCTGTGCACAAAGCAAGCGTGTGCGGAGTGCATGTGTTTCGTGTCAGGTTTGGGTGTTTCTTTCGTTTTGGTGTATCGCACAAGACAGCACATGGGCCGTCATCCACAATCACGACACACACTGGCAAACGCACAAGCCACAAAAGTGGCAAACACAAGAACAAGCACCAGCGCAATAAAAGCAGCAGAAACATGTCCAGGGCCACCGCACAAGATCATCCAGTGCAGTGTGCAGCAAAACACACACACGGCCACAGTTGGCAGTCGCTTCACGGTCCACAATGTCCTGCCATCAAGTGCTTCACGCGAGACTCTTTCCTCCGCTTGTTGCGGCGCTTGCGCTGTCGCCGGGAGGTCGTCTTAGCCTCAACCACACCTCCTGCCCCTGCCCCTGCCCCTGCCCCAGCCCCAGCCCCAGCCCCTGTTGTGGCACCAGATGTGGCACCAGAGCCGGGAGCTGTGGACGCAGCTCCGGCGCCACTAGCAGCGGCGCATGCCATCAGAGGCGCCTCGTCCTCTTCCCGCCCCAACAGGCGAGCGATAGCGGGTGTCATCACGGGTGCTAGACCCGGGACCTTGTACACGAGTGTCGGGTCCTTCAAGTACGCGGCTGTTTCGGGGGTCTTGGCGCTTAGACCCTTGCCGTACCTCGAGGCTGGATGTTTGGGGAACATCTTCTCGCCAGCATGATTGGTCACGCGGTTTTCAGTCCAGCACTGCTGCAGCCGTTTCTTGTGTTGGTACTGCTCCGCTACATCCCCCACGTCACACAAGGGACGATGGCAGACATAGATAACCATGCGCCAATCATCAGTGACACGTCCGGGCCCGGAGGGGGATGGTGGGTCTTGGTACTTCGCGGAGTGCACAGTTGTGGCACACCAGAAGACCAATGACCCTGCTGGCGCTTGCACGGGGACCTGAAAGTGCCCACCCGCCTTCCGTACTGCCTGTGCCACCGGCAAGTACACACTGTTCTTCAACTTGTTCCAACCACGTTTGCGGCTTGCCCGAACTTTGTTGAGCTCCAGGACTGTGTCCAACAGCTTGTGGCTGCGAGGGCTGCAAACAAACCCGGCACTGGTCTGCGTGAGCACAGCCTGACCCTGGATGCACAGTGAATAGTGCCCAAGTGTTTGGTCAGTGTGTGCCCAGTCAGCCTTCCAGTCTACAGATCCAGGCCACTCTCGCTGCTGACTCCGTGATGGGCGCGGAGCAAAGTCCCCTGTCGGCGGCTTGATGGTGACGCCGTCGACACTCGTTACGATCGGGCCCAAGTCGTCCGGGTTGTCGACATTGCGCAACCCGGCCAGCAACATACGGAACGCCTTCACAAAGTGGGGGTGGGATCGCACCTCCCACACCGCGGGAAGGTTGGCGAAGGTGTTCTGAAACATGCCCGGTCGGGTTTGCGGCGGGAGCTTGTCCTGTGTGAAGGAAGCTGGGCGTGAAAAGTCCACGCCTGGGCAACATGCAGCGACCTGGTGCTCAAGATTGCGCCTATGCCGTGCAAGCTCCTCTGGTGCGAAAGCGCCAGTGAGAACTACGACACCCTCACGGTCCAACATCGTGATGGCATCGTTCCAGTTTCCGTACGGCACACGGATCGACGCAGGATCGAACCGTGGCGGCTTTGAAGAGGGTTCTTCAAGTTTACTCATGGTCACAACGAAACGAAAAAGGCGCTGAAGTGTTGTGGGGGAACGCTAGCTGTGGTGGTTGTGTGCGAGTGGTGAGGGGGCTCCGCAAGTGTTGAGTGAGAATGTGTCGGTGTGGGGGCGGACAGACAAAGGTGGCAGCGCTAGCGGAACGTGCCAGGACAGTTTCGCGGGTCTTGTGTGGTATTTTAGTTACGAAGACAATCAAAGGTGCCAACCAAAAAAACAAAAGCAAACACTGAGGAAGGAGTGACACACAGGACAGACAGAGAGCTAGAGATGCATACTCAGGCGCGCTGGCGGTAGTTTTGCTTGCTACGCTGGCCAGTCTTGGTGTTAATGATGGAGAAGCCGCCAAGGAACTCGTCGTAGTCAAGCTGGCCGTCACCGTCCTTGTCCAGAATGCGCATGAGTTCCTTGATTTGGTAGTCGGTGATGGGGCGGTTGAGAGGCAGCTTAAGGGCTTCAAGCCCGCGCTTGAACTCGTCTTGCGACACCTTTCCAGAGTTATCAGTATCAAACAACCGGAATGATGCAGCAAGCTCCACTCGGAACTCGTACAGCGTCGTGATGAGCTGCAGAAGCCAACGTGTGGGGGGTCAGGACGAGCGCGACACCACTCAAACACAAGCTCGCCACGCCAACGTACGTCTTCCATATGCACATGGTCCCACTCTTGCCCGCGCAACTCGGCAGTGGGAACACGTTTGAGGGAGCGACCAGCACCTGCGCCGGCACCCGCACCGCCCGCACCAGGCGCGGCGCCGTGCAGGTGGCGCACAGACGGAGCGCCCTTCTTCTTCTTGTCTGCGACCTTGAACGCCTTGATGAACTCGCTGTAGTCCACCTGCCCGCTCTTGTCGTCGTCAATGTCGCGGGCCAGACGCAGCGCGTCCTCGCGTGTGAAAGGTGTGCGCAGCTTGCTGGGGGAGCTTTCCAGGAACCGCACCAACCCATCGGCGAACTCTTCCAACGACAGCGTGCCGGTGTTGGACACGTCGAAGCTCGAAAAAAGGTCGACCGCCTTGTCGCCGGCGGCAAAGATAGCCTTGCCCAGCTTTGCGAGCATGGAGCGCGCCCACTTGCGTTCCTCCTCTGTGGGGGCAACAAGCGTGAGACCACGGGGGGACACCGCCAAGCACACAGCAAAGCCGGAGGGGCACACGCACCTGAAACCTTGGCAAAGCGGCGTTGGTGAATGATTTGGAATCGCGCCACAAACTCATCAAAGTCAAGGTGGCTGTTGCGGTCCTCATCCAGGTACCCCATGAAATCGAACAGCTGTGCATCGGACAACCCCAGGTCGAGTTTCTTGAGCGCAGTCACGAACTCGTGATACTCCACAGTTCCGTCATCATTCACATCAAACAGCTTGTACGCCTCTCGCGGGTCAGCGCAGGCCACAACCAACTTCTCGTACACCTTCTCCACCATCTTGTCATGCCAGTCCGTGCTCAAGCCCACGTCGACCTTGTAACGATCCAGGAAGTGGCCATAGTTGATGCGGCCGTTCTCCCCCACATCAGCAAGGTCACCCACGAGGCGCATGAACGGCAGGTCAAGTTTCAGCACTGTCTTCAGTGCATCTGCCCACTCCACTCGCGAAACAGAGCCGGTATGGCGACTGTCCAGGTGGGTGAAATACCAGTACAAATCGTGCTTGGAGGCACAAATTAAGTCGATCAACTTGGCAATCACAGCCTTGTGTGTCCGCGCAAGCTTGGAAGGCCCAGTGCTCACAGGCCTGACACACACACACACACCAAACCACATGTTGTCAGACGCGCTGCTGTTGTTGCCGTTGCATCTGCCGATGGAAATACAACGCACTGGTCAGCCATGAACTGCTCGATGTTGGCCTGCATGTCTGCGGACTTGAACACGACAAACGCGCCCATGTTGTCCGTGTCGCCGCAGTAGTTGGACGCGGAGAAAAGCGTCAGTAGCTGGGTCTTGTGAGTGAACTCAAACCCGTCCTGGACACACTCGTGTGATCGAATGACGAGGTGGAGGTTGTTGGCACGGCAAAAGGCAGCGGTGACATCCCGACCAAAGAAGTGCCCGGCACCTCGGGACGAGGGCGCAACACCCTTGGTCTCCTGTGGATCCGACCACATCATGTCTTGGAACAACCCGTCCTCAAACGTGTTGCGAATCAACGGAATCTCTCGGAAGCGGTTGATGGCTTGCAAGTGGCTGAGTCTGATGCCCTTGCGCTCGAAAAGGCCACCATGCACCACAAACACAGTGCCTTGAATGACGGAAGCCAGGGGTAGCGAGTCAAATGCTTGCTGTAGCGCGGCCAAGCAGGCAAGGCAAAGCCACAGTGAGAATGGAAACAGGGCACAGAAGCCCGAACATCGACACTGACAGCAACACGACAAAGGTCCACACATGGGGCAGTATGAAACGCACCATGAAGGCTTCGTACACCTGGTTTCCACGGCACTTGGAGCCGCCGGAGACGTAGTTCGCGCCGCTGAAGTTGCCGCGGGACACACGGCCAGAGGGGTTGTACTTGTCCAACACCTCCATCATGAAGCCTTGTACTTGCGTCTGGGAACGGCACTCATGGTTGCCGCGGTTGATGTGCACCACACCGGGGTACAGCATCTGGAAACCCATGATCAACATGCAGATTTCGGTGCCGTGGTCGCCGCGATCCACGAAATCGCCGTTGAACAGGTACGCATTGAAGTCATCCGGAGTACCGTTGATGTCAAACATGTGTAGAATGTCCTGGATCTGACCATGGGTATCGCCAACGATCGTGAGGCGTGATCGCTCTTTGATGGTAATGGTGACGACGTTCGGGAGCGTCTTGTTGAACTCTGTGAACTTGTGCAACATTTGGAGCACATACTTGGAGTGGAGAACTTTCCCCTCCTTGAAGGCCGCGACCAGCTCCAGCATGATGTCAGACGTGAGCGGCCACGACAAGTGCGGGCCCTCGTACTGAGGCTCAATCTGGATGGCATCGATTTCGCGGTCGCCAATCTCACTGGACGGAGCCTCTTCGGGGGCACGAAGGGCGGCCCCAAGTTTAGCTCGGCGTTCCAGGTTCTGCTGCTCCTCGTGGTTGTCCAGAATGTTGTACATGCGCAACTCTTCACGGCGGTGGTTGATGTGCTTTCGTCCAGCTGAACCGATGACACCAGCGGCAAGGGCTTCCTTGGAAAAGGGCTGCACTTGACTCTGGCGCACTATCAAGCCATGACCCGCCTTGCACGTGAAGTATCGCTTCCCCTTAACTTCTCCATCGTGGTTACCTGCCTTTTTCTTGAGCTCGACGCCCACCCAGGTGCCAGTACCAAGGGTGGTCTCCCCAACGAACTTCACAACCTGTACACACCGGAACACACGTCAGGTGGCCACGCGGCATGCGCTTGCAGCACCTCGAAACGTACCGCGTCAAACTTCGAGTTCACGATGACGCGCTTCCCAACCAAATCACTGCCAGGAACTGACGCCCCAGCGCCCATTGTCACACCGCCCGTGGACGATCCACAAAAACTGCCACGAAGGCAAAGGTGCAGGTAGGTGCGCCAAGCGGTTGAACGGGACCACGAGGTAGTCCTTGGTTCAACCAACGTCGAGCGGGTGCCTAGCACAAGGTAGCTTCAGTTTGCGACTACAATCACACTGGCGTCCGCGCGCGTGTGTGGCTTGCGCTGGGAACACAACCACAGCACTCGGTTCAGGTGACCTGCTCCAACACGTTCGTTTGCAACAGTCAACGCACAACTCGTGAGTTGCGCTCAAAAACAAAAAATCTCAGTGAGTCAGCGAAGGAAAATCAGCGGCTCATGCGTAATTGCGTCATTTTATATCATAGTGATATCACTAAAATCCACCAGCATCCACAGGGTGAATCAAGTGCATCGACCAACCCGCACGGACACGATGTCTGACCCAGCCGCTGAGCCTGAGGCGAAGGTGGAAGAAACTACTGGCGGGGATGCAATCGAGGATGTGACCGCAACTCATGCTGGTGCTGCGGATACGGCTGCTCGCGTGACAGCCGAGGACCTCGATTTGTATCACACGTTCAAGAACCAGCTCGCAGACACTCTCAAGAAGGAGGGAAATGTGTACTTCAGCACCCGAGGTCCATACGCTGGCATTCTAAACCAAGGCGCGACTTGTTACATGAATAGCCTCCTGCAAACCCTGTTCCACACACCCCTTTTCCGGCAGCGCCTGTACAACTGGGTGTACAAGCCGGAGCGAGACGGGGAAAGCGAGTTCTGCATTCCCCTCGCGCTTCAGAAGCTGTTTGCGCGATTGCACAAGGGCAAGAAGGTACGTCGGGGAGGTTTGATTCACGTGCAAGGAGTGTTGTGTCCTCATCACTGATTGATGGAACTCCCCAGGCTGCATACTCCACGAAGCAGTTGACGCACTCGTTTCGGTGGACGGACAGGCGTGCGTTCCAGCAGCATGACGTTCAAGAATTTTTCAGCAAGCTGTTTGCTGCCCTTGAGAGTGCGACTGAGGGTTACTCCATGGTAGAGGACTTGTATCAGGGGAAGATGGTTGACTTTCTGAGCTGCCAGGAGTGTGACTTCGAACGCCGACGGGATGAAGCTTTCAGGGAACTCGAGTTGGAGATTTCGTTGCCGAGCGTCCTTCAGTCACTGAAACAGTGCGTGCGGTGGCGCTTGCACTTGGCGGTGCTGTCTTCATGCCAGAGGTCTCACTGAAGTTGAACGATTGCTACAGATACCAAGGGCAAGAGCTACTGTCGGGGCAATGGTTTTGTGCACAGTGTGACAAGAAGGTATCATCGTCCTCCTACACGTTGTGCTGTTGTGTCATGTTTGTTGCGCGTTGAGGGCCGTGTTAATGGTGCCATTGTTTGCAGGTGGACTGTCTCAAAGGAGTGGAGCTGAAGACTTTGCCCCCTGTGTTCACGTTGCATCTCAAACGATTCTCGTTTGATTTCCAGCGCATGCGTCGCGTCAAGTTGAGCAACCGCTTTTTCCTGCAGGAAACCTTGGCTGCGCGTGACTTCTTGCACGAATCGGCTGTCGCTGGCGTTGGCGAGGACGACGGTCCTGCTTTTGACATGGACACCGAGTACGAGTTGTTCGCGATTATGATTCACCAGGGCACAGCGCATGGTGGGCACTACTTTGCGTACATCAAGGTGCGTCGGTGCGAGGACGGTGTGTGAGGCTGCTGTGCTGACGGATTGTTGTGCGTGTGGATGGGTGTGGATGGATATGGAACGTGTAGCCTGCCGGCATGGAAGACTGGTTTGAGTTTAATGATGTCAACGTGAAGAAGTTGGACCCTACGGACGTGCAGCAGTGCTTCGACTTCGCCAAGCGCGCCGAGGCAGGGGAGCTTCCAACCTCGTTTGACGACACCCCACTTCGACCAGAAGCGCGTGCATCAAAGTCGAAACCCCTATCGGCGCCAGAAATCAAAGCTTCTTCTGAGACTGAGGGGGTTGATGCATCGACGTCGGCGCCAGAAACGAAGGCTGCTGAGGCTGAAGGGGCTGAAGCACCGGCATCTGTCGAGGAGCCCGAGACACCGGTTGCTTTGTCCCTCCCTGCCTTCAACATGTCGACAAACGCGTACTTGGTGATGTATCGAAAGATCGACACCAGTGCTCCGAAGGATGTTGATATGCCAGCCCCCTTGCAGGCGATGGTGTGTTGCTGTGTGTTCTTTTGCTGCATATCGCCTTGCGTGGCTCGCTGATTCTCACGTTGTTGCACGAAATTATTTGCTCCTGTTCTCAGGTTGGTGCGGAGAACAAAGAGTTTGAGAAAATCCAACGCGTGTATGCCATCCGTCAAGCCATCGTTCAGCTTGAGATTTATGACAAGGACAACCGCATTGTTACCCTTGATGCGCCGCTGTCTCAAACACTTCGCGACGTCACGGGTCAAGCGTACGAACTGCTGTCTCGCGCCCATGAAGCAGCGTCAGCAGCGGGTAGTGAGGCTGACGGTGAACCAGCGCCTCCACCCTCCACCCTCCCTCGTGAGTGTGCATCGGCATGTGTCATCATAGCCGCCCAAGTCGCTGAGTCGTTGTCGTTTGCGTTGTGTGGCAGCGTTGGGTCGTTGCCGTCTTCGCCGGTATGTGCCTCAAAGCAACCGTCCGGCGGAAACATTCGAAGGGCGCGAGGAGTTACCGTTGCATCAAGTTGGCATCGTCAACTGTGCTGTCTTGTTGTTTGAAACTCGCGAAGAGAACGAGGTTCGACACGCTTCTGGCTTTAGTGTCTCTGCCGCGATCTCCTCATGTCTACACATGCCATGCATCATCTCAGGTGTTCGAAGCCTTCAACCCCAACGAAATGGTCGCCAACTTGTTGGTTTGGGACAAGGAGCTTGGTAACGCTTGCCCGGGTGCGGACAGTGCCATTTCAGTTGCGGACAATCAAGCAGCCACGGTTGGTCAACTGAAAGCGGCTGTCGAGAGAGCGACTGGCGTTTCCCAAGACAAACAGCGTTTGATTGTGCGTGATGAACGCCGTGCCGTGGTGGTCACGCTGTCAGCAGACGATGTGGAGCTGCGCCGTGAGTTCAACTTTCGGTCTGGGGAAGACGTTGTGTTGGAGGTGCGTATTGCTCGCAACATGCGCTGCCGCGTTTGTGTGATATGGGCTGGGATTGTCTGCGTGTTGACTGTGTGGTTTGTGCAGGTATTGGACGATGGAGAGCCCATGGACGGCGACTCGCCTACCGTGCACCAGTTCGACTTGGAGCGCAACGTTATCACCATCTGCTACAACCTTCCTGATGCACCCAATGAAGTGGATCAAACTGTGCCATCGAACAGGAACCACACATTGTCCCAGCTCAAGGCGATGGTTGCAACGTACGTCAAATTGCTGGTGCATGCATGTTTGCTTCTGTCTCAACGTACGTGAACAGGAACTTGAGCCTGGACCCCGAAGACTTCCACTTGCGTCGATCTCGTAATGCTCCTCAGTTCAAGGACGAGTCTTGCACGTTGCGGTACGTTTGTTTCTTTCCTCTGGTTCTTGTTGCATTGTACTCCTTTCTGTTGTCCCCCCATTACATTTCTTTGCTGCTATCGTGGGGTCTCTCCACAGGTCGCTTGACTTGGTGGACCAAAGCATGGTGTTTGTGGCCATGGGCGCTCCCATGTCCCCTGACCAATACGGTGTCGAGGTGTGTTCGTGCGTGTTCCATGCGTGGGCTGTGGGCCCTCGGGAGTTGGGTCCTCATGAAAACTATGTCGGTGGTGTGCAGGTGTCGATTTATCGTCCCGATGACCTCAAGAACCCCTTCCTTCCAATTATCTCGAACTTGCCGGTGGCTGAGCGTCAAAGGTACATCTGCGTTGTGGTGCTTCTCTTGTTGCGTGTTTCCCACCCACTGGTGTGTTTGTCACAGCATCGAGTCTGTCAAGCGGCGGATAGCGGAGCACGAGTTGGTGCGGCACCCGGCATCAAAGCTGCGGCTGCGCGAGCGCACTTCTCGCACCGCCGGCAAGATTTTCCGTGACACGCAGTCTGTCCGCGCCGCCATCCGCAACCTGAAGGATGGAATCCAAATCTGTGTAGAGCTCCTTGACTTTGTGGAGCGCACCACACGTGCGGATATGGTTCTACCCCTTCGGTTGTGGAGCCCATTGCAGCGGAAGATCCGTCGGGCTGATGTGGTGGTGCGCCGCAAAAGCACCGTCGCTGAGTTGTGGGACGTGCTGCACTCGCGTTTTGCCATCGGTGAACCTGAGCCCAGCTCTGGGTACACCATTGAAGACAACAAGGAGGCTGGTGATGCTGATGGCGCTGGTGATGGCACTGTTGGACCAAGTATCGCTTCTCGTCTTGGGGCACACTCGCGTGCTGCTAGAGAGCCAGCCTCGGACGGGTCGTCGGGGAAACAGGATGAGCCGTCATCAGATGGTGGCAACAAAGAGGCGCCAATAACACAAGAGGAAAAAGAGGCCGCTTCCATTGCTGCTGCGTTGAAGAGAAATCCGTCTGGCATAGGCTTGGTGAAAATGCCGACGTACCCCAAGCTAACCCTCGCATCGGTGTGGAAGTACAAATGGAACACTCCAGCTGTACGTAGTGTTGCGGGCAACGAATACATTGGGGTTTTGATTGACGTGCCGCGTGTGTGTAGCTGCACCCATCCATGAGCCTGGCTGCTTGTGGGTTCCGCGACGCAACGGTGTTGGTTGTGCGGGATGAGCGCGAGTGGGCCACAGCTAAGGTACTAACGTGCACCGGTCGTCGTAAATTTGGCGCTGCAGTCACCACATGATTTCGTTTTGTTTGTCTTTCCGTTGTTTTTTTTTTGCAGGCGCGCCGTAAGAAGAAAGCTGCGCCCTCCGGCAAGGCCGGGGCTCGATCACGTGTACGCCGGCACAAGAAATGGCAGCCGCCGCCTGGCCGCTGTACCTTCCATGGTACATGCGAGAACGTGCTCACGATTGGCGAAGCCGAGGGCAAGAAGAGTGACACAGCTTCTGATGTAGCACTTCCCGGGTGGAGTTGTCCCACATGTACCTTCGACAACCCAGGTCGCCGGACTGCTTGTGAGATGTGCGGAACTCCCAAGTGAGGTTGGGAAGCAGGGTAGCATACATCAGCGAGTCCATGTATGTGGAGCTTGACTGAAACAACACCCCAGGGTTTCAGGGTTGGAATTTTCATTCAAACATCGTCGCACACGTACTTGTCTCACTTGTCGCACACTTTGTCACAGTGTCTCTCACACTTGAACTCAAAATTGTCGTCACACTTGTCATACTTTTCTTCAGCGTGTGGCTGCGGTGAAACTCGTCACATTTACACCTCTTCGGGGGCACATCAAGCGTGGTTACGCCCTGGTCTCTGGTCCTCGAGCTCGGGAGTCCAATGACCACGTTCATTCCAGATGCTGAGCACCGCTTGGTGGAGGTGGTACACTCCTTTCTCAAGGGAAAGGGAAAACCTGAAGATGTAACGCGAGCTTTCGAGCAGTTCCCACGTGCATCCTTCCCAGTAAACGTACGCATTCAATCTGAGCTTATGCTCGTGCGGCTGCGGAAGCATTCCGATGCGGCGTCAATTGTCGCGCGGTTACATCTACTGCGTACGTGCGTGGTGAGCGTGAATTAGTTAAAATCAGGGTTCAGTTTCACCACGTATCGATCGACCCTGCAGTTGACCCCAACGGAGTGTCCCAGTCGGCATTGCAAAGACAACTGCCATCCTTGGGTTCGCTGCGTGCTCTGACACTTACAGGTCCGGTCTACAGATGGACCGATTGCAACCGATGTTTGACCAGTGATGTGTCGCAGGGTGGAGACTGCGCACCGCCTTTGCCCAGACGCTGGGACCACAATTGGAAACGTTACACGACTTGCGGTTGCTTGGACTTCGCGGTATGCTACCCCCTCCCATCTTGTTTGGCGCTGTGGTACGCTGTGTGGATGATGTTTCGTTGAGCTGCAGACACGAAGCTTGGGCCAACGGGAGCAGAGAGACTGGCCCCACACCTCGCAAAGCTGTCAACGCTAGAGGTCTTGGATCTCGGTGGTACGGTGGAATGGAGAGTGCTTTTAGTGCTTGTGTCCCACAGCGCCAACCTGCCCGATGGGTGTTGCAGACAACATGTTGGGTCCAGATGGCGCACGGGCGCTGGGACCGCCCTTGGGATTACTGCTACACATGCAACGTCTGTCCGTTGATGGTTCGTAGTGGTGCTTCATCCTGCACACTCCACTCCTTGCTTGATGCTTGGCAATGCAGGGAACGACCTCGGCACCGAAGGCGCGAAGGCATTGGGGCCGCCCTTGGAAAAGATGATGCGCCTGCTCACTTTGAACCTGCACGGTGAGTTGGCACACGCACGCACGTCTCCTTGGTGCGATTGTGATGGTGCTTCGTGGCGCCTCACTTGTTGAGAACTCAGACAATCATCTCGGTCCTGAAGCGGTCGCGGCGTTGGGTCGGCACTTGGCGCAGCTACTCAACCTTCACGTGCTGGACATCTCCAGTAAGATGCGTTGGCGGCATGCAAGCAACGAGTGTGCTCACGGAAGCAATGTATTGCCAGACAACGCCCTGGGTGTCAAGGGAGCGAAGGAGCTGGGCCCTCACTTGGTGTCGCTGTTGAAGATGCAACATTTGCACCTTGAAAGTGCGTTTGGAGAGGCCAAAAGCTGCTTGGAACGCACATGGTGATGAGGGAGTGCTCACATCGTGGAAATGTCCGCAGACAACAACCTGGGCGCGGAGGGTGTAGCAGCGTTGGGCCCATTTGTAGCACAACTCCTCCTGCTGGAAACGATCGGTCTGAGAGGTGGGTACGGGTGCCGCAGTACTGTGCACTTGGTGCCCCTTTTGCGGCTTGTGAATAGCTCTTGAACGGTTGCAACAGACGACGGCATTCACTCCTGGCAGATAGATCTTCTTGCGCCAGGCCGCAGTGTGGAGGCGCGCATAGACGCACTTGCGCACCTTGACGCCACATCGCCATGGCGCGAAGCTCTTCTTCGCTACGACCCGCGTTTGCGAGCCAGTATGGATGGGAAAGCTGAACCTGCTGGCTGCGCCACCGCCCCTCCGCCACTAGGTATGTATGAGATCAAACTCAGAGTTTGGCCTCCCTTTCGGCGCCGGCGGTCACACATGTAGCAATGCTCAGGATGGTGAAACGCTTGTGTTGGCGTGGCGTGTTGGACAGGTGTAACGTTTCCCCAGCACCTTGAAGAGGCGATGGAAGCAATGGCTGCTGCGTATGCTCTGGCACGTACCGGGTGGAAGCAGGTGAACTTGGCGAGTGTACCTTCTGTGAAGCACGTCCTGCAAGCTGCAGAGCGCGTGCATCGCTCTAGCAATGCTCTTGCTACAGCAACACAACGCCACCTTGAACGCGTATCAGCCCAGCTTCGCATCGCAAACCGACACAGGGCGTTCGAGTTGCAAGAGTTGCAAAGTGCTGTTGACGCCTGCTATGCCGCCATGAAGACGAAGCTGAACGAAATGCGCGCCGCAGTGACAACTGGAGATGTGGCCAGCATTCTGCGATGTCGTCGCGAAAGCCACAGACACGAAACTGCGCGCTTGCGGCTCAAACGCGCCACTGAAGCTTGTGCTGAAGTGGATGTGGACATGTGGCATCTCGAATCATTGGATACAGACGCAGATATAGCCTTGGTCAGAGAAGCCGCCAGTCTATTGCAGACCTTGGGTCAACAGAAGGAAATTGAGGCCGCTCTGCCTGGTCTCGTCGAGGTATCGTGTTGGCTGGCATGGTGGTGTATCGCACACTGAAATGCAGCTGAGTTGCCCCGAACCAGGCGTTGCAAGAATCACTTGACAAGGTAGAGAATGCCGAGCAGGCTGTGGAAGATGCAATTGCCCGTGAGAAAAGGCTGCAACGCAACAAACGGCGCAACCACCGGCGCGTGAGCGACGGAGACTTGGCAGCAGCGAAGAAAGCCAGCGAAACCTGCGAAGCGAACAATCTCTCTGCAACAAAGAAATTGCTTGAGGTCCTCGAAGTCCTGGTTGCCCACCGCAGCGACTCATTCCCGGAGATTGACTTCTTCATGTAGGGAGAACGCATGGATGAGAGACACTTGCAAAAGCCAGGGCGTCACATGGAAATTGTGTTGTTTGCGTCAGAAAGAGAGTGAGGTCACGAAAGACCGATCACGCCTCTATTGCCACCGATCTAGACATACTGAAGACATCCGGACTGTTGGTTCACCGCTCTCTCCAGGTGCGGCTTTGGACATTGTGGTGTGTGGGCAGGAGTGGTTCGTTTGTAACAAGTGCGTTGGATGCTCAGGACTATGAGGTAGGTATGACTGTGTTGTGCGAACTGGAGCGGAAATGATCGATCAAGTTGCAGATCCTGGAGCAAATCACCAGCGGCTCGCATCCAGTGTTGAAAGTAAAGATTGTCGGCAATGACAAGAAGTCCTTCAAGGCATTGAAGGGAGTTCCACGGCACAAAATGCCCGAAATCCAGCGAGAGGTACACAGAAGGTCCACGTTGTTGTACACACGCAGCAAGCACTCAGGTGGCACGTGTGTCCCAGGTATTGATCCCGAGCCGGCTGCAACATCCGTTCATCATGTCGGTGGAAGCAGTGTTTTTGAACGATGTACATGCGTGCGTATGGATGCAGTACGGCATAAACTCACGAGGCTGGCTTCGTTGACCTGGTAGCCACTGCATGGACAGATACGTGCAAATGCCCTGGTGCAACAGTGGCAATCTCGCCGAGTGGTTCGAGTTGCCACATTCCATTACACATGCTGCTGCGCTACTGTTTGAAGTGCTGCGGGTACGTTTTGAGTTTGCCCTGTGCTACAGAGAAGCTGTTGTACGAACGTTGGTTCTTCGATGTTTGGGATGGGCACAGGGTATTGCATACTTGCATGGGTATGCCATCGTCCACGGCGATCTAAAGCCACGAAACATCCTGTTGCACACGACGCACATGGGTAAAAAGCACAGTGTTGTGCATCCCCTGATTGCTGATTGGGGCTTAAGCCGCGAGTGTCTCGGTGTATCAACAAGCAAGGCGACAACCTCAAGGGCATTCACGAAAAACTACGCTGCGCCAGAGGTAGAAAAGGGCACCAGAACGAGTTTTGCATCCGATATGTTAGTGGGCCTCGCGTTGCACTTGTTTTTGCAAGGACACTGACGGAGTCCTACGTCAGGTTCTCATTCGGGTGCGTAGTGGATGATGCAACACGTCATTGCAGTGTCGCTGGAGCCCAGGAGGAGCAACTTTTGTCCGACTTGCAGGTGAGCCAGACCAACCCCTCCTTGCTGGCACAGACATGGGCTGACACGGTTCTCGCAGGAAATTGTTAGCAAATTGAAACTTGAAGATCCTGCCCAGCGGTACGACGCTCAGCTCAGTTTACTTTGCTCCATCTGACTGGGAACGACCGCAGGTTGACGGCAAATGACACTCTCAAAGCGCCTTGCTTCCGAGATATCACCGCGGCAGGGTTGCACTCCACCGCTCGGGCCGCTTCTGTGTTGCAACAATACGCCCAGTGGAGGTGGCTCGGTGACGATGGTAAACTCCATGACTACTCCCCAGATATCAACGCTGAGATTGAGGTTGCTTACGTGGGGTTTCGTGACACGGCGTTCGCTCACATACTGAGCCATGGCGCTGGCGCTGGCGCTGGCGCTGGCGCTGGCGCTGGTGCTGGTGCTGGTGCTGGCGCTGGCGCTGTGGAGGCGGCCCACTGCGCCCAACTCCCATGCGCATCGGTGTGCGTGTCTCGATCGCCTCGAACAGTGCTGATGTTTACTACCATGGAACAAGTAGTGCTTCCTTGTGGTCCACGACACAAAGTGGAACGGGCTATACAGAAAGAGTAAGTTCACAGGCCACAAGCCATACTGGCGCCACATGGCGGCCGATTCACGAGTGACACTCACCAACGGTTGACGTTTCTCCGGTGCAGGTATCCGTTCCCTGCCGCATGGCCACGCCAAAGTCACAACTTCGAACTCGCCAGCATACGCAGTGATGCACGCGAATGGGCGGACGTTGAGACCAAGTTACGCGTCTCAGTTCCTGGAGCACAGGTGCAATCCGTTGACCGGTAGGCCAGGCTGTTCGCATGACAATCTCCACGATAGCGGCTAATTGGGTGTTGTGGAGTGCAGCGTGCAGAATCGCTACCTGTGGGAGCGGTTTCAGCACGAAAAAAACCTGATGCAAGCGCGGCGGCGCAAGTCGGGTGTCAACGAACAATGGTTATGGCATGGAACAAGCTGTACCGACCCCATTGTCATTTGTGGAGGCCTGGACAACATTGACTTTCGAATGGTGCGTGGCAAGTGTGTTGGCTACGTTGAGTTGGCGCCGAGTCACATAAAAGCTGCTGTGTCAGGGAAGTGGTGGGTTCTATGGGAGGGGGTCATACTTCGCGGAGCGTGCCGCGTACTGTCACGGCAGCTTTGTGCACAAGCGTGACACCTTTGATGGTCGCACAGTATACCAGCTGATTCTCGCGCGAGTGTTGTGCGGCACACCGCACGGGTATGGTGCGATGGTGACCCGTCAAACCAAAAGTCTGGTGAAGCCACCAGCTGGATGTGATTCTGTTTGCGGAGGCCCGCATACGGCGTATGGGTACCCTGAGGCGAGTCGCATGTGGGTGGTGTACGACCGGGCACAGGTGTACCCCGCGTTCATCGTGACGTACTGCGTGGAGGACCGCGTATGAGGCAGAATTCGGTGGAGCACAACAAACACTGTGGATAGTCTCCAACAACAACAACAATGTACTTGGCACGCCTGCGGCAGCGAGTTTGCTAACACCATCCGCAACTGCAACACGTAGCCGGAACTTCATACGCTGAATCACAACCTAAACACTCACGCACGCACGCCATGTACCGAATCGGTCCTACCGATCGATACGCAACGCTGTGTTGTTTCATGCAACCAAACAAAGCAGCGTGTCAAAATGTGCGTCGTTCAGGGATAATTTTGCAAGCGGGTACACAGGTTCGCTGTTTACAGTCCTGGGGAGTGTGTGCGTGCCGCGAGGTGGCGACCCAGATACACTACTGGGCTCCCGCAGGACAACACTTTTATTTGTTTGTCACTGCGTCTCACACGCGCCAGCGCCGCTGACCTAGGCAACGGCCAGGCCTACGCGACACTGCAGTGGGTTCACTAACAGTCACGTTACTGCCTTTGGCTTGGTAGTGGGTATGTTGCGTTTGATGTGGCTTGCACAGACGCCGGGACTGTCCCAGCTGTGGGGCCACATTTTCAAAAGTACTCTAATCGACGTGCGAGCTGGCACGAGCACTTTTCCAGTGCAGGTCGAGCCGGTTCCCTTGCCGCGCGTGACGCAGGAGCAGTCGTGCACGCCGCACAGCCGTCAAAATGACATCATGGGGGACAGGTAAGAGGGGAGGTGCGCTGTCGCTGCGTAGCTACAAGAAGCAGCGTATGGGGGACACTGGATAACCGTGGATGTGTGTTGCCGTTTCGTCAGTCAAGCTCGGGGCACCCAAGTTTATCAAGGGCCGCGCAGAAGATACGGCTTGGAACTGGGTACGTTCTCAACCCCAGGCATCTCGCTCGTCCATACACCATCTGTGCTCGGGTTTGTTGCTCTACAGCGTCTTTACTGGTGACTCTCCGCAGGACCTGAACTGGAAGGACCACGTCCGGCGAGAGAAGGGGTACATGAAGAAGTGGGAGCAGGCGAAGCAGGAACGCGAGGAAGATATGCGGCTTGCTGACGAGTTGTTCAAGTCAGGGCATCACGATTTTGCAGAGAAAAAGTCAGGGAAGGCGATTCGGCCGCAAGTACGCACGGTGTTTGGGTTGGCGGGCTCGTTCATTTCGGAGCCGGTGCGTCCCCGGGGGATGAGCCCCGTGCCAGGGAACCCGTCCCCCTTTGGTGGCGCAGCAGGCAGAATGAGCACAAGAAGAAGCGGTCACGGTCACGGTCACGGTCACGGTCACGGTCACGGTCACGGCAGTGCGAGGCGAGGCGAACCGCGCCTGTCGACACGGCGACGGACCCAACGAACCGACAGGTCTGAGCCAGGAAGCTACCACGGCAGGCGGCTGCACTCGCCCACACAGCGATCAGGGCGATCGGTGGTGGGGATGAGCGTTAGGTCATCGGCCAGTTTCGCCAGTTTTGGAGGCTCCACGACGATCACGGAGCGCGCCAAGCTCGATGCTTTAGCTGCAAGGTTGGTGGTAGCACAACAGCGTGGTGTGTAGGTTTTGCTCACATGTCAGTGGGCGTTGTGAGCAGGTATGAGGAAGAAACCACGCGGCGCAAGCAAATGGAGAGCCGTATTATGGCTTTGGAGGCTGAGTTGCAGCGGCTCCAGGGCCAGTAGTGTAGAAATGAGTACACAGGAGCACCAAGAGAGCGCATAGCCATCGTGCAGGGCTGGGTGGTGGAACGTGGGTGATATCCTTGGAAGTGTTCACCCATGTGTGATGAGTGTGTGAGCTTGCAAAACGACAAAAACTTCTTGTTCGGGCTCCCATCCACTACGTGTTGGTGACTGTTGCAGAAGTCCATAGCGCCACACAGCGATTTCTGGCTTCATAGTGGTGCTTGGCTTGGGCCTTTGGTAGCCAGAAATCACCTCCTGCGGCCTGTGACAGAATGGCACGACATGCCACAAGTTGCCGCTGTGCAAGTCTGCGGGGAGGGTGTGCATGTGAGATGAGATGATGCCAAGCAATACCCAAAACACCGTCAAGGGACACGCGTACGTTTCGTTCACAGACTGAAGATACTCACGCACGCCAGACTCTTCAAGCATGGTCATAGGAACCAGGGCGAAGTCTGCGGATGGGGCAGCCGACTCGCACCGTGAAATACACTGTCGTAGTCGTTTGCAAACAACTTGACGGAAGGAGGTATCTGGGCTCAACACGCTACCAACAGATGGCAATAGATTCTTGCACACGAGGTATCTCTCAGAGCTGGCTGGTCGACTTGTTGGAGGTTTTATCTGAGGATTTCAGCCACACAAATAAGAGCACGCACCTGCCGGTGCTACTTCACACACAGTTTGTACCAGAGCTATGGCCTCGAACATCTGGGACAGGATAAAGACGAGGCTGGCGGTGCACGGGCACACCGTGTCGAACAGTTTGCAAACAAACAATCCTCCAGGTCGCAGCACCATGCACATGGCAAGTGCCTCCGCAGCCATGAGGCGAAACACGACGCGTTCCTGGTCATGACGATCCCGTGCGGCAAGGAACCCACCGTCCGCTACGACCAAGCCGACACCCCGTTGGTTGCCTTTCAGCACCTGCACGGCACAACCAGGAGTGAGCATGGGGTGCAGGAAGACAAGCCTGACACATAACGCACATGGTCACGAAAGTGTGCAAGATTGCCAGCCGAGTACACGTCCCCACTGCCATCAGCTCCATAGCATATCGTGAAGCTGTTCGCTGGAGGTCCACCCGAGGTGCTGCCGACGTCAACAGGTACCGACGACGTTGGTGTGGGAGCTCCGCCGCTCCGTGATGTATGATCGCCACCTTCAACATTATCAACGACTTTGGAGGCCCTGTCATGCTTGTCTGGGCCCAACACGGTCCCACTGAGGCGGCCCTCCAGCCCTCGACTCCCCGCACCCGCACCAGCACCCGCACCTGCACCTGCACCTGCACTTGCTCGAGCATCGTCGTCAGCACCAGGACTGGTGCCAAAATCAGTGCTGGCGCCAACACCAGCCTCAACAGTTGCGCTTGTACCATTACGAGGCGGTGAAGCGGTTGGTGTGGCATTGCACTTCTTGATGCCCGGCACATGGCTCAGCCTCCAGTCACATCCGTTGGCACCGGCTGCCTCACACAAGCTGATCCCAAATCCGGTCGTGTTGCGCAGTGACATCAGATACTCTGTGAAGCCTCCCGGTCCACCACAAATATCCGCAAAACTCAGTTTCCCACTCGTATCTCTTGATTGTTTCACCACTTGGAACAGGAAGTCCATGTTGGCAAGCTTCATGGCGGAGCTGCCGTTGAGGCACCACACGCAAGAGTGAGGCCCAGCGCAACACGCGCACCAACAGAACCACCCCGCACCGGTTTAGAAATTCCCCGCTCCCTATTCTCTCGTACACGTTCGTGATGGCACGCGCCCGCAAGAACTCACGTCGTTCCAGAGAACCAAACTCCTCCTTGACCTGTCCGTCACGCAGCGGGCAAACATCAAGCACCGCACGAACCACCGACGCCAGTTCGCACCCACAACCTACCTTGTGGATGTCTCGAGCAAGTGCCGCCCCACAAAGTACATGGACTGAACAACAGGAACACCACACCACCATACCACCACACCACGACGCTGTTGGCACCACCCCACAGGACTGCGGTATGCGACGCGCACACGTACAGCTCGGACGCCACGAAAACACCGCGCCAGCGGCGAGGGTTGCTGCCAGCGCGTCATGCGGCGCGCTGTCGGACCGATGGGAGGAAGCATACCACCGACAGCATCCACTCTCATCCACTCCACCCCACAGCGCTTGAGGATTAGGCGCTGCAATGGGCAGCCAATGACGTCGGCGCTTTCGGGCGGGATTGTCTTGGCGACTGTCTTGGCGACGTGCCCGCTTCGACCTTGCAGGGGCTAGGGATTGACCAAACGACGCTGGAAGGCCTAACGCAGCCATCATTGCTTGCTCAGGGAAGGCACTCCCGCCGACCTCGCCTGACGTTGGGGTGGACGCCATTGTCACAACTGCGTGCGTGCGGTCGTGGGGTGTACGACCCCAAAATTTTACAAAACAATGTAAAACAACGCAACATTCACCCGTCCCTGGGTAGACCTTCTCCATAAAAATAAATTAACTGGGTAAATACATACGCCACTGGCACGAGCAGCTCCC
>Ga0213833_1000600_pt1 | contig 32906 bp, 24 predicted proteins | sample SWATP21_FD_160575 | JGI IMG/M metagenome (GOLD analysis project Ga0213833, IMG submission 160575) | Coastal seawater microbial communities from Marineland, Florida, United States - SWA TP2 #1 | ecosystem: Environmental > Aquatic > Marine > Coastal | place: USA: Florida | collected 2016-08-14 | reverse complement strand
GGCGAAGGGCGTGCTGTCCCCGTAGTCATCGCCATCGGCATCGGTCATGCAGTCCGTTGCAGACTCGTAGGCGGCCGCACCGGGGAAGGTGTTGGCGTCGGTGTCGAGACAGTCGGTGTCGTCGGAGACAAAGCCAGACGGCTGCGAGCACGCCATGGTGGAAGAGGACGGGTTGCCGTACCCGTCGCTGTCGCTGTCGGCGTACCAGGAGGTGCCACCGGTGGAGGTGTCGACCGAGCTGTCGTCGTCGTCGACGAACCCGTCGCAGTCGTCGTCCCTTCCACTACACACTTCGGGAGCGCCCGGGTTTACAGAGGAATCACCATCGTCGCAGTCGGTGTCGTCCGCAACGAAACCCGACGGCACACTGCAGGCCAGTGTGGTGGTCGAGGCGTCGCCATAGCCATCGCCGTCACTGTCAGCGTAGAAGGTGGATGCCGTCGAGGTGTCGAGGGAGCTGTCGTCGTCGTCGACGGCCAGGTCACAGTCGTCGTCGATGCTGTTGCACACCTCGGTGGCCCCGGGATGCACTGCCGAGCTGGTGTCGTCGCAGTCGGAAGCGTCGGAGACGAAGCCGGAGGGGGCGGCACACGCATCCTGTGTGGAGGCCGGGTCGCCGTACCCGTCAGAGTCCGAGTCTGCGTAGAAGGTGGTGGTGACACCGTTGTCTTCGATGCCGTCGCAGTCTTGGTCGACGCCGTCGCAGACTTCGGTGGCCAGGGGGTGGATGGTGGGGTCAGAGTCGTCGCAGTCTTCGTCACCTCCCGCTTCGACGTATCCCTCGGGCTGGAGGCACCCCACGCGCTGGTCGCTCGAAACACCAAAATCATCGTCGTCGGCGTCCCGCCACCAGACGGTGTTGCACACCTCAACCGCCAGGTTCGCGACACAGTCCCCGCCATGAGGGTCGGTGACGGTGAACAGCATGTTGTGGACGCCAGGTGACAGCGTGTCCACCGCTGCCTCCCACTCCCCGTCGCTCGTGGCAGCCGTGGGACCGGCCACCACCCCGTCAAGCGAACTCTCGAGGACTCCCTGAAGTGTGTCCAGATCGTCGTCGCTGTCAGCCACTTCGACGGCAAATGGGATGAGGTCACCCACCGCATACTGGGCCCGGGAGGCGGGGGACACGAAACTGCACGGGTACGGGGCCTCGTTGGCGGCGCCGACATGCACGGTGATGGTGTCAGATCCCACACGGCCCAAGGAGTCGGTCGCCGACAGCTTGATGGGGTGGGAGCCCACTTCATCGATGTGCAGCACGGCCGAGAAGGTACCCTCGCTGTCCATGTCGGACGCATCCGCCTCATCCCAGCTCTCCCCGGAGACCTCCAGGTTCAGCGTCAAGCCGGCGTCGAAGTGATCGTCGCCAATCGCGGCTTCGAGCTCGAAGGACTCCCCGACCGTGAAAGTGGCTCCGTCCACGGGAGCGTTGATCTCGACGGAAGGAGTCTGGTTCGGCTGGACGACAATCTCGACCGCATCTTCGCCGGTGGCTCCGCTTGGATCTATGACAAGCAGCCTGACCGAACTCTCCGTCCCGACGACCGCCTCACAGGAAGTCGAGCCATCGGACTCGACCGCACTCCAATCACACCCGAGCTCAGACCCCACCCACCACTGGGCTTTCAACGTGTCGACGCCCGTGTTTGGGTCACCGACGACGCCAAGCATCGCAATCGCGTCACCTTCGGAAAATGATGCATTGGCTTCAGGCTCCGAGATCGCCGCGGTTGGCTCATCGTTGAACTTTCCAACACTGGTGTCGTGGCAGGCGCTCCCTGTTCCGATCAACAACGCCACCCAGCCCAGCCCACGCATCGTCCGTACCATCATCCACCTCGTCGTTCCGCTCGCTGAGCGGACAGGATTCCGACGCCCCTACGACTGACGACTCCCGAGGAGAAACGTCACCCCCACAATTCTTCGCGCGCTGGCTACCGACCCATCGCCCGAATGCCGCCACGCGCGTCCGCGAACGCCCTGGCCAGTAGTTGGTCGAGTTGGACGCGTTCCCAGTCGAGAGATGTCCGACTCCCCGCTTGCGGTAGCTCGCCCGTTCACGCCTTGCGGCGAAACCGACTCTGACCTGTTCCCCAATCCCGGAACATGGTAGATCTCCACCCGTCGAACTCCGTATGGGTGGAGGGGATTTGGCTGGTATCACCGTGTGGAAGGTGCTCGGCGGCGTGGCTGCCGGAGTGGGAACCGTAGTGGCACTGCCGGTGGCCGGTCCCATCGGAGCAGTGACCGCCACTGGAGCGGCAATCGCCGGTACCGTGGGGGCCCTCACCGCCGCAACCGCCAGCTATGTGGAAGGACGCCGCGAGCGGGTTGCCCGCCAGGAAGCGGTGGAGCAGGCCCGCGCATCTTGTCTGGCCGAGCTGTCCGCTCTGCGGTCCGCTCGTGCCCGGGACGACGCGTACTACCAGCTTCTGCTGGCCATGGTAGCGATGGGTCTGGCAGCCGCGACCTGTGATGGAGTGCTGCACCCCGACGAGCTGGCCGACATCGAGGAGTTCACCGCTGGCGTGGCATCCGGGAGCTTGCCGGAGCGGGTCCGGTCTCGCATCGACGCCCTCATCGCCAGTCCTCCCGACCTGGCCACCGCGTGGGCCTACGCCGAACCCCTGGCCCGGGAGGACCTCGGCTACCTGGAGGCCGTGGTGCGGCTGGTCATCGGGTCGGACGGGGTGTTGGAGGCTGAGGAGTCGGCTTTCCTGGCCGCCTTCCTCGAACGGAGAGCCGCATGAGCGACCCCGTCGACCGCTTTCGTCGTCGTCGTCGGCAGCTCCAAGGCCAGCGCCCGGGGCTGCAGGTGGTCCCCGAGGAATCGGCAGTACAGGCCCTCCTCGATGCCTCTCCCGGAGAGGTGCACACCCTGCCGCCAGTGGTGGGAGAAGCACCGGAGGTCCTGCTGGCCCGCGTTCGTCAGCAGCAGCGCGTGGAGGTGGTGGACCGGCTGGCGGAGGACTGCGGTCGCGCCATACTGTCTGCACTGGTCCGCCCGTTTGGTCTGGCGGGTCTGCTGTTTCGGGGCCTGGACGCCTCCCGACAGACCGAGCTGCTCCAACAGCGCGAGAATGCCGACCTGAACTACCACGAGCGGCCGTATCACGACCGCAGCCGGGAGTATAGGGCGGCCCGCCGTGACCTCCATCGTCAGGCCGATGAAGGCACGCTCCACGACATCTACGCGCCCGACCGCAACCTCTCCGAGCGGGTAAATGGCCGCCGGCAGTACGACACCGAGCACGTCATCGCGAGCAAGGCCGTACACGACAAGGCCCATGGACGAGTGCTGAGTCGGCTGGCCACCAGCGAGACCGAGCGGGCAGCCATCGCCAACCAGTCGGAAAACCTCGGGGCGACCGACCAGAGCCTGAACCGTAGCAAGGGCGAGCACGCCCTCCTGGAGTGGATGGATGCCCCGAGCCGGCAGGACCCGAGCCGGACCAACGCCGAGTTCCATGGGATGGACCGGGAGGCCACCGAGGCGGCCTATGCGCGGGCCAGCGCCGCCATCGAGCGCGAGCTGCGGATGGCCGAGCTGCAGTTCGTCACGAAAAACACCTGGCACGCGGTGTCTTCCGGGGTTCGGATGGGCATCCAGCAGGCCCTCGGGCTGGTGCTGATCGAGGTGGTGGCGGGCGTGTGGACCGAGGTACGCCGACTGTGGCGCTTGGGCGAGATGCCCGGGGTGACGGACCTATCGGAGGCCGTACGTGCGGTGGCCAAGCGGGTGGCCAGCCGCCGGGAAGCGGTGTGGACCGCCTTCAAGGTGGGCACCCTGGGGGGCTTTCTGGGAAGTGTGGCCGCCATCGTGGTCAACCAGCTCGTGCGCGGGGTGCGCAACCTGGCCCGGTTGGTGCGCGAAGGAGCCACCTCGGTGGTGGAGGCGGGCCGCCTGGTGGCCAACGCGTCGGGAGATCGCTCAGCCGGAGTCCATGCGGCGAGCAAGGTGCTGGTGACCGGGGCCGGTGTGCTGCTGGGCGTGGCGGTGGAGGAGGCCCTGGTGGCGACTCTGCACGGCTCGGCGGTGGGGCTGGCTCTGGGCCCGGCCGTTCAGCCACTGGCGATGGTGCTCGGGGCTCTCACGGCCGGTCTGGTGGGCGCTGTAGGCAGCCACTACATTGAGCAGGCCGATGTTCTGGAGGTTCGGGCCGAGGCAGAGCACGACCGGGTGATGGCCGAGCTGGACCGGTTGCTGGTGGGGTCGACTCCAGCGCCTTGTTGATTGGCCAAGGGAACACAGCAAGGCCAAATCCACCCCGTTGCACTCGGTCTCGGCGATGACGGCGGCGGTGGAGCGAATCCCGAGGAAGGAGAGCTCCTGTTGGAAGTCGCGGCTCAAGTAGTGGCTGCCGTTGTCGTGCCGCAGAAGCGGCCACGGTCGGACTTGGGCATCGGGCACCCACGCCTGGTACACGATGCCCATCACGGCACTCTGGCGGCGGCTGCCGTTGCCCCGTTCCGCACCGAACCTGTGTCACACTTTGTGCCACCAACGACCCAATTTGATAGTATCCCCCTCCACCCCAACAACGAGAACCCCCATGCTCACGCTCATCTGCAAACGAACCTGAAGCACCTGTCGCAAGGCGGTCGCCTTGCTCAAAGAACACAACATCCCCCACACCTACCGCGAGTACACCCAAGAGCCCCTCTCCGAAGACGAGCTCCGCACCACCCTCCGCAAGCTCGGCCTGCCCGCCAGCGCCGTCTTCCGAAAGCGCGAAAAGATTCGCCGTGAGCTCGGCCTCACCGGCAACGAGTCCGACGACGTCCTCATCCCCCACATGGCCCGGCACCCCACCCTGCTGCAGCGCCCCATCGGGATTCTCGGGGACAACGCCGCCGTCGGCCGTCCGGTCGAAAACCTGCTCGCCCTCGTGAAGTGATCAGAAGTCCGTCAGGATCTTCTGCTTCATCGCCTCATAAGTCGCCTCGTCGATATGACCTGCCTTGTATGCGGCGGTCAGCTCGTCGAGGCGCTGCTTGAGGGACTTGTTGCCCTTGTGCTCGGCCATCTTCTCGCCTTTCTTCTGCTCATACACCTTGCGGAAGCGGCTCTTCAGGTCGCCGGGAGCCACCCCACGGCCGTTCTCGAAGTAGAACGCCGCCACATCGCCGATGGCCCAGGTGAGCCCATAGGCCATCGCAATGCTCGCCACCCAACCCGCGAACGGAACCAGCTTGGCCGCCGCCATGATGAGGTTCTGGGCCACGATGCTCGCGCCAAAGGTGCTGATCATCTCGATCACCGCCTTTTCGTCGAGACGGTGGCCATAGATGCGCCCGATGGCCCGCACCATCGCCACCTGGATGGGCGTGATGAGCACCACATCCAGCAGCGGGAAGGGCTGGAAGGCCACGGCACCGGCGGCCACCGAGCACACCTGAATCACTTCTGTGACGGCTTCTTGGCGCTCTTCGGGGGTGGCGGCGTCGAACTGGCCGTCGAGGATGCGGGTGATGGTGTCGGCGTAGCTCATGGGGACTCCGGCGGGCTCGGGTGCGCGGCTGCAACGACGTAGCGCGCCCGGTCTTTCACCGAAGTTTCGGTCTGCCAGCCTCACCTGTCCCGGGCGTCGATCCGTTCCCTCCGGTGCCCCCCGACCGGAGCCCACGGGAATGGTCTGTCCAGTCCCCGACTTCGACGTCCGCGTCAGCCACGACTCCGGTGCAGCCGCTGCTCTCTGGGCCCGCCTGCCGGTCGACCACCCCTACCAGCGCCTCGACTGGGCCTCCGACTGGCTGGCCACCGAAGGGACAGATTCCGCCTGCATCGTCAGCGTGGTCGACCGTCGAAACCACCGCCCCTGGCTCCTCCTGCCGCTGGTTCGACACCGGGTGGCCGGTCTGCGCACCCTGTCTTGGGTAGGCGGCCACCTCACGGACTACCCTGTCCCCCTGGTCGGCCCCGACTGCCCCGAGAGCGTCCTGTCCGACGGCTTTCCCACCATCTGGAAGGCCATCCGCCGCGCGCTTCCCACCGCCGACCTGCTGCTCGCCCCACGCCAGCTGCCCACGGTCGCCGGCCGCCCCAACCCCCTTGTCCAGCTCCGACACACCATGAGCGCAGTGTCGGCCCACCACGCCCACCCCGGACCCGACTGGGAGGCCTTCTACCGGAGCCACTGCAGCGGTCGCACCCGCCGTCGACACAACCAAAAGCTCCGCCAGATGGCCCGCGTGGGTCCCGTCCGCTTCTCCGTGGTCACCCACCCCACACAAGCCCGCGCGGTCCTGCCCACCTTCTTCGACATGAAGGCCCGTGGCTACCAGCGCCTCGGCGTCGCCAACCCGCTCGCGTCTCCCGCGGCCCGCGCGTTTCTGGAGCGTCAGGTCGTTGACCCCGGTCGACCCGGCCACCTGAGCATCCTCACCGTCGGCGACCAGATCTGGGCCGCACACGTGGGTTGGGTGCACGACGGCACCCTGTACATGCAGTTTCCCACCTACCGACTGGGGGCGCTGTCCAGTGCGTCACCCGGCGCCGCCCTGATTCGACACCTGCTGCGACACGCGGTGGAGACCGGGCTGCACACGGTCGACTTCACCATCGGCGACGACCCCCACAAGAACCGCTGGTGCGACGACCACGTGCCCCTCGTGGATGTGGTCGAGCCCCTGTCGATGCGTGGCCTGGCGGTCACCTCGGGGACCCGGGCATGGACCCGCGTGAAGCGCCACCTCAAGCAGTGTCCGACGACCTACGATGCATTGCGAACGGTTCGGTCCACCTTGGCGGGCGGGTAGCCATCACCCCGCGCAGTAGCGCTCAATCGCCGGTCGGAAGCGCTCCGATGCATCGCCGAGGATGCTCGCCCCGTGCGCCGGAACCAGGTTGACGAAGCCCAGGTCGAGGATGCCGCCGATCTGGCCACGGTCGGGCTTGAGCTGCTTGGCCCACTCGGGTCCGAGCTGCGCAGGCTTCAGGAAGCCCATGACCCGCATGCCCACCTTGGCCAGGAAGTTGAACTGCGCATCGGCCGTGGCCCAGTTCTGAAGGCAGTCGCCGGCCACCAGTGTTCCACCGCTATGTGGGATGCGGAGCAAGCCTTCGGTGGGCTTGGTGGAGATGACGTACAGAGACGCACCCTCGACCGGCAGGGGGCTGTCCTCGGAGAGCAGGACGTCGGGCTCGAAGTAGATCTCACCCTTTCGTGGGTCGAGGCCCGAGAAGTAGGTCTGGCCTTCCAAGGCATGGACCGTACAGTCGTAGCGGTCCTTGTAGAAAGGGTCGTCCGACCCATGGAAGCCAGCCAACCGAATGACGTCCGTGACTGTACCCAATGCATCGAGCGCTGCCAGCCCGGAGTCGTCCAGACGGACTGTGTTCACCAACACAAGCCGGTCCCCCTCGCGGATGACGGTCATGTTGCGGCTGAACTGCATCGGCCCCATCTTCATGGAGCCCCGCACCACGAAGACGTCGGGAAGGACCTCACGGAGGGCACCATGGGGGAGGACGGCAGGAAAGGGGCGCGGCTTCATGGCCGGAACTGTAGCACCGACGATGAGACGACACCCGGCTCAAGCACCCCCACCACGCTACGATGGTGTGAGAGCAGCTTCGGGAGCCCGGTGTGACCCCACCACTTTCCACCCCACACATCCTCATGGTCGTGGGGTCGGTGGTTCTTGCGACGGCCTGCCACCAGCCCGACAAAGCCCCCGGCACACCCGACGACGGCACCGCCGACTCCGGCGACCCCGTCGATCCGCCCCCCGAGTGCGCCACGCTCGACGGTCCCGCACGCAGCCCCATGCGGCGCCTCACACCCGCCGAGCTCGACCGAACGCTCACCGACCTCCTCGGCACCACCGGCAGTCCCGCCGCCCGCATCCTGCCCCCCGAGCAGGTCGGTGGATTCTCGAACAACGTCGACGTCCGAACGGTGGGCGCCGACACCACCGACGCCTACAGCCGCCTCGCCCTCGAGGTGGCCACCGATGTCACCGCGGTGCCCGAGTCGGTCCTCACCTGTCCCGACCTCTTCGAGGACATCGACCAACAGGTCGAAGCCGAAGATGGCACCGACGAAGGCGGCTACTACTACGAAGACCACGTGGCACTGTGGTCGCCCGGCTGGGTGGAGGCGGAGTTCGACCTGTCCGACGACGGCACCTACACCGTCGGGGCGACCGTTCGGGGCACGGTGTGTGATGGCGAGATGGCCCAGTGGAACCTCTGGATCGACGGAGACGCCGTCGCGGAGGGGGACTCCACCGAAGACTGGGCCCGCGTGGGCATCGACCGCCACCTGTCCGCCGGCACCCACACCGTGCGCATTTCGTTCGCCAACGACTGCTACCTGCCCGAGGTGGGCGAGGACCGCAACCTCTACGTCGACGCCTTCCACCTCTCCGGCACATCCATCGCCACCGGCTCACCCGCCGCGTTTTCCGCGTGTGTGACCGACTGGCTCGAAGACCTCCTCCCACGCGCCTGGCGCCACCCAATCGAAGATGCGACGCACATCACACGCCTGGTCGACCTCTTCGATGCGGCATCTGCAGAGTGGGGCGAGCAGGCTGCGCTGCGGATTGTGTTGGAGGTGGTGCTCCAGTCGCCCCGGTTCCTCTACCGCGTCGAAGACACCGTGCTCGACGCCGCTCCCGGCCAGGTTGTGTCCCTCGACGACCACGAGATGGCGTCGCGGCTGTCGTACTTCCTCTGGGGCACGATGCCCGACGACACCCTGTTCGCCGCGGCCGACGCTGGCACGCTGTCCACGCCGGAGGGCTTGCAGGCCGAAGCCGAGCGGATGCTCGCCGACCCCCGGGCCACGGAAGTCGTGGACCTCTTCTTCGCCGAGTGGCTGGAGCTCGACCACCTCGACGATGTGGAGAAGGACCTCACCGTCTACCCCGCCTGGACCGACGACCGCCCCGCCTCCTTCCGCGAAGAGACCGTCCGCTTCGTGCGCGCGGTGTGGGAAGACGAGGGGGCCAGCTTCGAGACCCTCCTCACGGCCGACTGGACCATCGCCGACCCCGAGCTGGCCGCCTACTACGGCTTCGACACCGACGGCACCGGCTGGCACCGGGTCTCCCGCGACCCCACCGCCCACGCCGGCCTGCTCACCCAGGGCGCCTTCCTCGCCTCCCGCGCCCGCTCGTACGGCAGCTCGCCCATCCACCGCGGCATGTTCATCCGCGGCTCGATGCTGTGTCACATCATCCCGGGCCCCGACCCCTCCCTCGAGATTGTGGTGCCCGACCCCGACCCCGACGCCACCACCCGCGAAATCCTCGAACAGCACCGCGAAGACCCCGCATGTGCCTCGTGCCACGACCTCATCGACCCACCCGGCCTGGCCTTCGAGCACTTCGACGGCATCGGCCTGTGGCGAGACTACGAAAATGGCCTGCCAGTCGACGCCTCCACCGACCTCACCGGCACGGATGTCAACGGCTTCATCGACGGCGCTGCCGACCTGGGCCAGGCGCTCGCCCGCAGCACGATGGTCCGCGAGTGCTTCGCCCGCCAATGGTTCCGCTTCGCCCACGGCCGCCGCGAGGCCGAAGGCGATGAGTGCGAGATCGAAGACGCCGCCCACACCTTCGCCGCCGACCACCTCGACATGCAGGCGCTGGTGCTCGCCACGGTCGGCTCCCCCGCCTTCGGCACCGCCGTGGGGAGCGACTGATGCCCATCCAACCCCTCTCTCGACGCGCTGTGTTGCGTGGTGCTGGCGGCATCGCCGTTGGCTTGCCCTTCCTGTCGGCCATGTTGCGTCCGCTGCGGTCCTACGCCGATACAGGCGGTCAGAAGCGACTCATCGTCTTCTTCACACCCAACGGCACCATCCCGGATGCGTGGCGTCCCACGGGCACCGAGCGCGACTTCACGCTGTCGTCCATCCTGTCGCCCCTCGAACGCCACAAGAGCGAGCTCATCGTGCTCGACGGCATCGACATGCGCTCGGCCCTCGAACATCCGGGCGGCGGAAACGGCCACGATGTGGGCACGGGCCACAGCCTCACCCCCTGGTCGCTCATCGAAGGCGAGAGTGGGGTGGGGGAGTTCGGTCACCTGTGGGACGGTTCGGCCGGCGGTCAGAGCTTCGACCAATACGTGGCCGAACGCTTGGGTGCGTCGCATCCATTCAGCAGCCTGGTGTGGGGCGTGCAGTGCGACATCGCCCAGGCCATCCCGTCTCGCATCTCGTGGAAGGCGCCCTTCGAGCCCATCCGGCCCATGCAAGAGCCCGCTGCGGCGTTTGACAGGGTGTTCGGGTCGGGCGTGACGGATGCGGCCTCGCTGGAGACGGCTCGGGCCCAGAGATTGTCGGTCGTCGATGCCGTGCTGGCCGACTACAACCGTCTCTACGCCAAGGTGGGTGCGGAAGACCGCCACCGCCTCGACGCCCACATCGAGTCTCTCTACGAGCTGGAGCGCACGGTCGAGCGCCTCGACCTGGGCAGCTGCACCCTCCCCGACCGCATCGACTCCTCCGACCTCGGCCAGGTGGGCGACGCCAACCTCGCCATGTTGGTCGCCGCAGCCACCTGCGACCTCTCGCCTGTGTTGGTCCACCAGTGGGGCAGCGGCCAGTCTGCACGCACCTTCACCGAGCTCGGCCACACCGACAACCACCACGCCCTGTCCCACGAGCCACTGTCGGATGCCGAAGCGGTGGCCCAGCTCACGGCCATCAACCACTGGTATGCCGACCAGCTCGCCACTCTGCTCGACCGCCTGAGCGGCATCGAGTCGGGCGACGGCACCTCCATCCTTGACCAATCGGTGGTGCTGTGGTGCAACGAGCTGGGCAACGGCTACACCCACGAAGCCGCCAACATCCCCTATGTGTTGGCCGGCCGGTGTGGTGGCGCGCTCGACACGGGTCGCTTCCTCCAGTACGACTACCGCGGCCACGGCGAGCTCTTCGCGGCCATCGGTCAGGCGCTTGGGCTGGAGACGGCCACGTTCGGGATGCCCGAGGTGTTCGACTCTGCACTCACGGAAGTCCTGAGCTAGGCGGAGTCGACATCGACCGGATCGGTGCGGGGAGCTTCGGCCGCCAGCTGCCAGCCGCCAGTCGCCAGCCTTCTCGTGCCTGCGCCTTTGGAGCTGGTCGCCAACAACGCGCAGTGGCAGGTCCGAATCCCCTCAGGCTCGACACGACGGCGTGACGCGACCGGGCTGGCTGCTGGCTGCTGGCTGCTGGCTGCTGGCTGCTTCGGCCACCACCCCCATTCATGGACCGCAGCCCTTCCCCTTCAGGGGAAGGTGCCCTGGCCCCTCACGGTCGCCAGTCAATGTTCCCCAAGCCATCAATCGGCATCGGCGCCGACGCCATCACCGGCGCCAGGTCGAAGATGGGCGTCATCGCGCCCGTGTCGTCCACCGTGTACAGCTGGAGGTCTGCGGCCTGCGGTCCTCCCAGGGCCTCCTCGTACCAGTAGGTTCGGGTGGACCGAACGGCGTACAACGTGTCTTCATGGCCGAACGCGATGCCGTGCACCCGGTCCAGCTCGAACTCGAACACCGCCTCGCTGCAGTCGTGCGTCTGGTACAGCTCGAACGGAATCCACAGCCAGGGCTCGGGGATGTACGCGATCTCGTCGCCCGTGACCGGGTCTTCGTTCTCCTCAGGCACCTCGGCACACACCGCCCACAGGTCGCCAGCCGAGTCGGTCATCAGCCCACCACCCCAGTGGTCGATGTCGAAGGCCGGCGCATGCTGGATGGGGTTCGGCGGGCTGGTGGACAGGTCGAGCTCCACCAGGTTGGGCTGCTTCACTGTCATCCCCTCGACCGAAAACAGCGTGCCGTCCACGAAGTTGAGCCCACCGGGCGAGTACAGACCGGTCGAACCATCCACGAAGTCCGACGCCAACCCAGTGAACGAGTAGGCATCCGGGTTCATGTCCCACTGGTCGATGACCTGGTAGGTGTTGGTGTCGATGGCGATGAGGGTGTCCCAGCCATCGAGGTATTCGTCTTCGTAGTGGGGGTCGAAGTCCTCGGACGGGTTGTTCGGGTCGTACGAAAACGCCGTCACGTAGACGATGGGTTCGGTGGGATGCAATGCAAGGCCGCCCACCATCCAGATGTGGTCGAGCTCGGGGTCGAACCAGCGCACGATCTGCACCTGCTCGGTGTCGAGGTCCATGCGCCACACAAGCCCACCCGGTCGCTGTCCAAGGGGCGCCAGGTCCACATTCTCCAGCCAGATGCTGTCCCACTCGCCCATGTTGGCGCTGGCCGTGCCCCAGAGCTCACCGCGAGGGGGCTCCTCCACTTCGGTCTCGCAGCAGGAGTGGTCCCACGGCAGCTCGTTGGGCATCGTGTCGTACTCGGGAATGATGTCGGCGCCGTCGACAATCACGAGCACGCCGTCGGGGCCGAGGTCGTCCAGCGCCACCTCGATCTGCACCTCCTCGCCGAGCTCGCCGGGCGTGAGGGCATCGAGCACCGTGCCGCCGATGGGCGTCATGTCCGGCAGGGCGAGGATCTCGATCTCCGCGCCCGGCTCGGCGGGCATGTCGCCATAGTTGGACACTTGCACGGTGAGGCTCAGCACGTTGGCCTCGCAGTCCTCCTTCCAGTCGGTCACCACAAGGTACAGCTCGGGCAGCAGCGCTTCTTCCGTGCCGCCAGAGGCCGCTTCGGTGCCACCATCGGGTGGGGGTGCGAGCGACTCGGCTTTGTCTTCGAGCAGCTCACAGCCGGACAAGCCAGCAAGCAACACAAGGGCGACGGGGGACATGCAGGGGGTTCGGGTCATCGGTGGTCTCCTGTGCCACCCACGGTTGCAGCCGCATTCCCCATCCTCGCCTTATGTGGTCTTAAATCCCTGTCGAGACTCCAGACGAATCGCTGGATCCAGCCGCCAGCCGCCTTCTTGCGACTGCAGCACGGGTCCGAGGCCGGCCTTTCGCAGATGGCTCAGAGCCACGTACAGCCGGTTGCGGGCCGAGCTCCACGCCATCCGCTCGTCGGGCCACACGGCGTCCACCAGAGCTTCTGCCGACAGGCACGTCCCGGGTTGGTCTCGACGCGCATCCAAAAGAGACGTCCACAGTCGCCGCTGCACGTGTCGACGCCCCAGGTCCACCGAGCCGAAGCCCCGCGCATCCACCCGCAAGGCCGGCGACGCGGCCCGGTTGGCCCACCGAATGAGCTGCCGCTCGAAGATGGCTCGGGGAGGGGGCCCCGAGTATGGTCGGCCCTCCGCCAGCGCGTCCACAGCCGGCAGAATGGCCCGCTGCGGCGGGATGGCGTTCAGGTCGCGGATGGCCCTCGCTGCCTCCAAGAGGCCCTCACGGTCGCCATTCAGCGCATCCGACGCCACCATCAGGATCCGCGCCGTGAGCACATGGCGCGCCGTACCTCCCGCGGCCTGGTCCTCGGCCAAAGCGCGCAGCTCACGGCGGTCGACCGTACCGGCCTCCACCTCCGCCGACAGTCGAAAGGTGTCGACCTGCGTAGAGAAGTGGCGGTCTCCCAGCTCCAGCAGACGGTCCCGCAGCGCCCCGAGCCGGGCACACACGTCTTCCGTTGGGTCTGTCCCGAGGGCATCGTAGGCGAGCATGGCCGCGTAGTGCGTGGCCCGAACCAACAGCCCCCGTCCACGCAGTGCCTTCGCACACGCAGCCAGCTCATCCCGCGCCCCGGCATCCCCCACATCCACCGAGAAGTGGGCACGAGAGGCCCGCGCGAGCAGGGCGGGCAGCGGGTGGTCGACGGTCTGGGCCAGCTCCAGCCAGGCATCGAAGGCCCGCCTGGCGCGGAGCACCTCCACCCGCATCCCGAAGAGGTGGGTGACCAGGTGAAGCAACCGCACCCGCTCGACCACAAGACCGAGCTCGCGGGCATCGTCGTCGAGCTGAACCCACACGCGGTCGTCGAGGTTGTGGGAGAAGAGGACCCCAGCACGTGCCCGCGCCAGCCGAAACCGAAAGGCACTCCGCACGTCGGTGTCCACACCGTGCTCATGCGCCAGGAAGCCGGCCAGCTCATCGGGGTTTCGGGCCACCACGGCACCAAACGAGCTCAGTCGCGGGTCGGCGGCCAACACACCCACCTCACGGAGCAGGCGTGCAGCGGCAACCGAGTCCACCAACGCCAGCCACTCCACCACCAGCAGCACCGCGTCGGCACTCTGTGACCGGCGCAAGTGGCTGGCGTAGTGCTCCACTTCCGCTGGGTGGGCCCGCAGATGCGCCACGAGGAGGGCATCGATGTCGGGAAGACCATCAGGCGCGCTCTGCCCCGCCAAGAAGTCGCGGGTGAGGGCCGTCACGACCAGGCCGCCAGCCCCGAGACCCAGCCAGCCATGCTGCCGAAGCTCGGCGACCAGCTCCCCCCAGTCCGGACCGAACGCCCGCTCGAGGAAGTTCGGTCGGACCGGGCACTGGACGCCCACCAACACATGCAGCGCACGCCGACTCTGCGATGACAGCGCTGCCAGTGCAGAGTCGAGACCTGGCGCATCGGCCACCAGCGACGACGACACCCCCAGGAGCTCCGACGGCTGGGCCACCTCTGCACGGGCCGCCACCAGCCGCAGCAGGCCCGGACGTCCGCCGAGCTGCTCCACCAGGGTGCGCAGGGCCCGCTTCTGCCGCGGTGTGGATGCCCAGAGGGGCCGGTCCACCAGCTGGCGGATGAACTGTACGCCTTGGTCGACCGTGAGCGGCGGCACCTCCACCACCGTCTCGGCATCCAAGCCAAGGGGGGTCTCGCGGGTGACCAGCAGACGCGCCCCCTGGTCGAGCCACCGCCCCAACAGGTCGGCCACATCGGCCATCAGGCCATCGAGCAACAACCAGGTTGTGGGCGGCTGGAAGCCCGGTGCCAGCTCCAGCTCGGCCGCCACGCGCTGCTCCAGGTCGAAGGCATCGCCCACGCCGTCACACAACACCAGCAGCCCATCCGCTGGACAGGCCCGCTCCGCCACGCGCGACTTCCCGATGCCCGGCGGCCCCACAACAGTCACGAGGCGGGCATTCTCGAGGGCACTTCGGAGCCGGGCGGTGGTGTCCATCGGGCTTCCTCCACGTCAGGCCGATGTCAAGACGGCCAACATGGACGATTTTTGCCAAGGGCGCCACTGTCGAGTGGGCGACCGTCCGATCAATCCGATCTTGCCCAACCCGGCACGCACGCAACGCATTCCCGACCGGGTGGCTACCCGCGACGGGACCGCAGCCCCATCAACCCCACGAACCACATCCAGCCCACGGCCACACCGCCAGCGGTGGCACACCCCGATGCCTTGGGTTGGTCGGCGACGCTCTTCTGGTCGTCGCTGATGGGGATGGGTGTGGGGTCTTCGTCGACCGCGGTGTCTTCGGCGACGTCGTCCGAGCCGTCGTCGACGGGCTCGGGGAGGGGTTCGTCGGGCGGACCGATGTAGCTGCGGATCCAGTCGTAGTGGTGGTCGATGCGGGTGGTGCCGGCGGCTGCATAGGGGCCTTCACAGTCGGGCTCCGTTCCGTCCAGGTTGAACACCACAGCATTGGCTCCGACCAGCTCCAGCTCCCCTGTTTCGTCGTCGAGACGAAGCGCTGCTCCGCCCGAGTCACCGTAGCAGACGTTGGTGCGACCATCGGGATCCCACGTGACGAGCAGGTCGCTGAGGATGCCTTCGATGGGGATGTCGGTGGTGCGCTTGATGCCACTCGGCGTGCCTTCCGAAGCGGTGGACCCGAAGCCCACATAGGTGATGAGCGACGCATCCCACGAAGGCTGATAGAAGTTGGTGTTGAGCGCCATCCGCGGTGTGTACGGCAGCCCGTCGTCCGCCAGCTCCAACACCGCGATGTCGCCGTAGGTGGGGCTCCGCGTGTAGTCGGGGCTCGGAATCGCTCGCTCGACGATGGCGTAGTCGTCGATTCCGTACGACTGCACCGATGTTCCCACCACAAAGACCACCTCGTACCCACGGTCCATGGCGTCAAGCGCCGCTTCGGCACAATGCGCCGCAGACACGGCCCACTTCGTGCGCACGAGCGTGCCCGAACAGAACGAGGTGAAGCCACCACCGGTGGAGTAGGCGAGCGACCCCACCTCCGGGAAGTCGTCGGTCTCGTAGCCCCCCCACGATGTCCTGCGCGCCCGCCGTTCCCACTGAAAGCAGCATCACCAGGCTCAATCCAATCATCTGTCCCCCCGAGTGCACAGGCAACCTGACTCCACAGACCATCGGTAATGCATCGCAGCCCGTCCTACGATGCTTTGGCGCGAGACTGTGTCCCCGCACACGGGACGGAACCGAACCGCACCCCGTGTGTCCCACCTCCACAGTCACCGGGGGACCATGTAAGAGCAACGCGTTGCTTTGCGTTGTGCCCCCGCTCGCATTGGAGGCTTCATGTTGCTCACCGCACTCACCCTCTCCGCCGCCCTGGCCGCCGAGACACCCGACTACACCCAGCTGCTCGCCGAGCGGGAAGACCTCACCACCGACGCCTTCCTCGCCAGCCTTCCCCCCGGGCCCACCAGCACCCTGCCCTTCAAGGTGCAGAAAGCCCGCCACTACAAGGATGTGGTCGAGCGACTGCAGCTCACCAGCGCCGAAAGAGCAGCACTCCACCGCGACGGCTTCACCATCGTCGACCACGGCAAGCGGTACTCGATGGGCAGCATGTACTACGCCATCTACGCCCAAGACCTGCCCATCCTCATCACCACCGACTCCATCCTCCACGCCATGCACCGGTCCTTCGACGACCTCCTCATGCAGCTCGAGCTACGGGTCCTCCTCCCCGCCATCGACAGCCTGCTCGAGTCGCTCCACGCCGCTGTGGTGGCCGATGCAGGCGCGACCCCGTCCCAAGCCCACACCGACCTCGACCTCCACCTCACCATTGCGCGGGCTCTGCTCAACGGACAGGCGCTGCCGCCCCCCAAGTACGGCCCCGAGCTCCCGACCGCGCACACGTCCTTCGATCAAGATGACCAGGTCGACGCCATCCTCGCAAAGGTACGGTCGCTCGACCTCGAGACCCCCGACACCCCGAAGACCCAACTCTACGGCCGTACACGAATGGTCGACTGGTCGCAGTTCCGGCCCCGCGGTCACTACACCAAGGCCCACGAGCTCCAGCGCTACTTCCAGGCCATGATGTGGCTGGGACGCGCCGACACCGGCTTCGAGCTCAAGCACGACCGGGAAGTGCATGCCGCGGTCCTGCTGGCGGCAATGTTCGAAGACACCGGTGCACTCGCGTCCCTCGACGAGCTCGAACGCCTGCTTGGCTGGATCGTCGGCCCGTCCGACAACCTCGGACCTCCCCAGATGCTCGCCGCCATGGAGCACGCCGACCTCGCACCCGCCGACGTCTACGCACCGGGCGCCGTCGACACCCTCCGCAGCCACATGGACGGCAGCCAGCGCATTCGCAGCCAGGTCATCGTCTCCCATCCCCACGACCCCGAGCGGGTCCCGCCCCCCGAGCTGTTCCAGATCTTCGGCCAGCGCTTCGTTCCCGACAGCTTCGTGCTCTCGGAGGTGGTGTTCGACAGCATCCGCTTCGAGGGCAAGAAGGTGAAGCGCATGATGCCGTCGGGCCTCGACGTGGCCACTGCCCTCGGAAACAACGAAGCAGCCCGCATCCTGGGCGAGACCGACCTCCGCGAATACCCCTACGCCGCCAACCTGAGCGCCGCCCGCGCATGGATGGACGGGCAGCCCGAGTCCTTCTGGACCGACACCGCCACCAACACCTGGCTGGCCACACTGCGCCACCTCCACACCGACCTCTCCGACGAACCCAACGCTCCCGCCGCCATGAAGGGCGCCGCCTGGCAGCGCAAGCAGCTCCAGACCCAGCTCGCCTCCTGGGCCGAGTACCGACACGACACCATCCTCTACGCAAAGCAAAGCTACGCGGGGTGGCCCGCCTGCGAGTACCCCGCCGGCTATGTCGAGCCCTACCCGGCCGTCTACAAAGGCACGGCAGCCTTCGCCCGGTCGCTCGGTCAGGCCGTCGGACAGCTCCAGATCGACCGTCTCGTCAACACTTCCGACGACCGAAGGTTGGAGATGGCCGCCGAGGCCCAGCGCAGACAAGTGGCGTTCCTCGAAGGCTTCTCCACCCGTGCCGGGTGGCTCGCGTCGCTCGCCGAGAAGGAGCTGGCTGGCGAACCCTTCAGTCCCGCCGACGTCACGCTGCTCAAAGCCACCATCGACCAGCGGGGCGGGGGCTCCGGGCCGCCTCGCTACGACGGCTGGTACACCGAGATGTTCTATGGGGGCGGCATCCGGGCATCCGAGTGGTCGCCCGAGGTGGTCGACGTACACACCGACCCCGAGTCCGGACAGGTGCTCGAAGTGGGCACCGGAGACGTGGATTTCCTGGTGGCCGCCATCGACAATGAAGGCGACACGCGGGTGTACGTGGGACCGGTCTACTCATACTACGAGACCACCTGGCCGGTGCAGGACCGCCTGACCGACGAAGCGTGGGGAGAGCTGATCTTCCAAGGACAGGCGCCCGACCGGCCGGCGTGGATGGACTCGCTGCTCCACGGCGAGACCGCACGCGAGCTGTAGACGCGGCCGGTTCTGTCACGCTTGGTCGCAATCGGGCTCGGAGGCCCCTCACGGCGCGGTCTGCTGGGGCGCAGCCTGTACCGTGGGGGCGTGTGGAGGGCCTCCCCTTGTCGTCCGTCGTCCGCGTCCTGGTTCCCTTCGCCCTGGTCGGCTGCACGCGGGTCACCGAGCTGGGCACCGATGGCGTGAAGCGGTCGATGGAGTCGACAGCGAACGACTCCGGCCTCCCCGTCGACAGCGGCGTCCCCGTCTCTGGCGAGCCCGTCTGCATCCCCGGCGAGGCCCCCGGCTACCGCCTGCCGAGCACCCGCTGGGGCCTGTCCGTCCTGTTCGCCAGCAGGCGCCTGTCCGAGCCAGTCGACAACACCCTCCACCTCGACCCCGCCTGGTTCCTCGCCGCCGCCTGGCAGACCGACGCCTTCGGGTGTGGCGGCTACGGCACCCCCTGGTCCAACCACGAAAACACCGTCGACGGGGGCTGCTACGACCTCCAGCCCGGCACCCACTGGGTCGAGCTCGAGCGCCTCTTCCCCCGGTCGTTCCCCGCATCCGGCTGGCCCGAGTGGGTGCGCGGCGACTCCCCCGAGCGCAGCAGCCTCGCCCTCGCACAGGCCGCCTACGCCGGACACCTGCTCCTCCGACGCGTCGACCAGACCGACCCTGACACCTGGCTCTCGGCGTCCACCGACCCCCGCGTCGCCGAGCGCCTGGCCACCTTCTTCCATGTCGAAGGCCCCTGGTCCGCCACCGCCGCCCGCGCCATCACCGGCTGCGCCGACGACCTCCACGCCTGCGCCACCCACGACCTCATCCACCACCTCGAAGGCCTCGAAGACAAGCTCGCCACCTTGTCCACAGCCGACTGCGCCCGCGACCCCATCTCGCGCGCCGACCTCGACGCCTTCATCGACGGCCTCGCGGGCCCCTTCCCCGACGCCCACCTCCCCGCCGTGCGCACCGCCGCCCACGCCGCCAACAGTGGACACGGCTTCGATGTCGACGGCCTGGCCATCATCCACGCCGTCGAAGCCACCCTCGACGCCCCGCTCGCCTGCCCCGAGGACGGACTCTGGGACCAATACCGCTACTCCTGCTTCTGATGGGCACGGCATCGGCGGGCGTCCCTCTGGTGGTGCTCGACCGGTCCACCGCACCCGTCGAAGACCGCTTCTCCACCGAGCTGCGCTTGTTGCTGGGCGACGATGTGTCTGTGCTGGACGCCCCTCCCGGGTTCTCCGACTCCAGCTGGCTGGACGCCCTCCGACCGCTCGTTCCCGCCGGCCACACCGTCATCTGGCTCGACCCCGCACCCACCGGTGTGCTGCGAGCATCTGTGGCGGTGGTGGAGCCGGGCCGCGCCGAGGTCCAGGTGGTGGAAGTCCCCGAAGAAGAAGGCGCCGAGGCCGCTCTCGCCCTTGCCGTGCACGCGGTCGTGGCCACCCGGTACACCCTCCCCGCGCCCCTCCCACCCGAGCCGCCTGCTCCCAGTCGTCGCGACACCTTCGGTGCCAACACCTCCTCGCCCACGTCTGGTGCCGTGCGCGGTGGGATCGTGGTCCAGACCGGCTGGTTCATCCGTCCCAACACCGCGGTGGGGCCTCGCCTCGACCTCCAGCTGGGCGCCGACGGCCTGTGGCTCCAGCCCGGAATTGCCCTCCAGCACGGTGTCTTCACAGTCGACACCCACCTGGCGGTCGTCCGACATCCATGGGGTACCTTCGTCCGACCCGGCGTTCGTGCGGGCACCCGCTTCGGCCGAGAGCGGGCCATCGGCGTGGGCCTCACCGTGCTTCCCGTGCGCGACGTGGTCACCGAGGACGACCGGATTCGCTACGACAGCGGCCGCATCGAGCTGGGCCTCGACCTGCTCTGGGGTGCGTCCCGTGGCTGATGCGCCCGGACTGCCGGTTGAGATTCTCGCGAGGTTCCGCGACAGATTCGGCAGCGCCCACGGCATGGCGGGTGTGCCCCTCTCCGACTCCACGCCCGATGCCCGGCTCGTGGCGCGTCTTCGCGACGGGGACCTCCAGGCTCTGGGGGTCCTCTACACCCGCTATGGCGCCGACGTCCGCAGGCTCGCGCTCCGGCTCGACCCCCACCGGGGCCCCTCCGCCGCCGACGACATCTGCCAGGCCGTCTTCTTGACCTTCCTCGACACCCTCCCCCGCTACACCCACCAAGACCGCCTGCGCGGCTGGCTGCTGGGCATCACGGCTCGGAGATGTCGGTCGGTGAAGCGACGGTGGTGGTCACGCCTGCGCATCCACGCCCTCGGAGGCCGCCAGTCCGCCGGTGTGGCCGCAGCGTCGGCCAACGCAGACACGCGCTTGGAGGCCCGCCAGGCCATCGCACACGCCCTCGCTGCCTTGCCGGAAGCCCAGCGAGAGGTCCTGGTCCTCCATCATCTGGAAGGGCTGTCCATCCCCGAGGTGGCCGAGGCGCTCGACATCTCTGAAAACGCTGTGTCCACCCGGCTGTACCGCGCCCGTCGCGCGATGGAGGCGTCCCGATGAGCTGGGAGACCGACCTCCAAGATTGGGCCGACACCCGCACCGCCGCCGCGCCCACGGAAGCGGAAGCAGCCCACCTCATCGCCCGCGCAAAGAACCGCCGGCCCAGCCCCGCCCGCATTGGCTTGTCGGTCGCGGTCGCCCTCGCAGCCGCCATCTTGCTGTGGTTCACGGTCGCTCCATCCCCCCACACCACCGGCTGGACCTGGACCCCCCGCGCCCCTGCGGTGGTGGCCCCCGAGGTCCTCGCCCAAGGCTCCCACCACCTCGCCGACGACATCGTCGAAGTGGGCGAAGCCACCACCGTCCGTCCGCTCCGCACCGGCCCCACCACCAAGCTGCGCCTCGACGCCGGCACCATCGCGCTCACCGTCTCCCCGCGGGCCGCCGGCGAGACCTTCTCCGTGCACACCGACTCCTGGGCCGTCACCGTCATCGGCACCCGCTTCACCGTCCAGCAGGCGCCCTTCGAGGTTCGGGTTTCCGAGGGGACCGTGGCCGTGACCCGCACAGGCTCCGGTGACCGCTGGCTGGTGAAGGCGGGAGAGTGGTTCGCCGACGGTCGCTTGCACCGCCCCGAGGTGCGGAAGAAGAAGCCCCCCCCGCCGTCGCTCGACTCCCTCCAGCAAATGGTTCTCGACGGCGACCTCGACACCGCGCGCACCCATCTGAAGGTCCGGCTGGAGTCTTCGCCAGACGACGCCCGGGCCTGGCGCCTGCTCGCCCAGCTCGAAGCCCGAGCAGGCAACACCAAGGCCACCACCAACGCCTGGCTCCAGGTGGTCGACCATGGCTCGCCCACCCACGCGCAGGCCGCCCGCTTCGAGGCCGCCCGCCTGCTCGCGTCGGAGCCCACGCGGGTCGTGCCGCTCCTCGAGGCCTTCCTCCAGTCGCCCCACCCTCTGGCCGCCGACGCCCGTCTACGCTTGGCGGACGCTTATGCGTCGCTTGGCCAAGATGGCCGTGCACGCGCCATCCTCGAGGATACCGTGGCGCGTCATGCGGGAACGGCAGCGGCCGCGGAGGCGCAGCGGAGGCTGAGGTAGGGGGAGATCCGTTGCGCTGCGGTGCCAGGTGTTGCTTGTTGCGAGCCGGCGTCAGGTGTTGATCGTTGCGAGGCGGCGTCAGGTGTTGATCGTTGCGCCAATTTACGTATCATCACCCAGCAACCCACCGCTATCCCGACCACTCTCCGCACCCGGACCCCGGAAAGCACCCGGTATGTTGCGCAATGGCACCAGGTATCTGAGGCTCCCGGCACCACATAGAAGGGTATAGCGGACACACACTACGACACAGTACGTAATCAGACGCAACACACAACACCTGACACCAGCTCACAACACACAACACCTGACACCGGCTCACAACACGCAACACCTGACACCACCGCGCAACACCCCCCCCCCCTGTCACCACATGTCACCCCCACCCAACCCCCAACAGAACCCCCACCCCCCACCGCATGCACGGGCACCTGGAGGCCCCCAATGCTGTCCCGTCGCTCCCTCTTCCGCCGCGGTGGCGCCGCTCTCGTCGCTGCCCCGTTCCTGCCCGCCCCCCTCGCCCACGCCGCCACCGCTCCCACCCGCCTGCTCGTCCTCTTCTCCCCCAACGGCACCATCCACGACCACTGGCGGCCCGTGACCGGTGACCGCGGCCTTTCATTTCCCACCGGCTCCATCCTCGAGCCGCTCACCCACCACACCCACGACCTCCTCGTCCTCGACCACCTCGACTTCCTCTTCGGCGACAACCACGAAGGCGGCATGGCCGACATGCTCACCGCCGGCGGCAACACCAGCTTCGACCAACACGTCGCCCGGGCCCTCGGCGCCCACCACCGCTTCGAATGCCTCACCCTCGGCGTCCAGACCAGCGCCTGGGGCGGCAACGTCCAGACCCGCATGTCCTATCGAGACGGCGCCATGGTCCCCCCCGACGACGACCCTCTGAGCGTCTGGTACCGCCTCTTCGGCGACCTCGACGAGCCGCTCCTCGACCTCCGTCGCCAGAGCGTGCTCGACCGGGTCTCCTCCGAGCTCACCACCCTGCGCACCGGTCTCTCCACCACCGAGACCGCCCGCCTCGACGACCACCTCGACGCCATCCGCGACGTGGAGCGGGCCCTGTTCGCCGACGACACCTGCAGCCCATCCGCCGCACCCGGCAGCTGGAATCCCCAAGACAACGACCGCTTCCCCGACGCCTGCGCCGCCCAGATCGACCTCGCCGTCACTGCCCTCGCCTGCGGCGCCACCCCCGTCGCCAGTGTCCAGATGTCGCACACCATCAGCCCTCTCACCATGACCTGGCTCGGACACCACAGCGGCCACCACACCCTGTCCCACGCCGGAAACACCGACACCGCCGGCGTGTCCGCGTTCGTCGAGGCCGAGCGGTGGTTCGCCGAACAAGTCGCCTACGCCCTCGATGCCCTCGCCGCCCGCACCGACCCCACCACCGGCGGTCGCCTCCTCGACACCACCCTCGTGCTGTGGGCCAAGGAGCTGGGCGACGGCCGCGCCCACACCTGCGAAGGCGTGCCCTGGGTTCTCGCTGGCGGCGGCCTGACCGGCGGACGGCTCCTCGACCTCTCCGGACACACCCACGACGCCGTGCTCACCACCCTCCTCCAACATCTGGGCCTCCCCGACACCCACTTCGGCCGCGGCACCGCCGGCCCCCTCGAGGTGCTCGCATGACCCGCCCCCTCGTCCTCCTCCTCCTCGCCGGCTGCACCACCGCCCCCGCCGACCGCGCCCCCACCCTCGTCGACGACACCGGCCTCCCCGACACCACCACCCACACCACCACCAACGCCTGCCCCGCCCCCACACCGCTCCCCCGACGCCTCCGACGCCTCTCCCACCGCGACTACCGAAACACCCTCCACGACCTCTTCGGCGTCACGCCCAGCCCCCCGCTCACCGCCGACCCCACTGTCGACGGCTTCGACAACGACGCCGACGCCCTGCGCGTGTCCGCCCTCCTGGCCGACCAGTACCGCGTCATCGCCGAGCAAGTCGCCTTCGAGGCCGACCTGTCCCCCTGGCTCACCTGCGACCTCCACACCGACGGCTGCGCCGAGGCCACCCTCCCCGCACTCGCCCGCTCCGTCTGGCGCCGCCCCCTCTCGTCGACCGAGCTCGACGACTACGCCCTGCTCCTCGACACCCTCACTGCCGACTCCAGCCGCGAAGACGGCCTGCGCTGGACCCTCGCCACCCTCCTCCAGTCGCCCCACTTCCTCTACCGGGCCGAGCTCGGCACCCCCCAACCCGACGGCACCCACACCCTCACCGCCTGGGAACGCGCCAGCGCGCTGTCCTACACGCTGCTCGGCACCACCCCCGACGAAGCCCTCCTCGACGCCGCCGCCGACGGCCTCCTCGACACCGACACAGGTCTGGCCGACCACATCACCCTGCTCCTCGAAGACCCCCGGTCCGCCGAACACCTCGCCGACCTCACCGAAGCCTGGCTCCACCTCGGCCTCCTCGACACCGTCAGCCGGGTGGGCCTCGACGACACCGGCCGTGCCGAGATGCGCGCCGACTTCCGGGCCCGCGTCACCGCATCCACCACCGTCTCCGACCTCTTCACCGACGGCGGCATCCTCCTCGAGCCCGCCCTCCTCACCGCCCACGGTGTGCCCGACGGCTCCGGTCCCGTCCAGCGCGGCGTGATGGTGCGCGAGCTGCTCCTCTGCGAGCCCCTCCCTCCTCCACCCAGCGGCGTCGACACGTCTGCACCCGACGTCGACCCAACACAATCCACCCGCGACCGCTTCGAACAACACAGCGCCGACCCACTCTGCGCCACCTGCCACCAACACATCGACCCCCTCGGCTTCGCCTTCGAGCACTACGACCAGCTCGGCGCCTGGCGCGCCACCGACCAGGGCCATCCCATCGACACCACCGGCCACCTCGACGGACATCCCATCGACGGCGCCACCGAGCTCGCCGCCGCCCTGGCCCACGACCCCCGTGTCGCCACCTGCTTCCTCCAGACCGCCCGCCGCTGGCTCGACGGCACCCCCGGCTGCACCGACAGCATCCAAGACACCCGTCTCACCACCCCTTTCATCGAGCTCGTCGACCGCGGCGTGCTCACCACCCGTGCCCCCGGATAGATGCGCCGCCTTCCCCGAGGCTCCCATGCGTCGCATCGCTCTGCTGCCCCTCCTCGTCCTCGCATCGTGTCCCAAGACAAGCGTGCCCACTCCCGCCGCCCCCGAGGCCCGCTGCGGTGTGCACGCCGACGGCTCGCGCACCTTCGGCATCCTGCACGTCAACGACGTCTACCGGATCGAGGGCCTGCTCGACGACACCGGTGGCATGGCCCGCCTGCGACGCCTCCGCATCGAGCTCGAAGCCGACTGCCCCGAGCTCCTCGTCACCCACGGCGGCGACTTCCTGTCTCCGTCCATGCTGTCCAAGTCCACCAACGCCGAGACCGACCCCAAGCGCAAGATCCGGCTGTACGGCGAGCACATGGTCGACCTCATGGCCCGTCTCGACGGCGACGCCGAGGCCTTCGACGACCGCATGTTCATCGCCATGGGCAACCACGAGTTCGACAACGGCGGCGACACCTTCGGCCCCCGCCTCGACCAGCTCGTCGAGATGAGCGGCGGCACCTGGATCGACACCAACATCGCGTGGAAGCCCGTCGAGCACGACGGCGAGACCATCCCCGCCCCGTCCAGCGAACACTTCGCCGCCCACCCTGTCGTCGAGCTGGCCGGCCTCAAGGTGGGCATCTTCGGCATGACCCTCGACATGAAGACCGAGAAGAACGGCGAGCGCGTCAACAAGCGCGCCTTCTTCGACACCGACGACGACCACGTCACTGTCGCCAACAAGGCCATCGAAGCCCTCGCCCACACCGACGTCCAGATCGGCCTCACCCACCTCGACGTCTCCGCCGATGTCGCCCTGCTCGGCGCCGTTCCCGAGCTCGACCTCATCCTGGGCGGCCACAACCACACCGCCATGACCCGCGAGGTCGACGGCCGGTACGTGCTCAAGGCCGACTCCGACGCCCACACCGTGCGCATCGCCTACGTCACCGTCGCTGCCGACGGCACCATCTCCGTCGAGCACGACGCCACCGCCGACATCGAGGCCACCCTCCTCGACGGCGCCACCGACCCCACCATGCAGGCCCGGGTCGACCACTGGGAACAGCGCCTCGACCACGACTTCTGTGGCGAAGCCGACACCGGCTGTCTCGACGTGAAGCTCACCGTCGCCGCCAATCCCTTCGTGGCCGAAGAGCTCGAGATCCGCCGCTTCGAGACCAACGTGGGCGACAAAGCCGCCGACCTCGCCCTCGAAGCCTACGCCGCCCAAGGCGCCCAGCTCGCCTTCATGAACAGCGGCGGCATGCGCCTCAACCAGACCATCCCCGCCGGCGCGCCCTTCACCCGCCGCCAGCAGGAAGAGCTGTTCCCCTACAACGCCCCCGTGTTCCTCATCGAGCTCACCGGCGAGGAGCTGCAGGGGGTCGCCGACCGCGCAGTCGAAGCGTGGGAGGGCAACGGCCACTGGCTCCAGGTGTCGGGCTGGGGCTTCATCCACGACCCCACCGCCAACGACGGTGCCGGCAGCGCCACCCGCCTCCACCTCCTCCCGAAGGACGGCGAGCCCATCCCCATCGACCCCAACGCAACCTACACGGTGGTCGCCAACGAATACCTGGTCACCGACAAGTACGGCGACCGCGACGGCTACACCTTCGAGGTCCGGTACGTGGGCGACGTCCCCGCCAACCCACCGGACGTGAAGGTGCTGTTCGGCCAACACTTGCGCCAGAACGCAGAGACGACGCTGCCCACCGAAGGGCGCATCTGCAACACCACGCGCCCCGATGCGCCCTGCCGGATCCCGGCGGAGTAGCGCAGCTCAGGCCACAGGCTCCACCACCAACACCTGCCCCTTCCGCAGATCCCCCAACACAAGCCCGTCCGGCAGCAACCGCACCACACTCCGTCCGGTCCGCAGCCGCACGGCCACACCCTCCGGATCCACCGTGAGCTCCTCGCCCTTCCAGGCCGGGTAGCCAAAGGCCTCCGCTTCATAGCGCAGGCTGGACCACGGAATGCGAAGCCACTTGTGGGGCCCGCGGAACAGCATGGAAACACCCAGGTACAGGGCGTCTTGGTCGGCCCCCGCCAACACGACCAGGTTGTAGCGCACCCAGCCCAGCCTGACCGACATCCGCGACATCGGGACCGAAATCGCCGCACGCTCCACCGCAAACCGCTGCTGGAGCTTCCGCCACCCACTCAGCTCCGCCAGCACGAACACCAGCCCGTACCAGTACGCCACCATCGCCAGCAGACCAAGAGGGGCAACCACAAACGGAGGAAGCTCAGCCACCGGTGTTCCTTTGTCGAGAGTGCCGCGCCTGGACGTAATCCAGCGGAATCTCTTCAGCCGCTCCCCGAGACGACACAGCCTTTTCCTGCGTCAACGCAGCCCCCCACCCCTCTCCCCCCACCCGTCCCCCGCGCGCTGGCGCATCTGCGGTATGGTCGCGGGGTTCCGCCACGGACACCGCCTGTGCGTCGCGGACACCGGGAGAGACGGAATGGGTGGCTCTTTCAACCTCGTCACCACACTGCGGCTCGGCGCGTCCAGGCTCGGTGCCTTGGGCCTCGCAGCACTCACCCTCGCCAGCTGTGAACCGGCCGCGCCCCCGCCCGAAGACCCCCTCGACGCCGGCTACGTGCCCGTCTACCACGAGGTCATGACCGCCTACCGCGACTCCGCGCGCAACGTGCGCAACAAGGAAGCCCGCGCCCGCAAGACCGCCGCCGACCGCGCCCGGCTCGAGTACTTCCAAGACCCCGAGGTCGCACAAGCCATCGAGGCCGCCCGACAGGCCCCCGAAGGCACCATGGACCGCGCCCGGGGCGACGCCTACTACCGCGAACAGCTCGTCGCCAGCTCCTGGCGCGCCGACGAAAAGGCCGAAGAGACCCGCCTCCTCGCCCGCCTCGAAGAAGCCCGCACCATGTCGGCCAGCTGGACCTCCGAAGACGGCTCGCTCACCCTGTCCCTCGACGACGCCTGGTCCGAGCTCGCCGTGCGCACCGCCGAGCTGTCCGAAGACGAACGCACCGACCTCGCCGAGCAGTTCGCCTCGCACCAGATGCGCCTCGTCAACATCGACCTCCAGCGCCTCGTGGAGCTGCGCAACCGCGTGGCCACCCGCGCCGGCTTCAACAACTACTGGGAGATGGCCCTCGCCGGCCACGGCCTCACACCGGCCGAGGTCGACACCATCATCGACGAAATCAGCACCGTCGTCGCCCCGCTCAACCAGGCCATGGTGGTGGCCGAGCAGGATGCGTCCGCCGAGACCGGCCTGAAGCGGTCCTTCACCAACCTCCCCCGCCTGCGCGAAGCCGCCGGCATCAACGGTGGGGAGATCGACGCCGACCGCTGGTTCGACGGCGACCTCGCCGAGGAGCGCATCACCAAGGCCTGGGCCGACATGGGCATCTCCACCGCCGGCTGGACCGTCTTCACCGGTCCCTCCCGGTACGTGCGGCCCGGCGCCTTCGCCTTCCCCACCGAACCGCCCAAGCAGGTGGCCATCGTGATGAGTGTCGACCGGCGGTGGTCGTTGTGGCCCTACGAAGCCCTCGCCCACGAAGGTGCCTTCGCCATCTGGTGGACCCACCTCTCGCCCGAAGTGGTCGACTCGCCCCCGCTGTGGGGTCCGCCCGCTCCCTGGTTCGAAGGCTTCGCCCAGTTCTTCGAGCGCCTGGTCACCGAGCCCGCCTTCACCGAGCGCTACGTCCCCGACCTCCCCGCCGAGCTCCGCGACGACCTCGCCCGCCAGCGCGCCCGCGACATGCTCGACATGATCAACGACAGCCTCGTGCGCACCGCCGCCGAGCGCCGCCTGTACGAGTCGCCCGAGAACCTCACCGTGTTGTGCGACTACGTTCGCATCCAACGCATGGGCCGTGTCGGCACGCCCGAGCCGCCCCGCTCCGAGGACGGCCTCGCCTACGACTCCGCCCTGCTGTCGCCCATTCTCTGGAACTACCCGGCCTACAGCCCGAACTTCCTGTTCTCGTACATGGCCGAGGCCTGGATCTACGACGCCGTGGTGGCCCGTGTCGGCGAGCCCGTCGACAACCCGAAGGTGGGCCCCTTGCTCGTGGAGAAGGTCATCCAGGGCGACCCCACCGTGGGCATTCCCGAGCGCCTCGAGGCTCTGCTCCCCGGCGAGCGCACCGAACCGCTCGCCAAGTACCTGGAGCGCGCCCGCCTGCAGCCCAAGGGCGAGTAGGCCCCCTCACTGCACCCTTCAGCGGGACCGACCGCTGCTCGTTTGCCCTGAGCTGAGCTGGCGCAGAGTGGAGCGCCCGCGCACACCGTCACCGGCCCATACAACACTGGACACCGCTGGTACGGAGGCTGCGTGCGGGTCCGACTCATGGCGAGGATACTCCAGCTGGGTGCACTGGCATGGATCGCCTTCTGGGCATGTGGCCCTCCCACACAGGTCCCGCCTCCCATTCCCTTCGCCGCCCATCAGCCCCACGAGACCGCCGTGTATGGCGTCGGCAGCGCTCCGCTCGGCGACTACAGACCGAACACCCCTGAGCGCGACTGGCCCATCGTCCCCGACATGGGCGTCGTCCACACCCGACCGGGCAGCACCGGCTGGACCCGCGGCATCGAGGGCTGGGTGGGCACCAGCACCACCGCGTCGCTCGGTGTCTCGTTCCGGCGAGACTGGACCCGACGCGACGACCGCTACGCCGGGGTCCACCTCGCGGTCGGCGGACTCTATGGGTCGGTCGGGGTGCCGCTCGCCACCCAAGTCGGCCCTCGCACTTGGGTGTACACCCAGCCCACCCTCAGCGTCACTGTCACCGGACCCGGCCACCTCCCGGCCGGGGTCTCGTGGCAGGCGACCCCCCGCCTCCGCCTCGACGTCAACGCCGGCGTGTCCAACGCCTACCTTCGCCGGCCGTTCGTCACGGAGCTGGGGCACTACAGCGAGCCCATCCCACGCGTCTGGGGTTCCGTCGGGGTGGCCGTCCGTCCGTCTCGCTGAGTGGTCCATCGCTTCAGCGGTTGGAGCGCCGGCTACTCCAGCCGCAGGCGAGCGCGCCCGGCGATGCTCTTCGCGATGGCCTCGTGCGTGGCCAGTGGCGGCGGCCAGCCTTCGGGAAGCTCGGCCAGGGCGTTGGCATCGGGCGACACGCACAGCGTCCAGGCCCCGTCCACAAACGTCATCAGCTGCGAAAGGCGATAGGCCGAGCCATCCGCGTTGCGTCCTTCCAGGGCGAGCCAGGTGGCGTCGTCGGCGAAGGGCCACATCTCTTCCACCCGCAGGCCGTTGCGCAGCACCTTGCCCAGGCCGTCGGGGTCGGCGGCGTCGACCTGCATGCCGTGGCGGTCGGAGAGCTCCTGCACCATCGTGGGCGCATACGGGGTCTCACGGGAGGCCAGCTCGGGCTGTTCGTCGAGCTGGAGGGGTTCTTGGACCGCCAGCCCACCCCAGATGGACAGCACGCGGTCGCGGAGGTCGGGGCGAGCCAGCAGTGCGTCGCGGACCTTGTCGGTGGTGAGGCTGCGGCGGGTGGCCTCCTCGAGTTCGGCGAGGGCATCGTCGCTGTACCCCTCGGCGCGAGCACTCGACACGATGCCGTCGATGATGGCTTCGCGGAGGTGACTCCAGCTGATGCAGACTCGCGGAGGCCGACCCAGCTCCACAGCGCGCATACACGACCGGAACGCCGCTTCGGGGTTGGTGCGGTCGAGCTCCAGACCGGGTCCGTCCGCACCCAACATGGCCTCGACCAGCGCGATGGGCCGCGCAAAGCCAATGCCTTCGGTGCGTTCCATGGGCTTGCGGGTGTTGATGCCCAACACTGCGCCCTTTCGATCGAGCAGCGGACCACCCGAGTTGCCTTTGTTGAGCGGCGCATCGTGCTGGATGACGCCCTGGTGCAGTGCAGAGACGTGGCCAAACGACACCGACCACACCTCACCGCGGGGATGCCCAACCGCCACCACCGGCGCACCCGGACTCGGCGAGTCGGTCGACAGCGCGAGTGGTCGGCCCAGCGGCGGCAGCCCCTCCACCTGAATGACCGCGAGGTCGAGCGTGACGTCGACCTGCAGCACCGTGGCCTGCCGCAGCTCCGCCTGGCTCTCGTAGATCAGCCGAGACAGCCCGCCGTCGACGTCGATATAGGTGGCGCGGTCGGGGCGCCAAGGCAGCACGTAGATGCCCTGAGCATCATCGATCACGTGGGCATTGGTGACCACCCGGGTGTCGTCGACCCGCAGCCCGGAGCCATAGCCGATGCGTTGGTCGGGCAGCTGGGGCGCGATGAGAACCACCGAGCCCAACACATCATCGCGGAGGCGCTCGGGCAGCAATGACCCCCGGTCCCCGCCCCGCGGAGCGCACGCGGTGCCCAGGAGCAGACCCGCCCAGAGCGCTGCTCTCAAAGCTCCACCCGGATGGGCAGCTCGTAGACGAAGCGCACCGATTCGCTGACCGTGAGCCCGCCGCGGTCGAAGCGGGTCTGTTGACAGAGGGCCCGTGTGAGCTGTTCGAGCTCGGGCGGGCCATCCAGGTAGACGAAGTCGGTGACCTTGCCCTTCTTGTTGACGGTCAGCAGCGCGATGGTGTGGAACCGCGCGTAGCCGAGGCCGAGCTGCTTGATGGCCGCGCGGAGGCTCTTGTCGATGGATGGGATGGACCCCGACAGGCGCTTGTCGACCGGCAGGGGCTCATCGCGATGGACCACACCCGCGGGAGCCGGGGGCAGGTCGGCGGTGGGACCGGGCCGCAGCGGGATGGTGAGCAAGCCCGGAACGTCGACAGTGAGGGCTTCGTCGGTGAGGTTGGCCGACCGGAACGTGACGGTGACCGGGTACAGAGACGCAACCGGCTGCCCATCGTCGCCCGTGATGGGGTCGAAGCGCCACGACAGCATCGCGCTCTGGATCTGGCTGACGAGGAGGGCCCCACAGCCTTCCACCTCCACCTCATCCACCTCTCCCGACGCCGCCACATGCACAATGGTGCGACACGACAGCTCGAGGTCGAGGGCCCACTCCAGCACAGACGGAAGGGCGGGAAGGGCCATGGCGACGGGGCCCTGCTCGGCCGCATCCCGAACGGGACGGTCGAGCCGCCGATAGGTAAGGTCGAATGCGTACCGTGTGCTCCTGGGCTGGCCGTTGGAGTCGAGCACCGGCTCGAAGGTCCAGGTTCGGGTGGTCTCCACCGCCCGACGCCGAAAGTCGCCCTCACATCCAGACGCCACCGACCGCTGCACCGTGCCCTCCGGCGTGATGGCGAGAACCATGTGGCAGACCACCCGGATGCGCTCTCCCCACACCGCCGCGTGGGGCTGTTCCGGAAGCGGCGCATAGACCGCCCCGGAGTCATCGGTGGACCGCACGGCGCCCACGTCGGTAGACGCATTGGCCAAGAGCGAGACTGTGAGGGGAAGGAGCGAGTGCACGGCGGACCGATCCCTGAACGGTCCCACCACGTAGCACGACACCCCGGACCATCGGCACCGACCCACCGCATCAGCAGCCTCTGGAACCGTCCCCGCACAGCGGGTCCGGCCCTCCGGCGCACAGCGCCTCCGGGGCGGGCGAAGCCAAGGTCTTCGCCCGCACTTCGTTTGGGTCGGAGCGAGGCCAGATCAGCCCACGCTGAAGGACTTCAAGATGGCGTCCCTTGATCACATCGTCGAGTAGCAAGCCCGGTGGTTGGCCCTGAAGAGGGAGGACTTCGGTAAGGCGGGGCCCCCTCCGACCGCTTCGCGGCCACCTCCCCCTGAAGGGGGAGGACATCGTCGTTCTCACAG
>Ga0213833_1000595_pt1 | contig 33459 bp, 21 predicted proteins | sample SWATP21_FD_160575 | JGI IMG/M metagenome (GOLD analysis project Ga0213833, IMG submission 160575) | Coastal seawater microbial communities from Marineland, Florida, United States - SWA TP2 #1 | ecosystem: Environmental > Aquatic > Marine > Coastal | place: USA: Florida | collected 2016-08-14 | reverse complement strand
ACGTTCACGGTCAGCGCTCGCAGACAACCGTTGATAGATCAAGCGGTACGCCGCTGTCAGGTGGGTCAGCCACTTCGGCTGGCCTCCTCCCTTCCAAAATGGTCCGTCAAATCGGGGCAAGGTCACCCCTGAAGGGGGAGGACTCTGGGGGTGGAGTTTGGTCTCCTTGGTGGGCTTCGCGGTCACCTGCTCCTGGAGGGGGAGGACTCTGGGGGTGGGGTTTGGTCTCCTTGGTGGGCTTTGCGGTCACCTGGCCCTGGAGGGCGCCTGTGGAACTGGTCGCGTTGCTACTCTCGCTCGAGCTGGCGGAAGACCCAGTGTAGGAAGCGGTACGGGGTTTCCCCTTCGTCGGGGCTGAAGCGCACGACCAGTCGGTGGCCTGGCTCGGCGTCGGCCACGTTGGAGTGGGCGGCGTTGCTCAGCGAGAAGCGGCTGGGCTGTCGGGAGAGGAGGTCGGCGATGCGCTCGGGGGAGACCTCGGTGGTGGGGTGGAAGTCGAGCACCACCCGCACCCGCATCCAGGTCACGCGCTCGATGCCCAGCGCGCGACACCGAATCCGGGCCTCGGCCGACCAGCCCAGGTTGAGAACCTCGGCCGGGGGCTCGCCCCATTCGGTCTCCCAGCGGTCGATGAGCCGGCGCACCTGGTCGACGGTGCGGCAAGAGCCGAGCGCCCGGTAGGCCTGCAGGCGCTCGGGGACCTCGTCGATGTAGTCGTCGGGGATGATGGCCTTGACGGGCAGCTCGATCTCGGGGTCGAGGCGCTCGCGGGACAGCTCGCCGCGGGCGTGGGCCACGGCTTCGTCGAGGAGCTCGATGTAGGTGTCGAGGCCCACGGCGTCGATCTGGCCGTGCTGGCTGTCGCCGAGGAGGTCGCCGGAGCCCCGCAGCTCCATGTCGGCGGTGGCGACCTGCATGCCGGCGCCCAGCTCCTGGTTGTCTTGGAGAACCTGGAGCCGGTGCACGGCCTTCTTGGTGAGGCGGTCTTGTTCTTCGGGGACGATGAGGGTGCAGTAGCCCCGGACATGGCCGCGGCCGACCCGGCCCCGCAGCTGGTAGAGCTGGGCGAGGCCCATCATGTGGGCGCGGTTGACGAGGATGGTGTTGACGCCGGGCATGTCGATGCCGGACTCGATGATGGTGGTGCACACCAGCACCCGCAGCTCGCCGCGCACGAAGCGCACTAGGACCTTCTCGAGGGCGCCGGGCTCCATCTGGCCGTGCCCGACGCCGATGGTGGCTTCGGGGACGAGCTGTTCGAGGCGTGCGGCGAGGGGTTGGATGGTCTGGACGCGGTCGTGGACCACGAAGACCTGCCCGCCCCGCTGCAGCTCGTGGAGGATTTCTTCGCGGATGCGGCGGTCGTCCCACTTCATGATGCGCGTGAGGACGGGCCGTCGGCCGGGGGGAGGGGTGGCGATGACGCTGACGTCGCGCAGACCACCGAGGGCCATGTGGAGGCTGCGCGGGATGGGGGTGGCCGACATGGCCAGGTAGTCGCAAGGGCGCTCAGACCACGTGCTGGCCAGGGCCTTGAGCTTTTCCTTCTGCTTCACGCCGAAGCGGTGTTCCTCGTCGACCACCACGAGGCCGAGCTGCTTGAAGCGCACGGTGCGACTCAGCAGGGCATGGGTGCCGATGACGACGTCGACGGTGCCGTCGCGCAGCTGGTTTCGGAGCTCGGTGCGGGCCTTGCCTTTCACGAAGCTGCTGAGCAATGCAACCTCCACGCCCGAGTCTGCAAAGCGGTCTTGGAAGGTGCGGTGGTGCTGATAGGCCAGCACGGTGGTGGGACACAACACGGCCACCTGCTTGCCATCCAACACCACGCGCATGGCCGCACGCATGGCCACTTCGGTCTTGCCGAAGCCCACGTCGCCGATGATGAGGCGGTCCATGGGGGCGTCTTTGGCGAGGTCGGTCAGGACATCGGTGATGGCCTGTTCCTGGTCGGGGGTCTCGACGAATGGGAAGGTCTGTTCGAACTGGATGTAGTCGGCGGGAAGGCCGTCGTACACGTTGCCGTCGGCCACAGCACGGTGGGCGTGCAGCCGCAGCAGCTGGTGGGCCATGTTGGCGATGCGGTCGCGGACCTTGGAGCGCTTCTTCGCCCAGGTGGCGCCGCCCAGCTTGTCGAGACGGGGCTGCTTGTTGCCGATGGCGCGGTACTTGTAGACTTCGTCGAGACGCGTGACCGGAAGGGCCATGCGGTCGCCACGGCGGTACTCCAGCTCGACGTAGTCTTGCTCGATGGTGCGGGTGCGCATGCCGTCGGGGATGGTGATGGACTTGCGCACGAGGCCGCGGAAGGTGCCCACGCCATGGCGCACGTGGACCACGAAGTCGCCCACCTTGAGCTGGGCGATGCCGCCGGAGGACAGCGCGGCGTCTTTCAGCTTCTTGGGGGTGCGGCGGGCGGGGCGGGCCTTGGCGCCGAACAGCTCATCGGCGGTGACCAATGCAAGCTGGGCGTCGGCCGACCGAAAGCCACGGTCGAGGGGGCCCACCCACGCGGAGAGCTCGCCTGCAAACCAACGGCCGGGACGGCGGTGGACGGGACGCAACCCATGGGGCTGGAGCAATGCGAGGAGACGCTCGAGGCGGCCGTGGGTGTCGACGGCGAGGGCCACCCGCCAGCTGTCGTCGAGCCACTCCTGGAGCCGGGCTGCGACGGGGGCCAGCTCTCCCTTTCCAACGGCGAGGTCGGCGTTGTCGCGGGCGCCGGCCGACACGGGCTCGCCTTCGGGGGCCACGGTGAGGGCGCCGAGGTGGATGGCGCTGTGGAGGGCCTCCCACACGGACGCGGGGGCGAGGAAGCGGGCGTGGGGGGCGATGAGCGGGCGGTCTTCGGCGGCGAGGAGCTCCCAGCGCTCGCGCCAGCGTCGGTCGAAGTGGTCGACATCGACCTCGGCATCGCGTCGTTCGACCACGAACACCCGGCCGGGCCCGAGGTCGACCAGGCGGGTGGTGGGCGGCACCAGCGCATGCAGCGCGCACAGATAGTCTTCTGCACCCGGGAACCAGAGGCCTTCCTTGAGGTCTCCCAGGAGGCGTCGGCGCCGCACCTGGCCGGTGCCCGAGGCGTCGACCGCGGCCAGAGTGTGGTCGGCAGCGCGCTTGAGGGCCGCTTCGGTGACCACGGCCTCGCGCGCGGGGAGAATCTGGACTGCGTCGACCGGCTCTCGGCCACGCCCCGTGTGGGCGTCCATCCACGACATCGACTCGACCTCGTCGTCGAAGAACTCGATGCGCAGGGAGTGGGGGCTGCCGGCGGGCCAGACGTCGAGCACGCCGCCGCGGAGGGCCACGGTGCCGGGCTCTTCGACGTGCGGTGCGTGGAGGTAGCCGCGGTCGACCAGCTGGCCTTGGAGCTGGGAGGGCTCGATGATGTCGCCGATCTCGAGCGGGATGGTGAGGCGGTCGAGGTCTTCGGGGGACAGCACCCGGGCGAGCAGGGCGCGGGCTGGGAGAACGACCACGCACGCGTCGCCTTCGTCGAGTGCTCGCAGGGCCGCCAGGCGCTCGCGGGGGAGGTCGGGGTGCGGGGAGAGGCCATCCCAGGTGCGGGTGTCGTCGGCGGGCCAGCGGAGCACGCGGATGTCGGCGTCGCCGGTGCCGTCGTCTTGGAGGTGGAAGCGCAGCTCGCCGGCCAGGCGGTCGGTGGCGTCGCGGTCGGGGGCGACGACGACAATTGGCAGTGAGTCGTCGTTGAGCGCAAGTTGGGCCCGCTCGGCCAGCACCCATGCGGCAGCACCGGGCGGGACCGCTGTGACATGTGGATGCCGATGCAACAGAGCGGGCAAGGCATCGAGGGGGATGGACCCCGGGGGCGCGTCGGACATCGATTCTCCAGGCCCCGGCGCATAGCCCGCCGGTCCCGGGGCCTCCGGTCATCGGGTGTCCGATTGTCCTCGGATTGGAACCGGCCGGGCTACAGCCGCCCTGACGGGAGCCTCCATGCGTCGCATCTTTCTTGTCTTGGCCGCCCTGTTCGCCCTCGGGGTGCTGGGCCTGGTGGGGTGGGGCTGGTCGATGAGCCATCCCTTGCCTGTGTCCAGGGGAGGGGCCGAGGCACAGGCCCGGGTGGCCGCGCTCGAAGCGGCGGTGAACCTGCCGGCGTGGGAGAACACGGGGGCGGTCTCGTTTCACTTCGGTGGCCGCCACACCCACCTCTGGGACCGGAAGCGGGAGCTGCACCGTGTGGCGTTCGGACCCAATGTGGTGATGCACGACCTCCGCACACGCGAGGGGCGGGCGTGGCTGGACGGCGAAGAGCTCGACGGCGAGGCCCGTGACGCCGCGCTCGTCAAGGCGTGGGCGCTGTGGTGCAACGACACCTTCTGGCTCAACCCCATCGCCAAGCTGCGCGACCCCGGCGTGGAGGTGGGGGCGGTCGACCTCGACGACGGCACCAAGGGCATCCTGGTCCACTACACGTCGGGCGGTGTCACGCCGGGCGACCAGTATCTGTGGCTGCTCGGGCCCGACGGCCTGCCGGTCGCGTGGCGCATGTGGGTGTCCATTGTGCCCATCCCGGGCATCGAAGCATCGTGGGAGGGCTGGACGGACCTGTCCACCGGCGCGAAGGTCTCCACAGCCCATGCGCTCGGGCCGTGGCCGCTCGAGCTCACCGACCTGAAGGCTGCGGCCACCCTTGCCGAGCTGGTGGACGGCCCCGACCCCTTTGCGCCCATCCTGTCGGCCCGTCCGCAGTAGTCGCCCATCCCTTGGGGTCCTCCCCGGACAGACCGGTTAGCCCCCGCGCCCCAACTTCGGGCAGCCGGCATCAGACCGCGGGCTCGAAGTCGTCGCCCCACCCCCGGAGGGCCCCCGTGCGCGCGACCAAGCTTCACATCGTCACCTACCGGAACGACCCCGCCGACGCCGAAGTCACCAGCCACCGGCTGATGGCCCGCGCCGGGTACATCCACAAGATCAGCGCCGGCCTGTACGTCTACGGTCCGCTGTTGTGGCGCACCCTCGGCAAGATCAAGAACATCGTCCGCGAAGAGCTGAACGGCATCGGTGGCCAGGAAGTCCAGCTCCCCATCCTGCAAGACCAGGCCCTGTGGGAGAAGAGCGGTCGGTGGGAGGTCTACCAGGCCAGCCGCACCATGCTCACCACCACAGACCGCCGCGACACGGTGTTCGGCCTCGCGCCCACGGCTGAAGAGGTGGTGACCGACTACGCCGACGCCACGGTGAAGTCGTACAAGCAGCTGCCGCTGTCGCTGTACCAGATCCACACCAAGTTCCGCGACGAGATTCGGCCCCGCTTCGGCCTCATGCGCGTCAAGGAATTCATCATGAAGGACGCCTACTCCTTCGACATGGATGAAGCCGGCCTCGACGCCACGTACGAGGAATACCGTAAGGCCTACGTGCGCATCTTCCAGCGCTGTGGTCTGGAAGCGTTTGGCGTGGACGCCGACCCCGGCGACATCGGTGGCTCGGGCTCCATGGAGTTCATGGTGGCCGCAGATGCCGGCGAGGACGCCATCCTCATCGAAGAAGGCTGCGACTACGCCGCCAACGTGGAGAAGGCCTCCAGCCGCGTGGCCCCGTCTCCCAGCGTGGGCGAAGACCCCCGCGCCATGCGCCGTGAGTCCACCCCCGACATCCGCACGGTGGCCCAGCTCGAGGGCTTCTTCCCCGAGATCACGGCCGACCGGATGATCAAGACGGTGCTGTGCAAGGCGGTCCACATCGACCACGAGCAGCCCTGGGCCGTGCTCATCCGCGGCGACCAGGACGTCAACGAGATCAAGCTGCGCAACCACACCGGCGGCCTGGCCATCCAGATGCTGTCCGACGCCGAGATCGTGGCGCTCACCGGTGCACAGCCCGGCTTTGCCGGTCCCGTCGAGCTTCCCGAAGCCTTCAAGGTGGTGGCCGACGACAGCGTGAAGGGCATGGCCAACGTGCTGTGCGGCGCCAACGAAACCGACGTCCACCTCCTCGACGTCAATCTCGGCCGCGACTGCCCCATGCCCGCGTTCGCCGATGTGCGCCTCGCCCGCGTGGGTGAGCCTGGCCCCCGCACCGGTGCCCCGCTCATCGAGCGCCGCGGCATCGAGGTGGGCCACATCTTCAAGCTCGGCACCAAGTACTCGTCGGCCATGAACGCCGTGTTCACCAACCAGAACGGCAAGCCCCAGCCCTTCGTCATGGGCTGCTACGGCATCGGTGTGTCCCGGGTGGCCGCCGCCGCCGTCGAACAGCGCGCCGACAGCCGCGGCATCGTGTGGCCCATTCCCATCGCGCCCTTCGAGGTGGCCATCGCCCCCCTCAAGGTGCAGGACGCCGCTCAGCTGGGTGCCGCCGAGTCCATCTACAACGACCTGAAGGCCGCCGGCATCGACGTCCTCCTCGACGACCGGAAGATGGGCGCGGGCGCCAAGCTCAAGGACCTCGAGCTGATGGGCTTCAGCGTGCTGGTCGTGGTGGGCCGGGGCCTGGCCAAGGACGGCACCATCGAGGTGCGCAACCGCACCACCGGCGACGAGAAGGTGCCCATGCAGGTGGCCGACGCTGTGCCCGCAGTGGTGGAGATGGTGACGGCCGGTCGGTCGGGGCTGCTGCCCAAGGGCTGACAACGGGGGAGGGGAGAGAACGAGTTCTCTTCACGCGGCGGCGAAGCCGGGTAGAATGCGCCCGCCATGACACCGCTCCCCCCCCCACGCTGGTGGTGTGCGGCCGTCGCCTTCGCCGGGCTTGCCCTCGGTGGCTGCGACGACGCGCCCAAAGAGACCGACGCCTCCGAGTCCACAGAGCTCGGAGCCGCCCCGTCTGTCTCCCCCGACACACCTCGGCTGCGGCGCCTCACGCAGGTGCAGTACCGCAACGCGCTGGTCGACCTCTTCGGCGACGACCTGGTGCTGCCCGTCTCGCTCGAGCCCGACATCCGCGAGGAGGGGTTTCAGAGCATCGGTGCGAGCTCTACGAGCATCTCGCCGCGAGGGGTGGAGCAGTACGAAGACGCGGCCTACGACGTCGCGGAACAGGTGGTGGAGTGGCCCGACCGGATGGCGCAGTGGATGGACTGCTCGGTGAACGACCACGTCTCCGAGGCCTGCGCCGCCGACCTCGTGTCCAACCTGGGCCGGCGAGCCTGGCGTCGTCCGCTGGAAGCCGACGAGGTGAGCACACTGTCGAGCCTCATCTTCGCCATCGAGACCGAGTCCGGGGATGCGGCCACTGGCGTCACGTACGGCATCGCCGCCATCCTGATGGACCCCCGGTTCCTCTACCGGGTGGAGCTGGGTGTGGACGACGGTGCGGGCGGGCGCACCCTCACCGACCTCGAGCGGGCCAGTCGCCTGAGCTTCCTGCTGTGGAACACCCTGCCCGACGACACGCTGCTCGCCGCGGCCGAGTCGGGCGCCTTGTCCACCCCCGAGGGGCTGCGGGCAGAAGCGGAGCGGATGCTCGAAGATGACCGAGCACGCAGCGGTCTCGGCAACTTCTTCACCGAGCTCTACCAGCTCGACCTCCTCGACGACATCACGAAAGACCCCCTCGTCATCCCGCAAGCGAGCCCCGAGGTGGGACCTGCAGCACGCGCCGAGACGCTCGCGGTGCTGGAGAACCTGGTCTTCGACGAGGATGCCGACTTCCGCACGGTTCTCACCACTCGGCGCACGTTCATCGACCGACGGCTGGCGGCCATCTACGGGGTTCCGGCCCCCAGTGTCGAGGACGCCGCGTGGACCGAGCTGCCTGAGAGTGGCGGCCGGCGCGGTGTCTTGGGGCACACGAGCTTCCTGATGCTCAACGCCCACAACTCCACCACGTCGGCCACGCTCCGCGGCAAATTCGTCCGCGAGCGCCTCCTCTGCCAGATCATGCCGGCCCCTCCGGCCGACGTCGACACCTCCATCCCCGAGGCCGACGAAGACTCCCCCACCCTGCGCGACCGGGTGGCCGTGCACCTCGAAGATCCCGCGTGCTCGGGGTGTCACGAGCTGATGGACCCCATCGGGCTGGGCTTCGAGAACTTCGACGCCATCGGACGCTGGCGGGCCACCGAGGCGGGCGCCACCATCGACCCCTCGGGTGTGCTCGACGGCACCGGCTTCACAGATGCGTGGGAGATGTCTTCGGTGGTGAGCCGCCACGCCCAGTTCGGGCCGTGCCTGGCTCAGAACCTCTACCAATACGCCACCGGGCTTCCCGTGGGAGATGGCGAGACGGCCCTGGTGGACTGGCTGGGCGATGCCCTGGTGGCCGATGACTACCGCGTGAAGGCGTTGGTCCTCCGCATTGTCGAGAGCCCCGGCTTCACGCAGGTGGGAGACATCCAATGAGCAACCGGTCTTCCAAGCCATGGTTTCCCTTCGTGCGCACCCGCCGTCGCACGCTCCCCTCCGAGGGCCTCAGCCGCCGGCGTGTGCTGCGGGGGATGGTCCACGGGAGTGCTGTGGCCATCGGTCTTCCGCCGCTGTTGTCGGTGCGCCATGCCTTCGGCGAGACCTGCGACGACGGCTTCCCCCAGCGCTTCGTCCTGTTCTACTGGGGCAATGGCGTGCGGCCCGACCTCTGGATCCCCACCGGGGAGGGGTCGGGCGATGCGTGGGCGCTGTCCGAAGAGCTGGCGCCGCTGGCCGCTCTGAAGCACAAGCTGGCGGTGGTCACGGGAACATCGGTGAAGGTGCCCAACCTCATCCCGCACTGGTCGGGGGCGATGGGCTTCCTCACCGGGATGGCGCCCACGGGTACCGATGGGGCCTGGGATGTTCAGGGCCCCACCTTCGACCAGCGCCTGGCGAACGAAATCGGCGGGGACACCATCTACCGGTCGCTGGAGCTGGGCGTTCTCACAAATTCGTCGATCTCGTTTGCCGGTCCGGGGGCGCGGTACCCGGCCGAACAGGACCCCTACGCGTTCTTCGACCGCATCTTCGGCAGCTCGTTCCGCGAGCCCGGCTCGGAGGATGGTCCGGACCCTCGGCTGGCCTGGCGTCGCAGCGTGCTGGACGGGGTGATGGACGGCATCCACACGCTCGAGGGGCAGGTGGGTGCGGAGGACCGCGAGCGCCTGGAGAATCACTTCGACGGCATCCGCGACCTCGAGCAGCGCCTCGCACGCCTGCAAGAGGACCCACCCGAGCTGGCCGAGTGTCGTCGACCCGACGCCCCCGAGCTGGAGTACCCGGACATCGACGGTCGGCCCCAGCTCGCTGCGCGGGCCGAGGTGATGTCGGACCTGGCCACGATGGCGCTGGCCTGTGACCAGACGCGCGTGCTCACGTACAACCTGTCCACGCCGCTCACGAATGTGCTGTTCCCCGATGTGAGCGAAGGGCACCACACCCTCACGCACAACGAAGGGGGCATCCAGCCCCAGGTGCACGCCATCACCATCTCGGTGATGGAGCAGCTGGCCTACTTCCTGGCGGGCCTGGATGCGGTGCCGGAAGGCGATGGCTCGCTGCTCGACCACAGCCTGGTGCTGGGGTCTACCGACGTGAGTGAAGGAAAGACGCACTCGCTCAACGAGTACCCCATCTTGATGGCGGGCAGCGCGTGTGGGGCCTTCCAGACCGATGTGCACTACCGGTCGTACAGCCAGGAGAGCGCCAGCAAGGTGCTCCTCAGCATCCTCCGGGGCTTCGGTGTGACGAGCGAGAGCTACGGCCAGGATGAGGCCTACACCGCCGACGGTCTGTCGGCCATCGAGGGATGACCATGCGTGACAATGCTGCGTGCTGGGTGGTCTTCGCGCTCTTGACCGGGTGTGGCGGCAGCGGTGGCGAGGCCGACTCCGGCGTAAAGGATGCGGCGCTGGCGTGTGGCGACCCGGCCGACACCCATGCGCTGGTCATCACGTCGCTGGCGTTCACCCGGGAGGTGTCGTCGTCTACCATCGAAGGCTTCGACCTGGACGGGGTGGACAGTGCTGCGGGTGATGCGGAGGGCTGTGGGCACGCCGACTACACCACTCCCGACGGCCAGGGGGGCGTGGACAATGCGATGGCTTCGCTGGTGCCTGTGCTGGAGAGCATCGGTGCGGGTGCGGTGGAGGGGCTCATCACGGACGCCATCAACTCTGGAGAGCTGTTGATCCTGGCGGAGATGCAGAGGGTGGACGACCTCCAAGATGACGCGTGCGTGGACCTGGAGATGCATCGGGGGGAAGGGGTGCCGCTGATGGGCACCGACGGCAACATCCAGATGGACCAGACGTTTGCGCTCGACCCATCGCGGCCGTCGACGTTCACGGCGGGCGGTGCCATCGAGGGCGGGGTGTTCACGATAGAAGGGGTCACGATTTCCCTGCCGGTGCAGATCCTCGATGAATTTATCGAGTTCGAGCTGGAGGGGGCCTCGATGCGGCTGGTGTGGCAGGAGGATGGCTCGGCGGTGGGTCGGCTGGCGGGTGGGGTGTCGGTGGCTTCGCTGGCGGGTCAGATTGGCGCCATCAGCGACATTGGGGGCCTGCAGGACATCGTGCCGCCGCTGCTGGAGGAGGCTGCAGACCTGTGGCCGGATGAAAGTGGCGCGTGCACGCACCTTTCGATTGGGATGGAGGTGACGGCGCGGCCGGCGTTTGTGTTGGAGGAGTAGGGGGCCCCCTTCGCTTCGCGGCCACCTTCCCGATGAGGGGGAGGACTCTGGGTTGGCGGAGTTGGTGAGAACCACCGGTGGGTGTGCTGGTTGGGCTTCGAGCGGCCAGTGGGCAGCGGCCAGTGGGCAGGGGCCAGTGGGCAGGGGCCAGCGGCCAGCGGCCAGCGGCCAGCGGCCAGCACAGCCGCGTCGCTCCCACTGTTGAAGCTGAGGGGAATCGGGCCTGCCACTGCACCTTCTCGGTGACCGGTTCCGTTGGCGCGGGCACGAGAAGGCTGGCGGCTGGTAGCCGAAGTGCCCTGCCCATCGGGCCGGTTGATGCCGACTCTGCGTGAGCGGTAGGGGGCCCCCTCCGACCGCTTCGCGGCCACCTCCCCCTAGTAGGGGGAGGACTCTGGGTTGGCGGAGTTGGCGAGAACCACCGGTAGGTCTGCTGGTTGGGCTTCGAGCGGCCAGGCTGGCGGCTGGCGGCTGGCGGCTGGCGGCTGGCGGCTGGCGGCTGGTAGCCGAAGTGCCCTGCCCCGTCGGGCCGGTTGATGCCGACTCTGCGTGAGGGGTAGGGGCCCCCTCCGACCGCTTCGCGGCCCTGCTGCGCAATGACTACCGCGGCGCCTCCGGTGCGCTTCGCGCTCGGCGCCTTGCTCCCCCTGTGAGGGGGAGGACTCTGGGTTGGCGGAGTTGGCGAGAACCACCGGTGGGTCTGCTGGTTGGGCTTCGAGCGGCCAGGCTGGCGGCTGGCGGCTGGCGGCTGGCGGCTGGTAGCCGAAGTGCCCGGCCCCATCGATCCGGTTGATGCCGACTCCGCGTGAGAGGTAGGGGGTCCCCTCCGACTGCTTCGCGGCCACCTGGCGGCTGGCGTCTTGGCTACTCGGGGGTCAGGGTTGTCCATCGGCCCCACAGCCCGGTCTTCCAGGTGGTGCCGTTGTCCATGGGGATGTCGAGTGACCAGGCGCGGCCGTCCTTTGTGACGGCCATGATGCCGTAGCCGCCGCGGCTCCGGGCTTCGGACACGGCGTCGAGCAGGTGGGTGGGTTCGTCCGGGTAGGTGCGGGTGAGGGTGCCCTGGGTGTCGAGGTCCCAGGTGGTGGCGAAGGCGGTCAGCCCGGAGAGGTTGGTGCGGTCTGGCGAGCAGGCGATGTGCCGCGGTGGGCCGTCTTCTCGGTAGCAGTGGAGCTCGGTGCCTGCGCGGTCGATGAGGATGGCGTGTCCTTCGGTGTGGGCGAGGAGGATGTTGGCGGGCACGCCGGGCTTCCAGGCTTCGGTGGGCAGCCAGGACTTGAGGTCGCGGCCAAGGGCCCGCAGCGTGCCGTCGGTTCCCAGCACGAAGAGGGGGTCGGCGGGGATGGCCTGGCGGACGTCGGTGAGGTCGGGCAGGCTGCGGGCGCGGGAGCCGTCGCGGGAGTGCAGGGCCACACACCGGGCCTCGGGGGCGCGCTGGGCGCAGAGGATGTCGTAGTCCCAGCCGTTCTCCTGGACCCAGAAGTGGTGGATGGACAGCGTCACGCCGGTCGTGTCGCCGGGCCACAATGCGAAGGGCTTGGGTTCTTCCGACCCGAGCAGGCGGTGGACGGTCCCCTCGCGGTCGAGCCAGATGTAGTGGCGGTGGGTGGACACCACATCGACGGCGTGGTCTGCCAATCGGGTGGGGGGCTGGTGGCGACGGGTGTTGCCGCTCGGACCATCTGGCAGCTCGCCCCAGCACCACAGCCCGCCGTCGCGTCCGACGCCACACCCTCCGGAGTCGCGCATGGCGACGTGCACCACGGGCGGGAGGTCGGGGACGGGCACCGGGGTGTTGAGGAAGCCGGTGAGGCCGCCGAGGCGGTTGCAGCGGACCTGGCGTGCTTCGGCCACGCAGAGCTGGTCGTGCACCAGCTGGATGTCGCGAATGCCCGTGAGGCCGAGGTCGACCAGGGCCTCATGGGCGCTGGGTGGGCTGCCGGGGAGGGGGTAGCGCTCGGGGTCGGTGGTGGCGCATCCGACGCGTCCGGTGGCGTGGAGAACGCACAGGGTTCGGGGGCCCACGGCCACGTCGATGGCGTCGGTGACCCCGCCTCCGGAGTGAAGGAGGGCGTCGGGCAGGGCGTTGACGACGGGGTCGGTGCGAACGCAGGCGACCTTGCCTGCTCGGGTGCGGGCGCAGGACACGTGGTCGGTGGAAGCGAGCTGGACGACGTCGGTGAGGTCGGACAGAGGGCCGAGGGTGACCTCTGGCGTGGCCGCGACCGTGCCATCGAGGGTGACGCCGACCCAGCCCGTGTCCACCCACATCAACGAGGTCATCGCACGGCCGGTGTCCACCGCATCGAAGACACAGGTTCCTTTGCCCTGGCGGTCGAGCGCGCAGTGTCCCACGCCCTCTTGGGAGAGCAGCGCGACCTGCTTGATGCGGTCGGTCTGGGCCATCTGGGTTCCGCCCACACACGTGAGCGCGCCGTCGGCCAGCCCGCAGACGCCGTCCCGCACCGGGGTGAGGTCGGTGAGACCGTCGAGTGCTGGGACGTGTTCGAGGCTCAGGCCACCGCCGATGTCGCCCCAGCACCACCACTGCGTCCCGGCCTGCGCACACGGACCGGCGAGGCGCTCGATGTCGGCGGGAAGGGAACCGGCGGACGCCGTGGCAGACCAGAGGAGCAGCGTGGACAGCATCGGGCACCTTTTGGAGGGACGGGCTCGTCGAGCCACGGCGTGTGTATCCCCCCCCTATCACCAGTCTCGGCGCATCAGCTCCGCTCCGGACATGGGGTCGAGTCGGCGCACGCCGTGGGGTTCGACGACCAGCAGGGTGCCTTTCGGCTCGGCGAACAGCTCGGTGGGCAGTGCGGGAATGTCGCGTACTACGGTGCCTTCGACGCCGTTGAGCACGGTGATGCGGTCGGGGCCGGCCACGGCGACCCAGCCCACGCCGCTGGTGACCAGGCCCCGGGTGCCGTCGACCTGGACGCAGGTGCCCTCGATGGAACAGGCGGTGCGGGATGAGACCGCCCAGGCGGGGCCGCCCAGGCTGGGGGTGACGCCGGTGGGGGTGCCGCGAAGGGGGACCATGTCGGTGGACGGGCTGCCCTGACCGGTCCAGGCCCGCACGCCGCCCTCTCCGTCGAGGACGAGGACCTTGTCGCCGCGGGGCTCGGCGCGCACGACTCCGGCCGGTGGCAGCAGCTTTCCGCGCACGCGGCCTTGGTTGGTCCACCACACGACCTCGCCGGTGCCGCCACCGGAGCCGATGCGGGGGGCGCGGGACACGGCCACCACCTGCCCGTCGTCCAGACACAACACCTGGTCGACCACCCGTCCGCCGGGCCGCATGCGGTCGACCACGGTGTCGTCGGAGGTGCGCCGGACCTCGACCGTTCCGCCCATCACCACGGCGAAGGTGTCGCCCTTGAGGCAGACGTCGGTGGCCTTCATCGCGGCGGCGTTGAGGATGCGGGGTGCTTTGGCGGGGGACGCCAGGTCGCGGAGCTCCAGGATGGTGCCCGACCGCAGCGTGAGCAGCTTGGAGCCATCCAGGCTGGCGGGGAGCGGGCGAGGGGGCTCGGCGTCGGGGTTGGACGGCATCCGAACGGGACCGGGGGCCGGCGGCGGGGGCTCGGGCTCGGGCTCGGGAATGGGCTCGGGCTCGGGGGCCACCTCGGGGACATCGACGGGAGTGGCTGCGACCACCTTGGTGCCGGTGTCGTCGGTGGTGCGGAGGGTGGGGGCCTTCTGCGACTGGTGCCAGACCCCTCCAGCGATGGCGCCGACGATGCCGAGGCCCAGCACCAGCCACCCCCATGGTAGGCCGGACGTCACAGGGGGCGGGGCCGGGCGGGGCTTGGGCTTGGAGGCGGGGCGGATGGGGGCATCGCGCTTGGGCGCTGTTCCTGCGGGGACGGATGGGGGTGGGGGGGCCGCGGCGCGTTCGGTGCGGGCGGTGTCGGGGGCTCCCATCGTGGAGGCCACCTTGCGGCCTTCGAATGGGCCGGACACGAAGCTGGGTTCTTGCCAGGTGCGCTGTCGGGACCACTCGCGGAGGGTGGGGCCGTCGAGGTCTTTTACGAGGCTGAAGCAGGCTTCTTCCAGCTCTCCGGCGGAGGGGCGCTCTTCGGGGTCGGAGGAGAGCACCCGGGCCAGCAAGGGCTGCAGCGCGGGCCAGAAGCGCACGCCCTCGGGGGGATGGCCGAGGCGTTCGTGGAGGAAGGCGGCGTGGTTGTCGGGGTGGAAGGCGAGGCGGAAGAGGTCGGCGCGCTTCATCCCGCGGTACAGCTGCAGGCCGGTCACGACCTCGTAGAGCACGCAGCCCAGGGCATAGACGTCGTCGGCGGGCTGGGGGAGGTCTTCGGTGAGGCGCTCGGGGGAGAAGTAGCCCACGGTGCCCACCACGATGCCGGTGGTGGTGCGGGCTTCGCGGTCGACCTCGGGGGACCGTGCGATGCCGAAGTCGAGCAGCTTGACGCTGCCGGTGGTGGTGATGCGGATGTTGGCCGGCTTGATGTCGCGGTGGACCAGGCGGGTGGGGGTGTTGGTGCCGGGGGCGGGCATCGTGTACGCGGCGTGGAGGGCGCTGGCGACCTCGCCGAGGACCTCGAGCGCCACACGCACGGGCATCCGGCCGTCTTCGCGCACGATGTGGTCGAGGTCGGCGCCGGGGAGGTACTCGGTCACCAGTGCGATGCGGCCGTCGAGCTCGACGAGGTCGTGCACCTGGACGATGGCGCGGTGGTGCAGTGCGGCGAGCAGGTGGGCTTCGTCGCGCAGGCGCCGGATGGCCGAGTCGACGTCTTTCACGCGGTCGCGGAGAATCTTGACGGCCACGGTGCGCTGGACACCGCCACGGGTGCGCATGTGGGCTTCGTACACCTCGCCGAAGCCGCCTCGCCCCAAGCAACGTCCAAACTCGAAGCGGACCCCTTCTTCCACGGGTGCCTCCTGCGCGGTCGTGGAGGCTACCACCCGCGGGGTCGAGTAGACTGCGCGCGCCGCCCTGGCGCTCACCCGAGGGACCCGATGCGCACCCCATCTCCTGCTTCGTGTTTGGCTGTCTTCCTGCTGTCTGTCGGCGCAACCGCCTGTTCATCGGAGCCCGGCTCGGACAAGGAGCCGTCGACCGACTGCACGTCGGCCACGTGGTACCGCGACGTGGATGGCGATGGCCACGGCGATGCAGACGGTCCGTATGAGGCGTGTGAGGCCCCTGCCGGGCACGTGGCCGAGGCGACCGACTGCGACGACCAGGACCCCACGGTGTTTCCCGGCGCCACCGAGACCTGCAACGGCGTGGACGACGACTGCAACGGCACCATCGACGACGGTGCGGGAACCGCGGACACCACCTTCTACGCCGACACCGACGGCGATGGGTATGGCGACCCCGACGTCTCGGTGCTCGACTGTGTGGTCCCCGAGGGGCATGTGGACAACGACCTGGACTGCAACGACGCCGACCCCACCATCCACCCCGACGGCGAGGATGCCCCGCGGGACGGTGTGGACGGCGACTGTGACGGCGCCGATGCCACCACGCTGTCGGAGCGGGCCCACGTGGGCGACGTCAACCTGCTCACGGAAGCCGACGTCACGGCCTTCTGCGACGACTACGACGGCGTCATCGGTGATCTCCAGCTCGCGGGAGGAGGGCTCCCCGCCACGCTGGCCCTCGACTGCCTGCTCGAAGTCACCGGCGACTTCGTGGTGTCTGCCGACGCCACCGAGACGCTCTCCCTGCCCAACCTGTGGTGGGTGGGTGGCGAGCTTCGGGTGGCCGGCAACCCGGCGCTCACCACGCTGGATGTGTCGGGCCTGCGCTTTGTGGATGCCGGACTGGTGCAGCTCGACAACGACAGCCTGGACGCGCCCACGTTTGGCGCCCTCGAAGAGGTGGGCGAGCTGGTGCGGGTGGACGGGGGCGGGTTTCCGGAGCTCACCCGCATCGTGGGCGACCTCTCGCTGGCCTCGGGCATGACCCTGAACGCGCTGGAGACGGTGGGCGGCAGTGTGTCCATTCGGGATGGGTCGCTCACGGAGGTCTCCCTGCCCAGCCTGCAGACGGCGGGGGCGGTGGAGCTGCAGTCGGTGGGGCTCACCACCTTTGTGGCCGATGAGCTCACCACCATCACGTCGCTGTCGGTCGACCTGCCGTCGATGGTCGGCCCGCTGGTGCTCGACAACCTCACGGCGGTCGCCGGCGACCTGGACGTGCTGGCCGGGGCCGCAGATGTCTCCATGACCCGCCTCGTCACGGTGGGGGGCTCGCTCGGTCTAGGCCACAGCGGCGTCTCGGAGCTCGACCTGGCATCCCTCGAGACGGTGGGGGGCTCGGCGCGCCTGGGGGGGGAGGACCTGGACGCGGTCGCTCTGGACGCCCTCCAGCGGGTGGACGGTCCGCTCGACATCACGTGCACCGGGTGTGCGGCGGTCGACCTGGGCCAGCTCACCACGGTGGTGGGCGACCTGTCTCTCGACATGGGCATTCACCTGGAGGCGCTCGACCTGGGCGTGCTGTCCACTGTGGAGGGGGGCTTCTCGCTCACCGAGGCCCACCGCCTGCGCACCCTCGCGCTCCCCGCGCTGGAGGTGGTGCAGGGCGACGCCACGCTGGACGACCTGGAGTACCTGGAGGCCATCGACCTGGGCGCGCTCGCGGACCCGGGCGGCACGGTCTCCATCGTGAACCTGCCAGCACTCAGCACTCTCGACCTCTCGAGCCTGTCGTTGGAGGCCATCCCGGGCCACGTCATCGTCCGGGACAACCCGCTGTTGGAGACCCTCACGCTTGGGTCATTGGGTGCGGCATCGGGTGGGCTCACTGTCGAGAGCACCCCGCTGGTCAGTGAGCTCGACCTCTCGGGCCTCACCTCGGTGGGGCAGCTCACCTTGAGCGGAGACTTCACCACCCTCGACCTGTCGGCGCTCGAGTCGACCACGGGCACCGTTTCGCTGTCTCTCGATGCGTTGGCGAGCCTCGACCTGAGCACGCTGCGGGTGGTGGGCGGCGACTTCGACCTGAGTGGGGAGGTGGGCGCGGTCGACCTCTCCGCCCTGGAGCTGGTGGGGGGCTCGGGTGCACTGCAGCTGCCGTCGGTGACCACGCTGTCGCTGCCGCTGCTGGAGGAGGTGTTCACCGACCTCACCGTAGAGCTCAACGGGGCCACGTCGGCCGACTTCTCGTCGCTTCGGAGCGTGGGTGGCAGCGCGCAGTTCGTGCGCGGCTCCGACCTGGGTGCGCTGAGCCTGCCTGCGCTCGACTCGGTGGGGTCGCTCACCTTCGAGTCGTTGGCGGTGGCGTCGACGGTGTCGGTGGGGTCGTTCACGGGGCCGTCGGTCAACCTCGAGATCATCGACTGTGACGGCATCGCAACCCTCGACGGCTTCGCGGACCTCACCGAGGTGGGTGGGTCGCTCACCATCGATGGCAACGCGCTGCTGGCCGATGTCTCGGGGCTGGCGGGCATCACCAGCATCGGGGTCGACCTGGTCATCCGAGACAACCCCCTGTTGCCCACAGCGGAAGCCGAAGCGCTGGCCGAAGACGACATCGGTGAGGGCAACATCGGTGGTGGGGTCGTGATCACAGGCAATGGTCCTTGACCGCGATGTGACGCATCTGGTGCTAGACTCGGGGCGCCATCCGGAGGTGTAGTGATGTCGACCCGGTCCCTGCTGCTCGTGACCCTTGTGCTTGCGGGGTGTGCCCCGACGCTCGATGACCAGTTCTCGAAGACGGGCGCAGTCGGGGAGGGTGGAGGGGATGCCGACGCGGACGCGGACGCGGATGCCGACACCGACACCGACACCGATGCAGACGCCGACACAGACGCCGACACGGACGCCGACACCGACACCGACCCCACCTTCACGCCGGGCGAGGGGTCTATCGAGATGGTGCAGGGCTGGGACCGCCGGCCGGGCGAGTACTACTGCGAGCTCGAGTGGCACGTGGCCACCACCTATGGCGCGGCCGACTGCGACGGCTGCGACTACGTCATCCACATCGACGGCGAGCTGCAGCCCGGCTCGTATGGCGAGTGGGACTGCGACTACTACGGCGTGAGCGACATGGACCTCGCCATCTTCGAAGATGGCTGGTACTCGCAGGTGTACGCCTACTACTCGGGCTACGGCTACGGGTACTACGAGGACGGCTGGATTCCCATCTGGTATGGCGAGGTCACCGACACCGAGCTGTTCTTCGGCTACGAGGTGTGGGACTACGCCTACGAATACCGGGGCCGGGACTACTACTGGACCAGCGTGTTTGTGGGTGAGATGACCCTACCCGTGGAAGAGTAGGGCCACTCCCACCCTCACAGCTCGGGGGTGCCGAGCTCGGCGTAGGGGTCGACCACCTCGGGCACGCCGTTGTCGAGCCAGCCTTCGAGGAAGACCCGCATCTGGAGCTGGCCTTCGTCGGAGGTGGGGGTCTCGACGTGGTAGGCCGGCCCCACCCGACCGCGGGTGGTGACGCGGTCGAACTGGAAGAGGGCGTGGGTGGCGCCGTCGGCTCCGTTGCCGAGGAGGGGACCGTTGACTTCGTCGAGCAGGGCCACGGGCTCGGCGACGGGTGCCATGTGGGGCAGGCCCATCGCGCGGGCGAGGGCGTAGCCGGAGGTCTTGGGCACCACCTCGTCGTCGAGGCCCACCTGGAGGAGCAGGCTGGGGGCCGGGGCGTCGTCGAAGCGGTCTTTCAGGACGTGGGCGCCCCAGAGGGCGGAGTCGGCGGGGTCGACCACGTGCTGGGCGAGGGGCACCAGGCGGTCGAAGCGTTCCTTGGAGCCCACGAGCGACGAGATGATGTCTTCGAAGTCGGTGAGGGCTTGGGTGTCGGTGACGATGCTCATGAGGCGGCCGCCGCCGACGCTGAACACGGCGCCGTCGATCTCGGGGCTCACGGAGAGCAGCTGCGAGCCCAGGATGGCCCCCAGGCTGATGCCCAGGTAGCCGATGCGGTCGGTGTCGAAGTCGTCGCGGCCGTCGCCGTCGAAGTCGGGCTCGTTCAGGATGAGCTGGAGCAGGCGCAGGCGGTCGAGGTTGGTCTGGTCGAAGTTGCCGCGCAGCAGGTTGGGGTTGATGGACAGAGTGGTGAGGTCGAGGCCGAGAAAGCCGAGTGCTGCGCTGTAGTCGTCGCCGCCACCTTCGGCTGAGGGGTGGTCTCCGTGAGAGACGGCGTCCATGGCCACCACGGCCACACCGGCTTCGCCCATGAGCTTGCCGGCGAGGTAGCCCTCGGACCGACGGCTGCCGAGGCCGTGGCCGTACATGATGACGGGGAAGGGACCGTCGCCGGTGGCGGGCATCCACACGGTGACGGGGATGCGCTCGTGGGAGGGCTCGACGTCGGGGTCGACCAGGCCGTCGGCGTTGCGACGGTCGAGAACGCTGGTGTAGACGTTGCACTCGAGGACCTCGCCCCGGTCGGTGCACCCGAGCATGTTGCCCCACTCCACCTCTTCGGCGGCGGCTTCTTCGGCGATGGCCCGCCACTTCAGGGTTTCGTCGTGGGTGGTGAACACCGACAGCACGGAGATGTCGTCGGGACGGAGCTCCATGGTGTCGAGGGCGGCCCGGTAGCGCTCGGCGGTTTCTTCGGCGTTGGGGTGGTCGGGGAGGGTGTCGCCGTACACGAGGGCTTGGGTGGTGTCGGTGGGCGCGATGCAGCCGCCGTCGTCTGCGGAGGCCGCGGTGGTGATGACGAATGCGTGCTCGTGGCCGAGCTTCAGGGGGCGCAGGGGCCACACCACGGCCGTCACGCCGTCTTCCTGGATGTCGACCTCGAAGGGCACGCGCTCGGGGGTGCTGCCGCCCAGGTCGACCAGCTGCCAGCCGTCGCCGGACACGCTGTCTTCGGCGGTGAGGGGGACGTCTTGAACGGTGCCGCCGTCGAAGCGGACCAGGATGCCACCCACCGTGCCGAAGCCCGACAGGTTGTTCATGGTGAGCACCGCGTTCATGAGCAGGCCGGGCGTGCCGGGGAGCCAGCGGGCGGTGTCTTCGGTGACTTCGAGGCGGCGGCCGGTGGGCGTGGTGGAGTCGGGGACTTCGAGGAGGCCGTCGGGGAAGAGGTCGACGTCTTCGGTGTCGGTGATGTCCCAGCGGTGCGCGGTGGTGCCGGAGCAGAAGACGGGCGGGGCATCTTCTTCAGAAGCTTCGGTGGTTCCGGTGTTCTCGGACTTGTCGGGGCCGGTGGAGCAGGCCACGAGGGCCGTGGTGCTGGCGAGCAGCAGCCAGGAGCGGACGGGGGCGAGGGGCATGCGCGTCTCCGAAACGAATCTCGCGGGGAGCTTGACCCGAATCGACTGGACCCGCACGTGTGGATTGAAGCGTGGTTCAGTGGCCGCCGGACATCATGGCGTCGATCTCGGCGGCCCGTTCCGTGGATGGCAGCGACCAGTCTTCGGTGTAGTCGAAGACGCCGGTGGCGAGCCGAGCGCCGAAGCGGTCGTCGACCAGCTCGAAGTGGTGCATGCCCACGAGCGCGGGATGGCTGACCCCGCAGGCGTGGCTGAGGGCGAGGACCTCCTTGCGGAGGGCGACGAGGTAGTTGGCGAGCCGGGCGGCCTTGAGGGTGGGGTCGAGGCCGCGCATGAGCCACTTGTTCTGGGTGGCGACGCCGGCTGGACAGTGGCCGGTGTGGCAGCGCTGGGCCTGGATGCAGCCGATGGCCATCATGGCTTCGCGGGCGACGGCGACCATGTCGCAGCCGAGGCCGAAGGCGAAGAGGGTCTGTTCGGGGAAGCCCAGGCGGCCGGCTCCCATGAACACCACCTCCTGGTGCAAGCCCACCTGGGCGAAGGCCTTGTAGACGCGTGCGAAGGCAATCTTGAAGGGCAGGGCGACGCGGTCGGAGAAGACGAGGGGGGCGGCGCCGGTGCCGCCTTCGCCGCCGTCGACGAAGATGTAGTCGGGGCCACGGCCGGTCTCGGCCATGTGATGGGCCAGCTCGTCCCAGAAGACGTCTTCGCCCACGGCGCTCTTGATGCCGACGGGCAGGCCGGTGGCGTCGGCGACCCGCTCCACGAAGTCGACGAGCTCGGGCACGGACGAGAACTCGGGGTGGAAGCTGGGGCTGAGGCAGGCCTGGCCTTCGGGGATGCCGCGGATGGCGGCGATTTCCTTGGTGACCTTGGCGGCGGGCAGCACCCCACCTTTGCCGGGCTTTGCGCCCTGGCTGAGCTTGATCTCGATGGCGCGGACGGCGTAGCGCTGACACTTGCGGGCCAGCTCATCGAAGTCGACGCGACCATCCGGCCTGCGGGCGCCGAAGTAGCCGGTGCCGAGCTGCCAGATGAGCTCGCCGCCTTTGTCGTGGTGGGGGGAGATGCCGCCCTCGCCGGTGTTCTGGAGGGCGCCGGCGATGTTGCAGCCCCGGTTGATGGACTCGACGGCGGGGGCGGACAGCGAGCCGAAGCTCATCGCGGAGACGTTGATGATGGAGCGGGGGCGGAAGGCCTTGGGACGCTTGCGCCATCCTCCAAGAACCTTGGCGCACGGGACCATGTGGAGGGGGTCTTTGACCAGAGCGCCGCCGGTGCCGGCGGTGGCATCGGGGGCGCGCCACGGGAAGGCTGCGTGCTTGATGACGAGGTAGTTCGGGCTGCTCTCGAGGTCGTTGTCGGTGCCGAAGCCGAAGAGGTTGTTCTGTTGCTTGGACGACGCGTAGACCCAGCTGCGTTGGTCGCGGGAGAAGGGCCGCTCTTCATTGTTGTCGGTGACGATGTACTGCCGGAGCTCGGGGCCGATGCTCTCGAGCCAGTAGCGGAAGTGTCCGATGATGGGAAAGTTGCGGAGGATGGCGTGTTTTCGCTGGGTGACGTCCCATGCGGCCATGGTCACGAGCGCGACGACGATCACCAATACAGCCCATCCCATCGTGCCTCCTGCGGTGCTCCCGGACTCCACCGGTGGATTAACGGTGCCTCATCGGTACGCTCGCGCAGAACCTGTGGTCGAGTGGATGGAGGTCGACGTGCGGCACAAGATGTGGGCCCTGGCGCTGGGACTGGTGGGGTGTGGCAGCAAGTCCAGCGAAGAGGGGGTGTGCCCCGAGGGCATCATCGCGCTGGTGGGGGCGGCGGAGTGGTCCACGCTCGAAGGGGCGATGGGCGCCATCGGACCGGGGGCCGAGGTGGAGGTGGACCTGTGCCCGGGCACGTTCGACTCGAACACCCACGTGGTGGAGCCGGGCGCAGGCTGGGACCGCATCATCATCCGCGGGCACGCCGACGGCACGGTGCTCGACGGCGGGGGCAACGACTCGGTGCTCGACCTCGAAGGCGACGGCATCGTGGAGCTTCACAACCTCACCATCGCCAACGGGTACGCCGACTACGGCGGTGGGGGCTACCGCGGCTTCGGCAACCAGCTGCTCATCCTCGACAATGTACGCTTCGAGGGCAACCAGGCGCCCCAGGCGGGTGGCGCGGTGCGGATGCTGGCGGAAGAAGACGGCAGCGCGTCGATCGAAGATGGCTCGAGCGCGAATGTGGTGTTCGTGGACAACCACGCGGGCGGCAATGGCGGCGCTGTGGCGGTGGAAGGCGAGGGCTTTGCGTCGTTCAGTCCGGGAAGCTGGGTGTTCGAGGGCAACAGCGCGGGCGGAGATGGGGGTGCGGTGTCGGTCGAGAGCGGTGATGTGGTGGGTCTCTTCGGGGACTTTGTGGCCACTGGGAACGCCGCGGGTGGCGACGGAGGGGCGCTCTTTGTGAGCGGGCCGTCGGCGTCGGGGCTGACGCTGGGGCGTGTGGATGCATCGGGGAACCGGGCGGGGGGCTCGGGTGGTGTGGTGCGGCTGGCGAAGAAGGATGCGGGGGACTTCACGCTGCAGAGCGGCGACCTCCAGGGCAATGAGGCGGCGTCGGGCGGGGGGCTGTCTGTTGCGGAGGGGTGGTCGGTGAACGTGGCGAGCACCACCATCACGGGCAACACGCCCGATGACGTGGCGTATGGTTCGGAGGGCTATGTGGGCGCGGACCTGGGGACGGAGTTTTCCTGTCAGAGCGGTGAGGGGTGTTTGGGGGGTGGGTGAGCTGGGGCCCCCTCCGCCTGCTTCGCAGGCACCTCCCCCTGAAGGGGGAGGACTCTGGGCTTGGGGCCCCTTTCGCGGGCTTGGCAGGTACCTCGTGAAGGGGTCTCCAACCGGTCAGCCTCGACCGAGTCGTTCGGAGCGTGAGCGTCAGCGAACAAAGCGACGAATCTGGTGCCCACCATCGATTTGTCGGTCGGAGGAGTGTACGAGTTGTGCGGGTGGGGGACTCCTGGGGGGGGCGACGTATTGGGGCCCCCTCCGTCCGCTTCGCGGCCACCTCCCCCCAAAGGGGGAGGACCCCGTGAAGGGTCTCCAACCGGTCAGCCTCGACCGAGTCGTTCGGAGCGTGAGCGTCAGCGAACAAAGCGACGAATCTGGAATCTGGTGCCCAGCATCGATTTGTCGTCCCCCGAGCCCATCGATACCGGACCCGACAGCCGGCCCGGGACCAGGCACCGGCCTTCGAACTCTGCGAACCATCGTTTGTTGGCACCGGGCCCGCACAGGGGGTCCAGGGGGACGTACGGAGCGAAGCGAGTAGTCCCCCGGCCGGAGGGGCCCGGGGAGGACGGAGTTCTCCCCGGAAAACAGGGGGTGTCTGGGGGACGGAGTCCCCCGCTGATGCACGAGCAGTCAGCCCCGAGCCAACCTCGACCGAGGACTCTGTGTTCGGTCGGAGGAGTGTACGAGTTGTGCGGGTCCCTGAAGGGGGAGGACTCTGTTGTGGGGTTCAAGCCAGCCTGGCGAGGACCTCGAGGACGGCGGTGAGGTCGGCGTCGGCGAGGGCGGGGAGGTCGAGGGTGACGCGTGTGCGGTGGGTGGTGGTGACGCGGGTGGTGGGGGACATGGCCAGCAGCTCGACGAGGGGCTCGGCGAGCTCGGGGCGTCTCAGGATGCTGCGGTGGTGGGCGGGGCCGCTGTAGTCGGCCAGGCGGTCGAGGACGGGGTGGCCCACGCCTTGGGTGGGTGTCTGAGAACGGGCCAGCACGCAGCCTTCTGGTAGGATGGGGTGCGGGAGGTCGGCCGAGATGTGGACGGTGCGGGCGTCCCAGGCGAGCAGTGGGGTCCAGCGGAGGGCGGCGCGGAGGGCGGTCGACAGGCGGCCGCGACGTCGGTCTGCGCGGGCCAGGGCGGTGGAGAAGGCGGAGAGCTCGGGGCCGTTGATGCGGAGGTCGGGCCGGGCGTCGGTGGCGCGGTCGGAGAGCTGGACCGAGATGCCCTTCCAGATGCCGGCCATGCGCCGGTTGCCCGCCTGGACCTGTCCCGACGAGAACAGGCGGTGCGTGCGGCTCAAGCGCTCCCAAGGGGCGTGGAGCCGGGTGGCGACCTGCTGGGCGAGGTCGACGAGGTGGTCGAGCTGGGGGGCGAGCTGGGCGGAGGGGACGCCTGCCTGTAGCGACGGGACCACCAGGTGGCCGTCGAGGAGCTGTGCCCGCCCGAGAGCGGGGTTGGACCGGAGCAGTCGCTCGACCCGGCGCCACCCGAACAAGGGCTCGGTGACGAGGGGGCCGCCGGCGTCGTCGCCCAAGGTGCGGCGCAGGATGGTGTCGCCGTCGAGGCCTTCGGGGGAGCGGTCGTGGGGGCCGGTGGAGAGGACGTCTCGCCAGAAGCGGCCGCGGTCGAGGGGGACTTCGACCCGTGGGACGGTCTCGCCGAGGTCGATGGCCAGCCAGCCTGTGCCGAGGTGCACGCGCCAGCCGTGTCGGATGCCGGTGAGGACGGGGGCCCAGCGGCGGCGGTCGGGCGCGCGCTTCAGCCAGGCGCGGAGGTCGGGGAGGGCGGGCTCGAGGCCTTCGACCGACCGGTCGGGCAGGGCGCGCAGAGGGTGGCCGACGGTGCGGTCGACCAGCCAGGGGATGACGGCGTAGCGCGCGCGGTTCACGCCCCACATGGTCCCGGCGAGCAGCCCGATGGGTGCGCCGGCCAGGAGTGCGATGGGCTCGGTCAACAACGCCAGCGCCCCGACCGCACCCGCGAGGAGGGTGAGACCGGGGAGCAGGCTGAAGGTGTCCGGTGGACGGTAGGTGTCGGGGCTGAAGGCGGGGGGTGGGATTCCGGCCTCCAGAGAGAGCGGGGCCTACCGGTAGTGGATGGACACCGATGCGGCGCCCCGCCAGACCCCTTCGGGGAGGTCGTCGGCGTAGAGGCCGACAAAGTACACGCCGGTCTCGGCGGGCACAAAGGTGAGGCTGGACTCGGCGCCGGGTGCGGCGGCCTGGAGCTCGGCCCCGGAGGCGTCGGTGAGGATGAGGCGCGCGTTGTCGAAGAGGCCGTCTGCGCAGGCGTCGAAGCGGTACTCCATGCCGGCGAGCATGTTCACGCGCCACATGGAGACGTCTTCGCGGCCCAGGCGGGTGCCGGTGGCGCCGCGGAGCTTCCAGCCTTCGTCTTGGGTGCGGTCGATGTGCTGGCTGATGCACGCCTTGGCCTGGTCGGGCTGACCGAAGGCCTTGGAGAGGTCGAGCTTGAGGGGGTGGTGGGGAACCTGGTTGCCCAGGCCGCGGGTGGCGATGCCGTTGGTGTCGACCGAGAAGGCGCCCTGGCCGAAGCCCACGATGCGCTTGCCGTTGGCGAAGACCACGACCTGGTCGCCTTCCTTGAAGGTGGGGGCGCCGGTGATGTCGAGGGTCTTGCCTTCGACGGTGCCGCCGGGGGCCACGACGGTGACCGTCTCGCCGGCCTGGCCGATGTAGACGTCGTCGACCTTCACCGTCACGAGCGTCTCGATGTAGCCGCCGGTGGTCCAGCGTCCTTCGGTGGCGGTGACCGTGCCACGGACGACCTTGTCGGAGCGCTCGATGAGCTGCTCGACGCCCATGACCTCGGCGTAGGTGGTGGCGACGGCCACGGCGGGTGCCACGGAGGCCGCGAGTGCGAAGGCGGCGACGAGTCGTGGGGTGCTGGGCATGTCCTCTCCGGCGCACCGCCAAGACGCGGGGTGCTGGTCTGGAGAACGACACGGAGCGGGTGGACCTTGAGGGCTGGGCGACGAATCAGCGAATCGAGTCGATGTGGGACTCCCAGTGGCGGCCATCGAAGGGGTCGCCCGGGATGCGTCGGGCGAAGTCCTGATCGTCGAGGCACCGGGCGTTCACAGACCAGCCATCGGGGTGCGACCGGGGCACGTAGAAGGGGTGCATGCCGCAGATCGAGCAGAACAGGTGTCGTGCGGTGCGGGTGTTGAACCGGTAGTCGGTGAGGACGTCGGTGCCCGACTCGATGTGGAGGTCGTCTTTGGCCACGATGAGGTGGACGAAGCCCTTCTTGGTGCAGATCGAGCAGTTGCACAGGATGGCGCGTGGGTCCGACAGGCGGACGGTGAAGCGGACTGCGCTGCAGTGGCAGCCGCCGGTCTTCTGGACGATGATGGACTCGGACATGGGGGCTCCAAGGCAGCAGGGGCCGGCTACTGTACCCGGGCCGAGGACCGAGGTGGTGGGCATGCGACGATGGTGGTGGCTGGTGGGGGCGCTGTCGGGATGTGCGGGGGAACGGGTGGTGGAAGCACCCTCGAGCGCCCGGCGTCCCGGCGTCTTGGTCCTGGGTTCGGCCGACGGTGTCGATGAGCGGTGGCGGGACACCCGAGGCGGCCCGGCGGTGGACTGGACGCTTCCCGCGGCGGGTGGAACGGTGACAATTCCCACGCACGCGTTGGTCTCGGTGATGGACGAGGGGCGATGGGTCCGCCTCACCACCCTGGATGGAAGGGCCTGGACCTTCGGGCCGCTGGTGGCCTGGGACGGCACCGGTGCCCCGCTCGAGGCGCGCTTTGGGGTGGGTGAAGATGGCGTGAACGTCGAAGTTCCTGGAGGAATCGGTCCGCTTCGGGTGGACCCGGTGGTGCGCTCGGCTCCGTTCAGTGCGGCGTTCGCAGCGGATGCCGTGGCAGGGGTGGGCGACCTCGACGGGGATGGCTTCGACGACATCGCTGCGGGGGCGGTCGGCGGCACGACCACCACGCCCGGGCAGGTGTCGGTGTGGATGGGCGGAAGCGCAGGCCCCGACCCGGCTGTCGCGGTCGACCCGACCCCCGGCGGAGCAGGCTGGCAGTACGGTCGGGCTGTGGCGGGGGACGGCGACCTGGACGGCGATGGCTACGCCGACCTGGTGGTGGGCGGCGACCACCGGGCCTGGGTGCACTACGGGGCTGCGACCGGCGTCGGCGGCCGCACCAGCCGTCTCGACGACCCGAACGGCCGCACGGGAGAGTTCGGCTTCGCGGTGGCGGTGGCGCCGGACCTCGATGGCGATGGTCTGGACGACCTCCTGGTGGGCGACCCCGGCTATGACGCCAGCCGCGGCCTGGTGGCGCTGTACCCCGGGGTGTCGGGAGGCACGGTGTCGAGCACGGCCAGCCTGGTGCTCGAAGGCGAGTCGGCGGGCGAGTGGTTCGGGGTGGACGTCGACGGAGCGGGCGATGTGAACGGCGATGGCTACGGCGATCTGGTGGTGGGGGCCCACGCGTGGAACGGCATCACGGGTCGGGCGTACGTCTTCCATGGCGCCACAACGGGCGTGGCGACGTCACCGGTCACCACACTCGCGGGCGTCGACCCCCTCGACAACTTCGGACGGGCGGTGGATGGTGCGGGTGACGTGGACCAGGATGGCTACGCCGACGTGGTGGTGGGGGCGTTCAACGGGGCGAGCGCCTATGGGCAGGGCGCGGTGTATGCAGGGTCGGCGTCGGGTGTGGCGTCCACGCCGTCCACGGTGGTGCAGGGGCCGGCCTATGGCGCCAAGTTCGGCAACACGGTGGCCGGGCTGGGGGATGTGGACGGTGATGGCTACCCCGACGTGGGCATGGGCGGGCACGGCACCACCACGCAAGCGGGCGTTCACCATGGTGGTCCAGCGGGTGCGAGCGCCACACCGGTCCCGCGGCTGACGGGTGGGGTCACGCTGGGGAAGGTGCTCGACGGGGCGGGGGATGTGGACGGGGATGGCTACGCCGACCTGCTGCTGGCCGACCCTGGCGCGGGCACGGTGGACGTGCACTTCGGGGGGCCCGACCTCGACGGCGATGGCTGGATCCTGCCGGAAGACTGTGACGACGCAGACTCCGGCATCCGAGGGGGGGCCACGGTGTGGACCGACGCCGACGGAGATGGGTTTGGCGACCCGACCACGGAAGCGGTGTCGTGTGCGCCCGAGTCCACGCATGTGGCGGTGGCGGGTGACTGCGATGACACCGATGCCGACGTGCATCCCGATGCGGTGGAGCGGGTGGGCGACCGGCTGGATGGCGACTGCGACGGGGTGGAGCTCTGCTATGTCGACGGTGATGGCGACGGAGTCTTGGCTGATGATGCAGAGACGATGGCGGTGTCGACAGCGGCGGGGGGGCTGGACTGCGCGGTCCATGGGCTCATGGGGGCGGATGGTCCGTGGGGTGACTGCGATGACACCGACCCCGAGGCCTTTCCCGGCGCGGACGAGACCTGTGATGGCACCGACCGGGACTGTGATGGTGCGGTGGACGCCCCGGTGCCCGAAGATGCCCCCGAGTGGCGCGCGGATGCGGACGGTGATGGGTACGGGGCGGGCGCCACGGTTCGCGCGTGCTCGGCACCCGATGATGGCGTGGCAGCCGATGGTCTGGAAGACTGCGACGACACCGACGCGGCGGTCTACCCGGGCGCGACGGACGCACCGGACGACGGCATCGACGCCGACTGCGATGGCGAAGACCCGACGTCGGTAGGGCCCGGGCCGGACTCTGGCGCGCCGGTGGAGGAGCCTGTGGACGACCCGGGTGGTGCAGCCGACAAGGGGGGCTGCAGTGCGGTGGGAAGGCCCTGGCACGCAGCGTTCTGGCTGGTGCTGCCCGCGCTTGTGGGGCGGCTACGCTTCGCGGGTGGGGAGCGTGACGCAGAAGTCGGTGCACCCGGGGCGTGAGTCGACGGTGATGCGTCCGCCGTGGGCTTCGCAGATGACCCGCACGAGCGCGAGGCCGAGTCCGGTGCCGCCGCTGCCCCTGGCGGTGGTGAAGAAGCGCTCGAACACGCGTGGCAGGTTGCTCTCGCTGATGCCGGGGCCGTCGTCGACGACGTGGACCTCGACGGTGTGGGCGGTGCGCTTGCTCCGGACCCGCACGGAGACGTTGGGGCCGCCGTGCTGGACGGCGTTGTGGACCAGGTTGCGGAAGACCGACACGAGCTGTTGTTCGTCGCCGCGCACGCTGCCGGCTTCGCCTTCGATGTGCACGGCATCCCAGCCGCGGACGATCTCGGCGAGCATGGCGTCGAGGTCGACGGGGTCGCGGCGGTTCATCTCCTCGGCTTCGGCGAGCTCCATGAGCCCACCCACCATGCGGTCCATGCGCTCGAGGTCGGCGGTGGCGTTGTCGAGGAAGCGCTCGCGCTGTTCGGGCGACATGTCGGGGGCGTCTTGGAGGAGCTCCACGGTGCCTTGGAGGGTGGCGAGGGGTGTCTTGAACTCGTGCGAGACGTTGCTGGCGAACTCGCGGATCCAGCCCAGGCGCCTCTGCAGCCGCTCCGACATCTCGACGAAGGCGGTCATGAGGGTGTCGATTTCGTCGATGCGCAGCCGGCTGTCGACGCGGGCTTCGGCGGCGGCGTCGAACCGACCTTCGGCGATGGCGTCGGTGGCTTCGGCGAGGGCGACGAGCGGTCGGGCCAGGCGGCGGGCGGCGAGCAGGGCGAGCAGCAAGGACACGACGACCATGCCGGTGCCGAACACGGCGATGCGGGTGCCGAGGTGCGTGACCCCCAGCCAGGCGGTGGGGGCGGGCCGCGACAGGACGATGGCCCCGACGGGTTCTTCCATGCGGGTGAATGGGAAGCGCGACACCCGGCGGATGGGGAAGGCGGCCACGATGGGGGCCGACAGGGTGAGCCAGCTTTGGTCGTTGGTGTTGAGGCCGAAGGCGTCGGGGGTGTCGGCGAGGGCCAGGGCCACCTGGGGGTGCGTGGGGAGGTGGGCGGCGGGCTTGCCTGCGCCGATGTGGATGCGGCCGTCGACGTCGATGAGGTGGACGGCGGTGCCGGTGCGCTCGTGGATCTGGCCCATGAGGTACTGGACGGCGCGGAGGTCTTGCAGAGCGGGGCTCTCGTTGAGCGCAATCTGCAGCATGATGGCCTGGTCGATGACGCCGCGTCGGGCCTGCATGTGCAGCTGTCGGGCCAGGATGCCCGAGGCCACCAAGAGCAGAATTGGCCCGACGAGCACGAGCACGTGGGACAGCGAGAGCCAGGCGCGCAGGGACCAGCGAACTCCCCGCCGGTCCGGACGTTCTGTCATCCGGGTTCCTTGTAGCGGAAGCCCACCCCGTGGACGGTCTCGATGGGGTCGAGGCCGACGTCGCGCAGCTTGCGTCGGATCCGGCGGATGTGGGAGTCGAGGGTACGGTCGGACACGAAGTGGTTGCCCGGGTAGGCGCACTCGACGAGCTTGGCACGGGTGAAGACCACACCGGGACGCTCGAGGAGCACGCGCAGCAGGCGGAACTCGGTGGCGGTGAGGTTGATGTCTTCGTCGCCGGCGCGGGTGCGGTGGCGGTCGGGGTCCATCACCACCTTGCCCACCTGGATGGTGTTCCCGGCGGCAGAGGGCTCGTCGACGACGGGCTCGGGGGCGGCCACACGCGGGCGGACGCGGCGGAGGACGGCCTTCACGCGGCTCACGAGCTCGCGGGGGGAGAAGGGCTTGGAGAGGTAGTCGTCGCCGCCGAGCTCGAGGCCCAGCACACGGTCGACTTCTTCGCCCTTGCTGCTGAGGAAGACCACGGGAAGCGCGGAGTCCTGGCGAATGCGGCGGCAGACCTCGACACCGTCGAGCTCGGGCATGACGACGTCGAGGATGACGAGGTCGGGCTTCTTCCGAGCGATCTCGCCCAAGGCTGCCCGGCCGTCGCCTGCCTCGCGGACCCGGAAGCCCGCTTGGGTGAGCGCGTACCGGACCACCTCGCGCAGGCGCGGGTCGTCGTCGACGATGAGGATTTCGCTGTCGGTGATGGGGCGATCGAGAGAGGTGGGCATCTGCACGGTCATGGGCTGGAGGCTCCCGTCTATTAGCGGACCGACCGGTCGGGCGGGGACGTGGTGTGCACGTTGTACCTGCCCATCGGCACGCCTCTGTGCGCTCCCCGTGCGAAGGAACGGGCGGTCCTCTGCAGCCGTTGTGCAGGTGAATTGGTTTCGTGGGTCGAGTGAAAGGCTGGCGTATGGTCCCAACCGAATAGAACGAACGCCTGTCGGGTCTCGCCCGCCCACTCCGGGGCGGTCCCCGGTCTGTCGCACCCCCTTGAGGAGCATCACGTGGAAACCACTGAAGTCTCGTCCTTTTTGAACACCTGGGTCTACCCCGGTGTCACCGCCATCATCATCATCGCCATCGGCTTCTGGCTGTCCCGCATCGTGGGCAAGCTGGCGGTCCGGTCGTCGCGCAACGCCAAGCTGTCGGAAGCCCTCGCACGCTTCCTGGGCCAGGCAGCCCGGTACCTGGTCATCGCGCTGGCCGTCATCACAGCCGCCGCGAAGGTGGGCATCGAGACCACCAGCCTGGTCGCGCTGCTCGGCTCCGCCGGTATCGCCGTTGGTCTCGCGCTGCAGGGCACCCTGTCGCACTTCGCGTCGGGCGTGATGCTGCTGATCTTCCGTCCCTTCGACATCGACGACAAGATCACGGCCGCGGGCCACACGGGCGTGGTGGTCGAGATTGGCCTGTTCGCCACCACCCTCACCACCCCCGACAACGACACCATCATCGTCCCGAACGGTGCGGTGGCTGGTGGCAGCATCGTCAACCACACCCGCATCGGCAGCTGCCGCGGCTCGGTGAACGTGGGCGTGGCCTACGGCGCCAACGTGGATGACGTCACCGCCATCCTCGAGAAGGCCGCCAACTCGGTCGACGCGGTGCTCGCCGACCCCGGCGTGGGCATCGGCTTCGTGGACCTCGGCGCCAGCAGCATCGACTTCACGGTGTTCTTCTACACGAAGCCCGATGACTTCGTGCCGGCCCACGGCGACGTGCGCAAGGCGGTGTACAACGCGCTGAACGAAGCGGGCGTGGACATTCCGTACCAGACCATCGTGGTGCAGAAGGCCGGCGAGTGAGCTGCCTGTTGATGTAAGTGCCGCGTGCTGCGGTGTCTTGGAGCCTCCTGGAGACAGGGGGCTTCGTTGGTTCTCGGGGGCCCCATCCGCCCTTCGGGCACCTTCCCCTGGAGGGGAAGGACTGTGTCCGGTGCTGTTCGTGCTTGTTTTTGGGGGCCCCATCCGCCCTTCGGGCACCTTCCCCTGGAGGGGAAGGACTGTGTCCGGTGCTGTTCGTGCTTGTTGTAGGGGGCCCCATCCGCCGTTCGGGCACCTTCCCCTGGAGGGGTAGGGCGGTGCTGTTCGTGCTTGTTGTAGGGGGCCCCATCCGCCGTTCGGGCACCTTCCCCTGGAGGGGAAGGACTGTGTCCGGTGCTGTTCGTGCTTGTTGTTGGGGGCCCCATCCGCCCTTCGGGCACCTTCCCCTGAAGGGGAAGGACTGTGTCCGGTGCTGTTCGTGCTTGTTGTTGGGGGCCCCATCCGCCCTTCGGGCACCTTCCCCTGGAGGGGAAGGACGCTGATGGGTCATCTAGTCACAGGTCTTGCCGATGGCGGCGAGGCGGCCGGTGACGTCGCGCTGGACTTCGGTGTTTGGGCGCGCGTAGTGCAGGGCGGAGCAGTAGTGGATGTAGGCGGTGTCTGCGCTGCCCAGCTTCTCGGCGGCGTAGGCGAGGCTGTAGTGGGCGTCGGGGCTGCGGGGGTTGCGGGTGACGGCGGCGTCGAACAGGGCCTCGGCCTCCGACAGCGCGCCGGCTTCGAGCTTCTTCCAGCCTTGGGCGACCAGGGAGGCGGCCGATGCGGTGGGGGTGCCCTTGCTGGGGGCGCCCATGTCGA
>Ga0213833_1000594_pt1 | contig 33674 bp, 48 predicted proteins | sample SWATP21_FD_160575 | JGI IMG/M metagenome (GOLD analysis project Ga0213833, IMG submission 160575) | Coastal seawater microbial communities from Marineland, Florida, United States - SWA TP2 #1 | ecosystem: Environmental > Aquatic > Marine > Coastal | place: USA: Florida | collected 2016-08-14 | reverse complement strand
AGAGACAATAACACACACACACACACACACACACACACACACACACACACACACACACACACACACACACACACACACACACACACACACACACAGCGGTGCTTGCAGAACGTCAGCAATGTCATCCGTACATTCGTGGTATCCTTGCCGCCTCACCACCCAGTACTTTCCTTGTGGTCTGTGCCAGGCGAAAACCTCGGTCGTGGTTGCTTCGCACACTGATCCGGGCCGCTGGCCGTGTCGCCACTGCGACCAGCACTGCCATGGGTGTGCACGCCGATGCTGGTGTGCATGCAGGTTCAAGCGTTCGCGACAGTGCCACTGTTGGCATGGGTGCAGTTACTTCGTCGACTCAGGTGGCACCACGGGCGTCCGAGTTGCTGGTGTCCGGACAATCCCCGCCGGTGTCTCTCATTCTTCGAGACCCTGGTGTGCGAGCCGCCATTCAGGCGTTTGCAGAGAAGAAGTCTTTGAGTGGCTATGAAGCCGAGCGTGTTGCTATGGTGCGTCGATGTGCAGCGATCACGTTGGCGTTCTTTGGTTTGTTAGTTTGTTTGTTGTTTGTTGTTGGGTTCGTTTGCTGTCGCACCGACGCCGCTGTGTGTGGTGTCAGCGCATCACGAAGCAAATGGGCAGCACCATGGGAGCCGCATCTGCCCCCACGATTCGTTGGGTGGCGTATGCCGTACGCAAACTGCTCCGACGCGTGTTTCAGCGTGTACACGTTGACGTGCGCGCCATTGAGGCGTTGCGACGCTTCACAGTGCGAAGTGCAGCACCTTCACGACATCGCCAACCTGTGCTCTTTCTACCTTCCCACCGCAGCTACTTTGATTTCATTTTGTTGTCGTACGTGACATATGCTCCCTATGCTCTGTGACTGGCTGTGTTTTTGCGCTCTGATCGGCAATTGATTGAAGCGCTGCTGCTCCCCCTCAGTTGGTTCACTTGGCTCACGTGGCTGCGTTTTGTTGGGACGGACAACCGTCGTTTCTGTTTGTTGGCGCCGTGTTCCACAGGTTTGTGTTCTTTGAACACGGGCTCCCGCTTCCGTTCATCGCCGCAAGCGAGGATTTTCTGGGACTTTCGTTTGGCGCACAGGTGCTTCGCGAGTGTGGTGCGTTCTTTCTTCGTCGCTCGCAACGTCCCAGCCGTCGTCGACAGCCCGAAGACGCCGAACTGTGCGTGTTGTTGTTGCACACATGTACCTCAATGTTTGCAGACGCACGGTGGTGTGACGCTGGTGGTGCGTGGCTGGGGGTGGACCAGGTATGCGGCTGTGTTCAAAGCCTATGTCCATAGACTACTGGCGGGTGGACAGTTGGTGGAAGCGTTTCTCGAGGGCACTCGGTCGCGGAATGGTTGGTCGCGCGCTGTGCGGCGTGTCATGTGTCTGTGTTTTGTGCCTCACCGTGTTTCCGTCTCGCCCACCCCACCCCATGGACGGATACGCCAGGCAAAGCCCTTCCTGCAAAGCACGGGTTCCTCCGGTTGTGTGCGGAAGCCGTTCAATCCGGTGTGGTGGATGATGTACTCGTGGTGCCGGTGGCGATTGACTACGAAATCATCCCCGAGGCGGACCTGCTGTCCAGTGAGGTGAGCGTTGACGCGGTTTGTGAGCCTACTTATTGTGTGCTTCGCTGACAGTGATGCGGTCATGCGTGTGCGTCGTGCGCCATTCGCAATGCGTGGTGCTCACGTGAACCTTGTCACATGCATGTCCGTTCTCTATGGCCGATGTTGGGGCCGTGTGTTTTGGTGGTGTGCAAATGGTGTGTGCGTGTGCATGTGTGTGGGTTGTGGCACAGCTGGTGGGAGTGCCGAAGCCCAAAGAAAACCTGCGCAACTTATTGCGTGCTGTGATGGCGACGCGCACACGGCGCTTCGGATCGGCGTCGGTGTCGTTTTGCACGCCGTTTCACCTGTCCCGAGACACGATCAAGGTCGGTAGACACAGGACGTCACCCAGTGCTATCGTTCGTTGACAGCATCCCACGCACCGAATGAAATGACACCTGCTGCTTGGATTGTGCGTCCGGTGGCATTGTGGGAATGAACACTCGCAGGCAAGCCCGCCAAGGCCTGTCGCATCCATCGCCACTGCCATCCAAACCTCCACCCTGAGCCGATCGGTCTCCATGCCCATCCACGCTGTGGCAGCGCTTCTCCTGGAACAGCCGTCAGGAGTTCCCATGGAGACGCTGATCCACCGTGTGGTGTGGGTGTGCAAGCAGGTATGAGATGAGAAAGCAGATGTGCACCCCCGTCTTCCTCCTTCCTGTTTCGCCTTCCTCACACTGCTCATGCAAAGCGGTCCCATCCTTCCCATCCTACCGCGTGCCCACGCGCACACTCACTCACACCTCCATGACTGCACATTGTGTTGGCGGCCCACACCAGATCCAGGTTCGTGGTGGACGTATGGTAGAGTACGAAGGCATGCGCAAAGACCTACTTGTGGAGCGAGCTCTTCGGTTGTTATCACCTTGGGTTGCGCGCGGTTCGGGTAATCAATGGTGCGTCGGGACGCCGTCAGGCTGCTTGGGTCGTGTTGTTGTTTGTGTTTCTACGCTCTGCTCATTTTGTCAGAATCCCTCCCCCATGCTTATCCTTGCACTGGTTTTGTGTGGTGTGTGTTGGCACGTGAATGCCTGTGATGCGCTTCTTGTGGCTTGCGCCGGCTCGTGTGAGTGCGTCCCAACAGGGCCCCACGACGCTCGTCCACTGCAATGAACACGAGTGCGGCAATGGGATTGCATCTGCACCGCAACCATCTGTTGTGGTGGTTTTTCGCCGATGCGATCGCTGCGTGTGCCACCGCCACAAGAGCTGGTGCTGGTGCTGGTGTTGGAGCTGGTGCTGGTGGAGCTGGAGCTGGTGCTGGCGCTGGCTCGAGTGCACCCACTTCCGCAGTCGAGCGTGTCACGTGGCTGTATTCATTGTTATGTGGGGAGGTGGTACCCACGATTTCACTCAACAGCGTCCTTGCTCGCTTGCCCAAGTCCGAATCCGTGTCTGCGTCGATCCCCGAGAAGAAGCAACGCGGGGGCACGCTATCTTCAACCCCCTCTTCCCCGCCCCTCCCCACGACGAGTTGGGCGACAGTGCTTGCAGGCAAGTCGTTGCCTGTATTGTCCGAGGCTACAAGTTTCTGTTGTGTTGCCTGCATTGCTGCCACCTAATCGGCACCCGTGTTTGTCGTGCTGTGGCTGTGTGTATGTAGGCACGCGCATGCAATCGTGGTTGGGCAGTTTCGTGTGGCCACTGGTGGACGGGTACCTGCTTGTTGCACTCGGTGCCGTCGCCTTGCTGCCCTCCTCACAATCGGATGATAGCAAGCAAGTCCCCAGGTACGCCACAACAAAGAACCTAGAAAGTGTGGACCGCTCCTTGCGTTTGAAACTCACCACGTTGCGTTGCTGCCTGCGTTTCAGCCGCACTCCTAAGGAATTAGTGCCTTGTCTACAGTCAGCAGGCTTGACGCTGCTCACAAGCGGGGTGTTGACGAGTGCAGAGTCTTGTTCGTCGGACATCATCGGTAGGGTGTATGTTTGTTTGCGCTGCGCTCGGTGTACTGTCCTAGTTGGGATGTTGGAGGCTGTTTCCTTTTCGTGATGGGCTTTGCTACCGCTCGCGCGCGCTCAGATCCATGGGATATGTCCTTCCACGTCGTCTTGCTTGACATCCGTGTGCATGCACCTTTCGTGTGTCTGTGGCTGCTGTGGGTACTTTTCATGCAGGCAATGCCCTCCGACGCCTGGTTCACCTTGGAGTGCTTCAAGACGTTGAAAAGACGGTACCACGAACGCGCGGCGGCGTGTGCGTATTGCAGGCTGTGGCTGTATCGCCCCCGTTTGCTTCGTGGAACGCCCTGGTGAAGTTTGCTGGGCGTGTAGCGCAGTACCAACGAGTGCCGTTGCGTGAAGCGGCCCTTGAGCAAGCTGCGCAAACAATGTCTCTGGCGATGCGCAGCCCCACAAGTGCCATGGCTCGCTTGTGAGTCCGGCAACGGCCGACTGAACAACCGCGTTTCGAGTGTGCTGTTTTTGTATTTTGCTTTTCTCCCACGAGGGTCTGGCCTTCACACCTTCAGCAGCATCATGTGCATCGTTTGGCTTGCAGCTGTCCTGTGTGGGGCGGCGTGTGAGAAGTACCCTCACAACATTAATGAATGGAATTGTGTTTATTGATTCGAGCAAACAGGACTTGCCGCGGTTCCGCACAGGCGCAGGGAGAAAAAGCTCGGAAGAAACAGGCAACGAATGTGTGCACCGGCTACGGAGCGAAGCCTACCACAGCTGGTGGCAAATCATACCCTCCACGCTACAGACCTTGCGCCCATCGACCTAACTACCCCGGAGGGGGGCCAGGAATGGATGACGGAGGCCCAGGGATGGAAGATGGGGGACCAGGGATGGATGACGGAGGACCGGGGATGTTGCGGCGCTGTAGTTGGTTCACATACACCGCTTGGGGCGCCACAGGTGCGCTTGCACGCATCACGTAGCCGGTGTGCTGCGGCGGGCGCTGCTGGTGCTGCTGTTGCTGTTGCTGCTGCAACATGGCTTGGCGTTGCAGGTACGCCGCCCGCTGCGCCTGTTGTTGCCGCATGATGGCTTGCTGCTGCTGCAACAATCGGGCCTGCTGCGCCCGCCGCTCTGCGAGCAAGTGCTGTTGGCGCTGCTCCGGTGACATGGCGGCAAGCATGCGTGCGCGTTGCTGCGCCTGTTGGGCCCTGGCGCGCGCTGCCTGCTGGGCCTGCTGTTGCAGCATGGCCTGGCGCTGTTGCAGCCGCTGCTGGGTGGCCACCGCGTGCGCTTGTTGCTGCTGCCGCAGGCGTTGCTGCTGAGCGGCGAGCTGGGCCTGTGCGGCTTGTTGGGTCTGCACGGTGCGTGCCACACCCGACACTGCAGCGGCCATGCCGTGTTGTTGGGCGTACTGCGCGTGCTGCTGCGCGTACTGGGCTTGTTGGCGCGCGTAGGCCTGCTGTTGGGCCACGAACCTGCACAGAACACCACACCCAGGGAAGGAAAACAGAAAGACAAGAGGGAAAAAGAAAAGGAAAAAAAAGAAAGGAAAACGAGCGGTGAGGCGAGCCGTCGTGAAAGAGAAACTGAAACAGAACCTACCTGGCTTGTGCAGCAGCACGGGCTCGAGCTTGGGCCAGTTGCGCCTGGTAAATGCGCTGCTGTTGCACATTGCGAGCGTACAGGGCCTGCTGTTCTGCGAGGCGCTGTGCGTACGCCACTTGAGCAGCGTAGGCGGCGGCTTGTCTGTCGTCACCACATGGCACGCAGGCAGGAGCACACATATACACACACCGCACGAAACACCACACCATTGCAACGCGTTTGCGCACCACCACACGTTAAAAAAAAACAAAAACACAAAGTCAGTAGGCGGCTGGGGCTGCGCACAAGCACAAGGAAGGGAGGAAGAGGGGTGCATGTGCGTGGTGCACAGCCACTACATGCCACGTGGTGCTGTACGCACTTTGCCGCGGCCGAGTCGGCGCCGCGCCCGGACACACTCATGCGGCGGCGAACCGTGTTCACCTTGTGCTGGGCTTGGCGCATCGACACAAACAGTTTCTGGTGCACACCACGCGCAAAACGAACGCCACATTCATCCCGTCAGGCTACGAGCGCGCACCACCACAACTTGCTCCCCACTCAACCACAACATTTTTCTTTGGCAGTAAGTGCCACGTACTGTGAACTTTGGGTTGGCCATGGGGTGGTACGAATACACACCACCGCTCTCCAAAATAACTTCCCACACACGCAGAGGCGTGTCCTTGCGATGCACGAGCCCAACCTCCGAAATTCCATCGTCTGTCCACTGCAGAAAGCGAAGAGCATAGGTATGATGGTTACCAAGAAGTGGCACATCTCCGCAACCCCGCCCCAATTGGCTGCTCCACACCCTGCACCCCAACCAACGCGGCCACCCGCACCTCTTTCATTGCATGAGCAGATGTCACAAGACCTTTGGTGTTCTTTGACACAACCATGCGCCACCCTGCTATCTCGTCCTGCATGTTAAGCTTCATTTGCAGCTTTGCTTCGACACGATCGCCGTACTCCTTGTCGCTTTCGCCTTTCTTGCGACGCACATACCTATTGCGTTGCACATGCCCAAACCGCCGCACCGACAACCACACATGCCACACGCCAAGTCAGGGCGGTGAGCATACCATAAAAAAAACGTTCATGTCAGAATCTGCCTATCTACAGCACGTACGGGACTGAAACCGGGTCCATGAACTGGTCCGTGAAGCCACCATCATGCTCTTGGTCCAGCGACTTGGCCATCCTCTTCGCGAGGCGTTCGAGAGACGTACACTTTCCGCAGGTGAGGAGGTGGAACACACTCACAATGGACTTGACGAAGAAGGTCAGCGCCAGGCGCACAATGACCAGAAGCACAATGATGAGCACGAGCAAGAAAAAGAGGGGAAAGACGTTCTCGCGAACAATCTTGGTGGTGACACCAAGCGTATCCCAGTCTGCCTCTTGTTCGGCCTTCCATACTTCGTACTGCTCTTCCACGTCCAGCGTTCCATCGCCGGTGCCATCCAGCACGCTGGCGTCAATGATGTCACTTTTCAGCACCTCTGAGTTGCCAAACATCCAAATGGCGAAGCACAGATGCAACACCAGCCCAACGGGCAGCAGTTGAAGGCTCAACTTCGCCAAGGACTCGTTGTAATGTGGTGGTCGTGTTGTGTACCGAAGCACTGAGACAACAAAAACAGCGCGCAAAGCACACAAACGAACGCATGCACGGTGAATCGAAGAACACATACCACTGCCGCTCAAGCGTTGGGGGTGGGCGGGGGTAAGGCACCCCTTGCCAACCACACTAACGTACACAGCAGGCGGTCTACCCAGTAGCTGAAAATGAAGCTGAACATCGCCAGCGGCAGCAGCAGCGGCAGTCCGGCACTGTACATGAGGGTCACGAACAGCGTGTTGAGCAACACGGGGTACCGCTGTGATAAGTCATAGTTTTGAGGCTTGTACAGTCGGTTGAGGGAATCCTGTTGGGAAGGGAGAGTGAGAGGGGCAACGGCCACGAGGGACATAGGAGTGGCGGATCGTTCGCCTCAACACATACCTGAGAAGCCTTGAAGCGCCAACAACAGCTGCGCTTGCAGGGCCGAAGGATACACGCTTGCATGAGAGGCATCAAATGGGGGAAGATTGTTTGAATGAGCATGGTGATCATGATGCTGACACCAACTGTGCTGTACCATCCCACACCAAACCCGTCGTGGTCTCCCTGGCACGCAATTGGTACACCGTCAAAACCACCAAGCAGTAGCACAACGCACGCGGGGCAGTGGCACAACAACACCTACCGAGAACATGCCAATCTTGGACAGAACTGGATCGTTGGCACTCGTGTTCGGCAGTCGGGCGTGGACAATCAACACGATCACACCCGTGTTCAGCAGCTGTGCCAGGAACACCTTGATGGTGATAGACAACTGCTCGTGCGACACAGTATCATGGCGTTCAAACCGTGCCAGAGCTGGCTCAACCAGCACACGGCAGCGTGGGCACACACACACACAAAGCAATAAAAACAACAACAACAACAACAAAAGGTGAGCCAAACAACGCAAAACGTGTTGCAAGCCCTCCACCAGATATCCTTTGACCCCGATCGAGCAGACAACACCACTACTACACGACTGCTTGCCGCAGCAACAACACAAACCTTTCAGCACCCGTTGCAACACGAAGTTGATGAACACCACTGACATGGCAGCCACCAGCAACAGACTCTGCGCCGCGGCGTAGTTCTGCAGTGAGTCGATGCACAGATCACCTTCGTCATCCTGAGCCTTGGCGGCACCCGAAAATACACCGTGCTCGTTGATGTACTCTTTGAGCACATCCAAGCAGTAGCAACCGACAACAGTTGACAGAGGGTACGTGCCAGCGCTGGATACCAAACCATCCACATTAGTGTGCAAAACACCACAACCACCACGCACCACACACACACGCTTCCCGCAACACGTGTACAACATACCCATCAAGTCGGTGACACGTCGTCGAATCGCTGGTCTTTTGGCAGTTGGCCGTGCAGGTGTCGTGGCCAACAATTGGCGCAGCCGACGAGTTGGTGGGGTCGTACCACTCGAGATAAAACTCGCCGGCACCGCATGTGGTGTCATCCTTGGACCGCACCCGGCGCAACTTGGCATCTGCTGGGAAGTCGTAGGTTTGGTACGCGGCTGCAGGGAGCTGCATGTCGCACATGTCAAGGCGTGGGAGCTGTTCGTTGAGTTCTTCCTTCTGCTTTTGCGCCAGGACAATCAGAACGAAGCTCGCCACAAGCAGCAACTGCAAGACAACAAGAGTGCGCCAACGCGCAGGACTTGTGTGAGCGACCACGGTGGGAACAGCAGGACCAACGACAAACAAACACGCTGAAAGGAGGCGGCACCGTACCAACAGCACTGAGTTGGTCAAAGCGCGACGCAAAAAGCGCTCTTTCTTGGATGTCTCAATGTTCATCCACAACACATCGGACGGTGGTGCAGCTTCCTCAACCTTCAATCGATACTTGCCACGGAAGCGTAGCGGTGGCGGCTGGCAGCGTCGAGAGCTGTGACAGGCATAAAGGCACCAACGCCAATAAGAGAGCGCGACGCAACCACATCACGCCAGTGCTTTCAACCACTGCCATCTACCACCGCCGCAAGGCGCACACAGATGCACGTACCACAGGTAGTCGTAGTCCGCTTGGCACCGGTAGGCTGACTGTGCGTGTTGAAACGTAACAAACGCACCCACGCAGTGGTTGCTCTCAACATCACGCAGCTTGTACAACTTTTGAGCGTTGCTCAGATCAGCCTCGAGGTTCGCAACTTTCCGCTTCGCCTTGGCATGCTTGGCTGGTCACAGCAGCCAAGCCCACGGACACAGCAAAGAGCATAACAGGGATGCGTGAGAGTGTTCCATCTTTCACCGCCCCGACACGAAACAACAGGAAACACAAAATGACGGGACGCACCTGTATCTGCATGCTTGGATTCAGGGGCGAAGCGTTGAACAGCGTACTTAGCTTCCGTGACACGGTGCAGCAGCTTTCGGAGCTTCGAGAAGGAGCGCAGGGTGGCGCCGTTTTTGTAGGCCATGCTGACTTCACTCACCCACTTGCCTTCGTACAGGGCGCTGCCGGTGTTGGAAAAGTCAGACACAGGCGCCTTGTTTTCCACCGGTGGTCGTCCGGTCTTGCGACCGTTCACACGCAAGCAGCAGCAATAGCCCTTGAAGGTCCACCCAGGCTTGGACAGGTCGTACAGGCTGTTGAAGTGGTTCAACACCTCCTCCTTTGTGGCGTCTTTGGGAAGGCCCTTCACAAACACGGCGTAGTCTCCCATGTTGATGGTGTGATCCGCCAGAGCATGCGTCAGCGCTGAGATGCGCCACTTGAAGAACAGAATGAAGAAGAGGATCAACACGCTGCCGATGAAATCTGCGGCGGTCAAAATCCGGCTGGCCTCAATGCTTGTCAGCTCACGCCCCGCCATGGTAACCACCGTGGCATTGTGCGTCGCAGCCGTGGCGTTGGTGTTCGTTGCGACTTCCGCAAACCCTGTGCACAATGCAGGCATTGTCCAGTTCAAAAACACGTGTGCGCATGTGGTACGGAAGAACATCGACGCATGGACCACCCAACAACCCCAACCGCCACCGCTTCGCCGATACACAAACAGGCGAAGAGACAACGAAAAATAAAGGGGAAACCACGCACCATTGTTGCCAAGCGTGAACTTTCCCAAGCCCATGGGATCCATGTCTTCGTCTGGAATGCGTGACCCGTCCATTGCCAGCAGGAAAGTGGGCACCGCCAACACGCTGAGCAGAAGCATCAGCACGGCCAAATAGCACAGGAGGTTCAAGTACAGGTTGACGCCAGCACCAAGTGGAGCCAAGTCCTTGCTGCGTGTGCACAACGAGGCCTTGCCTCGCAGAAATACTTGCATGCGAAAGTGCTCCCGCGCCTGTGCATGTGATGCGATGTGATGTGATGTGATTGCACGCACAAGCGTACGTCGACCAATGCAAGAATATAACACCCACATCTGCCCAACAAGCACCTGGAACAACACACCGACACACGACGACCACCACATTACATACCGCGGCACGATCAGGGTCTTGGAAAGACTTGCCCTCCAGCATCTCTCGACCGAGGAAGCGAAAGGACAGGGTGTGCTTCGTCTTCGTCAGCGGCACCACAGCCCGCACTTCTTCCACGCCAGCACCAGACTCCTCATCCTTGATCTCCTCAACAGCTGTCGACCGCAGTGTCAGACCGTCATCTTCTTCTTCAACAGCCGCAGCTGTGGCGGCCGCCGCTTGTGCAATGGCCAGCGCCTGCTCAGCCTCATGCGCAGCCGTTTGCGCGGCTTCTGCGGCTTCGGCAGCCAACTTGGCCTCTGAGAAGCCGCCCTTCTTTTGCAGAATTTCACGGCGGGACAACACTTGACCAGCTTTCGACAGGGTGGTGTCCACTGCGACGTCTCCACCTTGTGCATCCCCTGGTGCGCCACCCGGATTGCTACCGGCGGCACCATCCGCAGCAGGCGACTTCGTTGCGTCCACTTGACCCACCAAGCGCAGCAGCGACTCCGTTCCCGGCAACTCAGGCCGTGCTTCCAGTGCCTCTTCAACCACCAAGTCACTTGCAGCATGGCTGTGGCCCGGGGTGTTGCCCAAAGCGCCACCGCCGGCGGGATTCGCGGGAGTGGATGGTGCGCTTGGTGTGGCACCCGTCACTGGAGCAGGCTGCGCAGACTCCACATGCACCACGGTTTCACCTGCGCCAGACGCCATTATGACAAGCGTTGCCTGGATACGCTGGCACGCTTTCGATCCTCAGAGCCTGGGGTTGGCTCCACGTTACGAAGCGCCCGCACTGTAGCGGCGTTTCATGTCTTGCACAGCGCAACCGCCAACGAAAACCACTTGCATGGTAGATTTGTTATGGCGTTGGGCCGCTGGGTGTCCGTCCGCAATCTGCGACGAACAACCGACACGGAAGCCTCCGCCCTTTGAAAGGTTGCAGGTAGATGTAAGGCCAAGGAGGGGGGGGGGGGGGGGGGGGTAGGGTGAAGCGGGGGGGGGGGGGAGGGGGGGGGGGGGGGGGGGGGGGGGGGGAGGGGGGGTATGGTGAAGCCGGTCAAAAGAACACTTGTTTGATGGCATCACAGCACAAGGAGCCCAACAGGGCGGAGCCGAAGACAATCACAGAAAATCCTCCTCCCATTCCATGGCGGCCGCAACTTCATCGCCTACAGCGCCACCCAAGAAGTCCATATCATCGCCATAGTCTATATCATCCTCACTGCTGCTTTCGCCCTCTCCGCCGGCCCCAGCGCCCGCGCCAGCGCCGGCACCAGCACCGGCACTGTCTTTCGCCTTCTTGTCCTTCTTTGCCTTCTTGTCCTTCTTCGCCTTCTTGTCCTTTTTGCTCTTCTTGTCCTTCTTGGCCTTCTTGTCCTTCTTGGCCTTCTTGTCCTTCTTGCTCTTTTTCTCCTTCTTTGCGAAACGCTCCTCACGCTTTGCCTCGGCTTCTTTCTCAGCTTCCAGCCCGGCAAACAGGGAACTGCATGGGTGGGCGTGGGCAGCAGAACATCAGACACAAAACGCCGAGCCCCGCGCACGCGAATCTGATCGAATACCAGACCTGTAGCTCCGCAATTCCTTTTCCTTGCGTCGTTTCTCCAGCTCTAGTTGCTCCATTTCCACCTGCAACCGCTTCTCTGCCTTTCTTTTCTCGATTTCACGCCGGTCACGTGCAAGCCGTTCACCTGTCACACACAGGCGGCAGATGCGGGGACCATCAGCACCGCGACACTATGGACTGTCAAGCGCCGAGCATACCTTCAAAGTCTGGATCCGACTCTGTGCGAGTCCGGTCAACGCGCTTGACACAGTCTTTGTCCTTCTTCTCGACGATGTAATACTTCAGCTGAGCCACCGCACCCAGCACCCAAAGGTGTGAGGCACACATGACGCGGAAGCACAAGGAGAGCCACGCACTGCCTTATTGTCATGGAATCCAATTGTGCCGACGTCCATGTTAGGTCGCTTGTTGAGGTTTGACCAAAGGGTGTACACCTGGCACATGCCCCAGATGAGTGACGACCATGAGCAGTGGAATGAATGCATGCGGTGGACGTACGATTTTCACACTCGACAACTTGCAGCCCTTGATGGAGTTTGCCTACAAGATAGCATTGCACACAGTATATATGAGGAACGTCCATTTCGCAGACGCGTGACGATCCTCCCATACCTTCACAAGCTGGCAACAGTCGTACAACGCGTCTTCTTCGATGTCGTCAATGGTCTCGCCCTGGCCCATCAGGTTCCGCATGCACCGTGACAGATCATCAAAGGTGACCATCCATGCATAAGCAAGGAAATGCATGCAGCAGTTAAACCACAAGGGCGACCTACCTCCTTCATTCGAAGGTACACGTGCGCCGACGACATGTCGTCCACATGAAACCACACGTCCTCCGGCCACCCCCACTTGATGAGCTTTTCATTCTCATACTTGTCACGGCCCATGTACACCGTGTATCCGCCGCGCACTTGGAAGTGGAACACCATGGTGGCACAACGAGCGGGCACCGCACGCAAAAGGCCCTCGCGACCGCCAACGCTGTGACCGACGCTGGCACAAGAGGCACCGCCAATTCCGCGAGAAAACGCTAACTTTGGAAAACTGTAAAGCTTGAAGATGAATACACGTATTGTGTTGTACCTGCTTGAATTGGAACAGTCGGGATTTGTGACACCTTCGCTGGAGGCACATCGACTTGAGCCTGCAGCAGCCACCCCGAAACGCGCATGCACAGCTCTTGGCATCTGTGCATTTGATTTTATACTCCTCGCGTTCCTTGCGTGAATGAGCGTTGGAAGTTGAGCAAGCTCGGCGATCACGGTCGTCTTGCATTGGTCCCCGTTCCTGAGGCATTCAAGATGGACGACAGTGTGTCCGTGGCGGGCTTGTCTGTGGCAGCCTCTTTGATCAGCAGCGAAGACGCTGCCCGCACTCAACAACTATTGTTGCAGCCACTTGGTCCCCAAGATGTGAGCCACCGGCCTGGTACGTCCTCCATGCTGTCGGGCGCCGCACCGCGCGGTTGCTGTGGTTGGATGCCGCCTCGAAAAGTGACTGGGCTCTGCTCGCTGTGACGCAGGGAAAGGAGGAACCAAGTTCACGTACGTGGAGTCGTGGAAAGCAATTGACTTAGCCAATGATGTGTTCCATTTCAACGGTGAGTGTGGGGTGTGGGTGCGACATTTGGCTGCCAATGCCAGAGTCATGACAAACAGTGGTGTTTTCAGGCTGGAGTGACACCATCGTGAACCTGAAGCTTGAATATGTACGTCGTCGTACAGCTTTGTGTGAACAAGCGATTGTATTGTTGACGTTGTTTGCTCCTACAGATTGAGTGCAAAGGCGGTCGCCACAGTGCTTGTGCAACAGCCATTATCCGCATCACCGTGAGTGGTGAAATGGCCACATTTGTGTCTACCTTTTTTGTTTCTCACCTTTTGTATGGCACAGCTGAAAGATGGAACGAGCCACGAAGATGTCGGATGTGGGACCTCCGAGAGACAACCAACCCGGGCAGCAGCCATTGAAAACGCAAAGAAGGTGGGTGATGTCGCATGTCGCATCACCCTGTCACTCTACTGACGATGGACGCTGTGCGTTTTGCTTGTGGTTCGCCAGTCCGCTGTGACGGACGGTCGCAAGCGGGCCTTGCGTATCTTTGGTCCACGCCTGGGGAACTGCTTGGCGAACAAAGACCATGTCCGTGCTGTTCGTACAGCCCCACGGTCTTTCAACAACGCGCGCACTCCCACCAGCTCCTTTGGCAACAAGCGGCGGCGCCTTGTGTCTCACAACCCAGCTGCATCCCCAAACGTGCCCAATGGACCCACCACCCCTGGCACATACCGCATGAGCGCCTCTGGTGCGTACGAAAACAAACTTGAGCCGCTGCAACGCAGTCCCTTGACTTGTTTGTATTGTCTGTTGTGTTGCGGGTGCATTGTGGGTTCTGTTCTGGCAACACATCATCAGAGTTCCTGGGCACCGGCTCGTTTGCTGACAAGTCATCGCCCGCGCCGGCTGCGTCGACCCACTTTGTGGCGCCGCCGACCAATCAATGCCATCAACGCACCCCCACAACCCAGGCCACCGCGGCAACAGCTGCTTCCACCACTGCTGCACGAACGCGCGCCACAACGGCAGCAGCTGTCACAACCGCGGCTGTCTCTGCGTCCACACCTGCGTTGTACACGCGACCACCCCCGCGTCAGACTGTGCACCGGCCGACCGGTGCGCCGACCACCCCACAGTCGTTCGCCCCACCACGCAAAGGTCCGCAGCACCAAGGGCCCCAGAAGCAGCACCATGCGCACCAAACGCGGCGCGAGGCTACCCCGCCCGTGGCTGGTGCAGGTGCAGGTGCAACCGTAACTTCCAAGTCAGCGCCGGTGGTACCTGCGGCGCCCGTGCATGTCACCACCGCGGCTCGGTCAGGGGCCACTGGGGTCGCTGTGCACCACCACCACGCCCGGCAGCACTTTCATGTGGGACACACTGCACCCCGTGGTGGTGCCACCGTCCACGCAGCAGCCGCCTCCTCCTCCACAGGCCCCGCCGTGGCTCGGGGCCACGGCGCTGCAACCCCGCTACATCACCTGCAACCCCAACGTCAACCACAGCCGCAGCTGCAGCCACAGCCACAGCCACAGCCACAGCCACAGCCACAGCCACAGCACCGCCAAACGTTTGCTGTACCACCCTCCTCGGGTGCAGGTGCAGGTGCACTTGCGCCGCCGGCTCGGCCAACGCCCCCACTCACCAGCATTCGCCCGGGGACGCCGCCGTCCTCCTTGACTGGAGCCGCGCCGGTGGGCGAACACGCAGCGTCCAACCTGGTCGCCGCACATGCAAACGTGGGGGCGAACCATGCACATGTGGGCGCGAACGCCAATGCGTCCCCGCACGTGCACATGGCGGCCACCACTGCCGCCCCAGGTCTCACGCCCGAACAGCTCGCCGCCATCGCCCGCAATCGCCAAGCGGCACAACAGCGGCGGAAAGCGGCTGTCTCCGCGAAGCGTTGGAAGCAGCAGTGAGCTGACTGCGTGGTGGTTGCATGATGTTGATGTCCATGTTTGTGAATACAACCCGACCATCTTTATTGGTGATGCCTTCCAATCCAAAAGCAGCAGCAAACGAAAAAGCAAATGAACACAAGCACAAAACACTATCACGGCTGACCGGTTGTGACGGGACTCGGTGTCGTTGCACGCAGGTGTTTAGGTTGCAAGGACACCATGTACGACATGTACACATTCCAAAACAGACTCACAACGGACGTCAGCAGCACTCGGTACCTGGAAAACGCCCACACGCCGTGACCCAAAGTCGACCCCCCATCCCCCTGCCAAGCGAGAACGCAACGTACGCAACAGGAACAAACAAGTAGCTCACTGCTGCAGATGGCCCAAACACCATCAAGGCGTTTGTCCACGCAACAGGTGTGTCGCGCTTGATTTTTTCAACAATCTCAGCTCGCGTTCTGCCTGACAACGCGCCAGTCCACGCGAAGACGCCGCTGATCATGACGGGACCAACACAGACCGTTTCCAGCACAACTTTGAATGCGACTCGGGGTAGTGTATTGGCAACAGACGGCATGAGCCTTTCTATTGTTCCGTGCCACGTATGCAGCAAAGGGCCAACCATGAGACCCTGTGGCGCGGCAAGCGGACAGACGGTCAGGCACGCGCGTGTAGCACGACCAGCGACTAGGCCGTGCTGGCTGCGGACACAGCATGAGTCTACGCACCCCAAACGATGCCATTCGCAACGAACGAGCAACGTCGTACGAATTACGGTCGCTTTGGCCCTCAGTCTCACCCACGGGTGCGATGTCGAGTTGTGCGTGTTCGGCCCGAGCCTGCGGTGTGCCAGGTCGCTGCGAGCGGAGGATTCCTTGGCAGATCGCATCGGCTGATCCCATGATGCAGAAGTATGATATGCATTTTGTCGCGACAGGACGTTCAACCAACATGCGTCGGTACCAATGGAACGCCCGACGCATGGCTGCACGTGCAACAAGTGTGCAGTGCACTGCAGTGTGCGATTGCGGCGAGGTTATCATTTACATACATTTTGAGGCCGCCGCAAGACGTCCGCGGCGAAGTTGTAGAAACTCATGATCTGACATCATGTGACATTTGGTTCTTCGTTGCAGTTGGTGAACCTGCAGCGAGGCAACACGGCACCGCTGAAGAGCTTCTGTGCATCGTCAACACTAACAGTGGGTACGCCATGTATGACGAGCAAGCGGCACTGGAAGCTGCGATTGCTGCGTCCTTGGCTGACGCTGAGAAAGTCAAGAACGTACTGTGTGGGGAGTGGGTGGTTTGCGTGGCGTCTTGCCTGTGCCTTCGGCTCACACGAGCGACGTGGTTCCTGGGACAGCCCGGCGCATCGACGTCCAAGAACTTCATTCCAAAGTTGCCACCCGTAGACCAGGCGCCGAAGGCTTTCAAGGGCGAAGTGTACGGGTGGAAACAAGGGGCGGGATTTGTGCGCCAAGTTGGCATCGTTGATCAGTGGGCAGCAGAATTCGCACGTGACGCCAGCGGTACGGCATTTCTTGCACACACGTTGTATGCACTGGCCATCTCACGCAGCTCCGATGGGCAGAATTCGAAACCCCAACAGCCATATGTGGGTTTGTGGTTGCCGCGGTAGCAAAGCACCTCGCACAGCGATTCCCGAGTCCAGTGATGACAACCAGCGACGTCAACGAGATGGTTGGCGTGCTGTCTGACATGGACACGATGCGCCCGCTCATACGCGCAGAGATGGCGGCATTGCAACGAATCCGGCGTGCTTATGTCAGCTCACATGCTGATGAGTTCCCGACCACCGCGAGTGCAGATCACTACATGCGTGACTGGGTAGCCAACTTCGAGCTGAGCGACGTAGTGTCTGCCACAAGGAACCCTGCAATTCATTTGTACGCAGCGTGTTTGGTTTCGTAGTGGTGCACCGCACGAAGACGGTTTTTCACTCATGTTGCTGGATGTGCTTGCTTCATGCGCCTGGTCCTGGTGACTGTGGTCTCGTGTGAACATGTGTGAATCCTTGCAGCATGCGACACTGTGAACGGGATGACGACATTGAACATGAAGAGAAACGCAGGGTATGCTGTGTTGTCTGTCGCAATGGGTCAACGCTGTTGCTTTGTAGCGTGTCCAACGGTGCTTGCTGCAGGTAACTTGTGAAGCGCCTTTTCGTGACTTGGTTGCCTTTGTGGAACAAGCCACAGTCACCACGAGTTCCCAGTTGCTACGACCTTCGCAGTGGGTCGAAGCAAATCCACCCGTGAGCTCTCGCGGCCCAGATGTCGCTCCTGGGAAGGAGGAAGAGGACGTGGCCGAGGGTGCACGTACTGAGGTGGCGGTGTCGGGCGAACGTCTGCGCTCGCTGGAGGAGGCGTTCCCCCGTGTTTTTGTTGGTGCCAAACGCCACGGCCCCGTGTTTATCACAGACTGCCTCGGGCACTTCACTGTTTCGCGTCCAGTGCTACTTGTGTCCGGAGATACTGCTGAAGACGCGACACCGACCTTGTTGATGTTCAACTCCATGGGGGGGGATTACACGCGGAACGTAATCGTGACTGCTCTGTTCAACATGCTATTTGAGGGAGCCGATGAGACTTCAGATGAGCTCTTTCTTCATAGTACCCATGTGTAAGCGGGCTGCTAGCCTAGCAGTGCGGCTGTGTCTCCACTGCTCCACAGAACTGACCGTGCGCGTGGTGACAATCAGTGTGCTGAGCCACGATCCGTGACTGCTGGGTCTGTACTTTTTTAGATAGCATCGTGTGTAAAGTTATAAAGGCCGTGATCTTTTCACTCGTTTTTGCAGGAGTACTCATCACGCCCTAGTCGTTGAGGCGCCGCCGAGCTGCCGGTTGCTGCTGTGTTGCGTTACGTTTGCTGTGATACCCACACGTGCAGACAGCCAGCGACACAAGGTGGACGCTGCCGTTTCCTTTGGCTGTACAGCCAACCGTTCGAAGCATAAGGGGGGTTTCGCGCTTTGCGAAGAGACGCCACACCGTTGAGCAGTCATGGTACGCTTGTCGCGCGCAAGACTGCCGCTGGAATGGGGGTGCTGTCCCGACGTCTTCTGCTCGCCGTCCATGGAGTTATACCACACCGTGCATGCCCCTAACACAATATTGGTTGCATGATGCGTGTGTGCCGTGTGATCCCTTTGTTGTTGTTGCTGTGCGTCGTGTGCATCCTCTGCATGCGTCCGCCGTGTGGATTGTGGCGTATCCTTGCTCCCGTGTTGCACCCGTGGTATCGACAGGCGGATACACTCGCCGCATTCGAAGGCCGAGTGAGCCGAAGGCTGCTCGAGGTCCGCGGCCGTTTGGAAGAGTTTTTCAAGGTGGGTGGGTGGGTGTTTGGTGTGGTGACGTGTGATGTGATGGGTGCCTAGAGAGTGACGACGACCGCACACGTGCTTGCGACAGGACTACGATGTCCATCACTCCAAGAAAATCACCCGCGCTCAATTTGTCCGTGCATGTGACCTGATGGGCATCCGCGTCTCTGAGCGTGAAATGGGTGCCGTGTTCTCGGCGTACGGCACTCCCACTGGTGACATCCACTACGAGCCGTTCGTGGAGTCGGTGGACCTGGTATTCACCCGCAAGGGCCTGGAAAATGACCCCGATGCCGACCATAATGGTGCCCTGGAAAGCCCTGTCAAGGGGCGACTGCATCAGTTCGGACAGCGGCTGGATGCGGACGAGGAGCTGATGTGCTCGGCGGTGCTGAAGAAGTGCGAACGCCTGGCACACACACGAGGCCTGATCTTCAAGACCTTCTTCCTTGACCACGACCACAGCCACAACGGCTTCGTCACACCGTCACAGTTTGAACGTGCCATGGAGGTGTGTTTCCGCGGCGCCATCTCGCGCGACGAGGTGAACCTGTTGAAGAAGCGGTACTCGGACGGACGCGACATCAACTACAAGGCCATGCATGTAGACATCACCCCGGACAGCGTGGCCCCTGGTCGCACCTCTGGCTCGACCTTTCGCGAGTCTCGACGCGTGCCGCCGTTGGACGCGGGCGCCGACCGCGTGAACACAGACCGTGTGATGCGGAACTTGATCCGCCAGACGTCTGCGAAGCGCATCCGCGTGAAGGGCTTCTTCACCGAGTTTGACCGCATGCGCACCGGCCACTGCACAGCGCAGCAATTCAAGCGTGCGTTGGTCGCGTGCAACTTCAAGTTGCTCAACGAGGCAGACATGACGGCGCTTGCACGTCGCTTCTACAACGTACGTTGTTGTTGTGTTGTTGTTGCTGCTGTTGCTGTTTTTCGATGTTCTATTGCGTGGCCTGGTGGTGGTGGTGCGTGCGCGTGTCGTGACGAATGATGCAATGCCTGTTTTCCCTCCGTGCTCACAACATGCTCCCACCGTGTGGGGATCTCTTCGCCACGCCAGCCCAAGCGCGACAAGGTGGACTACGTGTCCTTTTGCGCCGAAATCAACTCGGCGTTCACACAGGACGGGTTGGAGCGCAACCCCACCAAGACGTTGGACTGCGCGGCGCGCACCATTGCACGTGGACCACGCCATGCCAAGGCACAGCTGTCCCCACGCACAGCCGCCCTTGCGACAGAGGCCATGACACACATCAAGTCGTTTGTGACACAGCGCCGCCTCGGCTTGACGTTGATCCTGCTCTTCCAGGACTTTGACCGTGCGCACGAGGAGTTTGTGACCCGCGCGCAGTTCAAGCGCGTGCTCAAGTCCATCAACTGCATGCCCACGTCGCCTGCCGCCGTCGAGGCGGTGCTGGACCGCTACGCCGGCGACAACGACCGCGCCGCCACCCACGTCGACTACCGCGCGTTCCTGGAGGACATCGAGCCCAACCGTACGCTCGCACGCGCCGGGGCGTCCACACTGTACTCGCCCCTGCCCGCGTCCGAGGGTAAGTCCGCCGGCGCCGGCGCCGGCGACGTGGACGTCGGCGAGGTGCTGAAGAAGGTGAAGCTGGTCATCCGCAAGGGCCAGGTGCGCCTGGAGGAGTTCATGCGGGACTTTGACAAGCTCCGCCACGGCGCCATCACCCGGCACCAGTTCGACACGGCGCTGTCTTCGGCGGGCGTGCGGCTGTCACCGCAGGAAACCACCGCGCTGTGCGAGGCCTTTGAGTACCCGGCGTGTGTGGACGCCGCAGGGCAGCCGTTTGTGCGCTGGCAGCGGTTCTGCGACGACGTGGACGCCATTTTCGCGGTGAAGGGCCTCGAAACGGACCCGGCGCTGGACGTGCTGGGCGTGACGCGGGCGGCGCTGGACCAGAGCATGACGCTGCGGGACGTTGCGGCGGGGGCACAAACTGGCGCCCGACGACTGTCCGACGCCTCCGAAGGCGCCCTCCGCGCGCTGCTGCAGCGCCTGCACACGCGCGTGCAGACGCGGCGCCTGGAGCTGACCGCGTTCCTGCACGAGTTCGACCGCCACAACCACGGCGAGCTGTCCGAGTCGCAGTTCCTGCGGTGCATGGACCGCGTGGGGCTGCCGCTCACGCGCCCGGACGCCGCGCTGCTGATGCGCGCGTTCCGTGTCCCGCGCGCCGACCGCGCGGACATCAACTACAAGTGGTTCGTGGAGGCGCTGGACGACGTGGACGGCGTGTTGGGCAACCTGCCGGGGGTGGGGGAGGCGCCTGCGGTGGCCGGCGCCGTGGTGGGCGAGTTCAAGGCGCCGCCGCCGGACCGGCCGACGCGTAACATTCCGCGCGGCGCCGTGGACTTTGACGACCTGCTGGAGCGCCTGCAGTCGGAGTTCACCACGCGCCGCATCCGCATGGGGGAGTTCATGCGCGACTACGACCTGCTGCACACGGGCCACATGCCGGCGTCGAAGCTGCGCACGGCGCTGGCGGCGGCGGGGGTGCCGATCAAGCCGGAGGAGCTGGACTGCCTGGAGGAAACGTACCGGCACCCCACCATCGAGGGTGACGTGAAGTGGCGCGAGTTGGCCTGGGCGGTGGACGGCGGCGACGAGTACCTCGAGCAGGACCCGTCACGCACCGTGTCACGGGCCAAGCGCCGAGACCCCATGGCCAGTCGTCCCGTGACAGACGAGGCCGTGCGGGCCAAGTTGGAGCAGCTGCGCGCCTTCGTGGGCTTCCGCAACATGCTGGTGAAGCCCTTTTTCCAGGACTACGACCCCCACCACTGCCGCTGCGTGACGCGGCACCAGTTTGCCGCCGTGCTGAACCTGCTGAAGATGCCGGTGTCGCAGGATGAGGTGCGGGCGCTGCAGAGCGCGTTTGCGGCGGTGGGTGTGGACCAGGCGGACAAGGTGAACTACCTCAACTTCTGCCGTGCCATCGACCCGACGGAGCTGTAGTTGGGAACAGCATAGAGGGCAAGGGAGGGGGGGGGGGGGGGAGGGCGGGGGGGGCGGGGGGGATGGCAGGGTGCGCCGGGTGCGCCGGGTGGCTGCCCACGTGCTTTGCAGGCCGCCACCACCATCCCCACCACCCAGCCGCCGCCCCTTTCTTGGGCCTGCTGCTTGGTTGCACTCGGGGGAGGGGGAAGTTTGTGTGGGCAGGGTGTGTGTGGAGACAACACGGACGGTCTCGTTGGAGGAGCAAAGGCGCCACCATGTCGAGTGCAGTGTGCGGGGGCTGAATCGTAATTGCCGTGTCAGTGTCAACGTTGTTGTAGTTTTTTTGAGGAAGTGTGGCTGGTGTGGGGGACAGTTGTTGTGTTATGCCAGGGCTGTTGCTTTGGTGGGAAAGGAAAAGAAAACAAACAAGTAAGATGAGCGAGCATTGGCTGCTCCCTTTTTATGAGCTCTGTTACCCAGCACAGGCACGGCATGTTCTGCTCTTCGCTTCCATGCTGCCGTGCGGTGCTTGTGGTGTATCAGAACTGGGGGAAACAAACAACGACCGCAGTTGCCACAACCAATATCCGGGTGCGACATACCAGCAGCAGAAGCTGCTGCAGACCTACGGTTGAAACGCGTGCGCTTCCATAGAATAGAAACTGACAAACAACAGCAACAAGAGAACACATTTCTGCAAACAGCACGAGCAGGTGCACCCAATCGGGAAGCTAAACGCTCGCGCGGGCTTCACAAGAAACTGACAAACAACAGCAACAAGAGAACACATTTCTGCAATCAGCACGAGCAGGTGCACCCACAATCGGGAAGCTAAACGCTCGCGCGGGCTGCAGAAGTAACTGACAAACAACAGCAACAAGAGACCCTCCCATAACTTGCAAACAGCACAGGCAGGTACACCCATAATCCGGATGCAACTCCTGGTTCAAAAGCGTGTGCACCGCCAAGTTCTGGCGCATGCCACCAAGGGAACAAGAAAATTGGAACAAAAGACAAGCAGAGGCTGAATGCAACTCGACGCGACACGTGTCCACGTGACCTTGACCCGTGCTTCCACAAACAACAACAAGACAAAAATTCCACAGCATTCACACCCAATATGTGGATGCAACTGCTGGCTCAACACCGACGCCATCGCGGCGCGTGGCGCGGCAACAACAGCCGAAACAATAACAACAACAAAAATCATGAGCGAGCAGCCTGCTGCAAATGGTTCGACACGCTCATGAGTCATGACACGACGGGCTCAGCGCGGCGATAAAACCGCGACAAGGCGGGCTTCAGCGCCAAGTCCTCCGGCAATGCCAGCAGCATGCCCTCCGCGCGTTGGGCCTGAGAGAAAGCAGCACCGCAGTGCACAGTCATTCACCACACATAGTGTCACGCACACACGCACACACACACGCACACACACTGCATTGCAATGTGGCGGAGCACAACAAGTCGCGCACCTGGCGCATGAGAACAGAGACCATGCGGTGGAACACGACGATGTACAGTGTGAGAACCAGGAGCACATGCATCACAGACACCAGCAAGTCGGTGGTCAAAATTGTCTCCGTCAAGGACTCGCTATCTTCACGGTACACTTGAACAGCGTCAAGTGTTGATCGACCGAAACTGCCCATGTCGCGCTGGATGATGTTTTGAAGTGCAGCTACTGTCTCCAGCGCTGTTTGGTTGGCGCCCAGTCCAGACACGCTGAAGTCACGAATGATGTCGTGGACGCTGCGAATGAACCACTCGCTCTCTGTCAACAGCCCAACGTTCACCGAGCCATCTGAGAGACGGCTTCCAAGCTGGAGCGCATCCAATGCGTCGTTTCTCCTGGTGGATCCATCGAGATTCCAAGAAGACTTGCCGAACACAAGCGCCTGATACAGTGCCTCGTATCTGCGCACCGCCGGGGTGAGCGTTGCATGATGGGGTTCCACCATGTAACTGCACGACACTGTACTCACTCCTCGACTCGCTGGCTCGCCAATGCTACAGCTTCGGCATTGGACCAAAGCTCGGCGTCCCCAATGGTGGCTTCACGAGTGGTGAACGCGAGGAAGTGGGTCATCATGCGAAGGCGGCCAGCTGCAGTCACTTCGGCACTGCGAGCGGCGATATCTCCAAGCCCGACTAACCCCACCACGACGTTTACACACTGCAGCAGCCCAACGAACACAAGCGCGCCAATGACACGGCGACGCAGGGATGTCGTGGAAGACTGGGACACGTGAAGTGCGGCGTCCGATGTCTGTGTTTGGTTGGTTGTGCCGCCGTGAAAAGGTGAGAACATTGCCACAGCACATGCAAATCAAGCAAACCGCACCCAAGTCACGCTACGTACATCGTCGTCTTCGTCAACATTGCTCGACAGGTGATTACGAAGGTCTTGGATATCAAGCAGAACGTAGAACCTGCTGCCGTGCTGGAGGCGAGTCATGTTCAGCAGCACTGGCATGGTGGCCCCACTTTGGCACACAACGTCAATCTGCTGCCCCCTGCCGTCCTGAACCTCAGCGTCAACACCCTCAACGGATCCGGTGAGAATGAGTTTCCGCACAAGCTTCTGCTGCAACTTCAGGCTCTCGGGCTGAACAAACAATGACAAGGACGCCCCCAACGACACGGAGGCTGGGTAGCCAAGCATGCGACCGAAGTGATCATTGACAGCAACAAGAGTGCCAGTGGCATCCGCACAGCACAGGGCTCCCGGAACGGCGTGGAAAATGTTCTCCACATCCGGAACAGGCACTGAAACGCCATCTGCGCGGCGTGTCACTGTTTCGAGGCCGTTGTGGTCGTCTGACGGACGGCTGGTGCGGTCGCCTTCGCCTGCTGCGGCGGGAAGTTCGTTGCTCTCACCCTCAGCATTGTCGCCTACTGTGGTCTTTGCCACGCCGTCCACATAGGAAAGCAGGTTCTCGCTGGAGTCAAATTGGCTCATGTGCGATGGAGAGTCTCCTCCTGCACCTTCCAAGGTGGGCTGTGTGGCAGATGCGACAGGTGAAGCCAAGGCGGACGTGCTGCGCATGAGGAACTGACTGGAAGCAGCGAGAGCGGGGCTGTCCTCGGCACCAGACGCCGGTGTGACGAAGGGAGGGAACTTGACTACAGGCGCGTCGCGCGCAGCTGCGTCACCGGTCGAAACATCGGAGGTGGTGCGGACAATCGGGGGGCGGGGGGGCCTGCGGCTTGTTGGACTTGTTACAGCTTGGACAAGGGCGGTGGCTTCCTCTCGAGCAGACTCATCAACATCCGTGGTGGCAGACGGCATGACCCGTGGGGACGTGTGAACTTCTTGCACGTCGCGATCACCGCCTGATAGCGAGACCGAGTCACGGCTCACGAGTCCACTCGCGGTGATGAGTGGCACGCTCTCTTCGTTACGGCCAACACGTGGATCGGCGGGATCAATGCTGGTCTCACTTGACGCCACGCCCGCACTGGACACCAGGACTGTCGCGGCGGACGTGGCCTGTGGCGCCGTTTGGATGTCTTCTGCGACACTGTCGCCAGGCAAGGACGAGACTGAGCCATAAACCATCGAGTCTGACGTCATAGAACGACTTGTAGACGAAACTGGGGTGCCCGAGGTGTCAGAGCTGCTCGATGTAAGCGCGGCTTTGACGCTGGAAACTTTGTCGGTGGCAGTGGCAGTGGAGGGCGCGACGCGTGTCTGCGCACCGTGTGAGCTACTGTCACAGGGCGAGGACGAAACCGAGTCACAATCCATCGAGCCGGTGTTGGCGCGTGCAAACGCAAACGTGACCGTGCCGGTACGACCTGCTTTGCTTGACGCAACCTCAGCAGCGGCACCGGCGCCAGCAACCTTGTCAGGGCAGGATAGCGTGTCTGCGCCAGTGTCACGGCGCGCTGACGCTATCGAGTCACCACTCATCGAACCAGCGTTGGGAGGGGAAAACGGCGTGTCCTCGTCATCAATACCCGCGAACGTGACAGTCCGCACACGCCTCCCATTGTTTGATGTGCCCGAGGGCGGCGACGGATCGTTTGTGGATTCGACCCCGCTGGATGACATACGGAGCCGCAACCTCTCAATTTCCAGGGCATCATGGACAGCGGCTGGTACAAATGCAACCGGGCGCGAAAAGCGTGGTCGTGCACCCTTGAGGATGCCGGTCGGAGGCGTCGCAGCGTGCTTCCCTTTGCCACCATGCACCGACCTCCCGGATGGCTGATGTTGCCAGTTGCGGCGGGAAAAGAGCGCTGGTGCAGAGATGGGAGATCCGTGGTTGTTGGAGAGATCGCGAGAAGAGCTCTGTGTGTGCATCCTGAGACCCGGGGGAGGGCGCTGACTTGGACTTGGGGACGACCACTTCGCGCCTCCCGCCTCTACTTGATCCTGGTCACTGTCTTCGGTGCTCACAAGCGTTTTGGCATGCTCCACGAACTCCATGCCCAGACGTGCCCGATCCTCCAGCATGTGGATGTCATCGGGCTGCAACGCCAGGGCTACCTCATTCACAGCCCGTTTGATGACGGACACACGCGCCAAGGCACGGCGGAACACGAAGTGCCCCAGAACAAACAGTGTAACGGCGAGAACGGCGACAAGACCGGCCTGCACACGACCGTACAGGGTGATGTGGGTGTCTGTAGCATCCTCCAAGCGATGCAGCAGATCTTCAAACGCGGGCAACACAACTGGTGCTGCGTTGTCCATGGCAAAGCGCCAATGAGGATTGTCACCATAGTCGGTTGTCAGAGTCGTTGATTCGCCAAGCCAGAACAGATGTGCAACCAAGCGATTCGCGCAGTCGTACAGGTTCAAGGTCCGTGTATACCAGGAGTTGTTTCCTGCGTACAGCCGCACGGCAACGTTTGGCGTATCCCAACGGTCCACTACACCATCTTGTTGTGACCCCTCGCTGTGTACCAGTTGAACAAGTCCCTTGAGCTCCCGCATGTCGCTCAGCATTGAGGCTGTAGCCGTGCTGTTCGTATTGACAAGGGAAAGTTCGCGAGCCCAGTAACCAGCGGAGATCGCAAGTGTTTGCATCTTGCCAGCCGTGCCAAGGAATGACACGTCGGCCGACGTTCCAGAAAGAACCACGCGGGTGGTCACAAACATGGTAATGGCAATGGCGAGCAGCAACAAGGTTCCGCACTGAAACTGCGTGTCGAGGAAGGACAGTTCCCTGGCTCGCGTGCGAGGAACGAACACGCGCAGTGAAGTGGTAGCTGACCCGGAGTGGCGTGCGTCGGTGGATATTCTGCCAGCAGAGAGACCCGACGTGCTTGCTCCTGCACTCCCCGCTCCAGCACTGGCTCCGCCTGCGCTCCCCGCATCATCATCACTGTAGCGGCTCGCCAGCGCTGTGTCGTTCAACACGTCCAGCGCAAACCGGTTGTAAATCGCCCCAAGGTGTGGAGCTGACGGGTGCGTGAGAAGTAGTCGAGTGTACAAGCGGTTGGCTTTTCGAGCTGACGCTGTCATTGCTTCAATGTACACACCCAGTCGTTCGGCGGCTGCATCATCCTCGGAGTCCAGGGTGTGCTGGGTTCGCTTGAGAAACCGGAAGATGCGATGTTGGTTCAACAGGGAGGCCTTGTGCTCATCCAATGCCGTGGCGATGCGCTTGCCATACTCCACAAGGGCAATGAGGTTCAGGTCGCGCTCAGCCCCCAGGCTCTGACTCTGTCGCTTTTGCTGAAGACCGCGCATTCGGGAGAACACCTCAAACTCGCCCTCTATGCTCGGCATGTCCTTCTTAGCAGACTCCAGCGCAGAGGTCGCCAAGTTCACGTCCGCGGTGAACACCTGCAAAAAGCGAGCGTACTCGATCTTCACGTTGGCGATGTCCGTGGGGTCATCACAAAACTCATCGATGGCTTGCACAAACAGCCACAGCGCGTGTTCAACAGCCTGGGTGGTTGGCACCAACGGAGCAAAGCGGCGCCTCTGTTTGGAGGTGTCCACGTTCCCTTCCATGCCCAGCTCACATCTCACAATGAGCTCCACTTCGTAGGCGCTCATCCCATCGAACACAGTTTTCTCCGCAGCACCCGTCTCTTCTCCGAGCACGTGATCAATCAGCTCCAGAGGCAACCGAGCCGTTCGATACCTTGCTTCTCGCACGCGACCCGCCAGGGCGGCAATGCTGGCACGCTGAGCGCGCCGCTTGTGTCGATCTGTACCCTTCTTCACGCTTCGGAACGACCCAGACGGCGTTTCCCAATCCGTCGCCACGTCTGCGTGGTCTTGAGCAAGCGCCGCAAGCATTTTGGGCCGCATGGCGAGCAGCTTTTTCTTCAACAGGAACATACTGTGCAGTGCGCACCCCACAGCGTCAGCATCATGTGCAACAACCAGCACCACCTCAGAACACAACAACGCACACGCACCGCAACACCGGGAGCCCGCATGCCCCAACAACCACGAAAGCGCCGGCAGAGAACCAAAGGAAGGAGAACGCCCCGGTGTCGTGCAGTTGTGTGCCAACAAGCACCATGCTCCCCAGTGACACGTATGCTACCAGCATACTAGCTGCCACTCGAAACTGGTTCATGAAGCGACTAAAGTGGGGAAGTGCCATGGTGGTGTACCTGGACCACCAGCCCGTAAGTGCCGTATGGCTCAGCAACGACGAGACAACTACGCAGCCACCACAGCCCACGCACATTGCAATGCCAAAGTACATGACAAACATGCTCGTCGCCACAAGCATAGGAGCTTCACCAGCAAGCAGCTTGCCAACGGCAGCGATAAGTTTGGCCGCTGTGCCTATCATCGACTCTCGGCCGCTGACTTTGGCGGTCAGAGCTGCGCTGTTGCCATCCGATCTGTGCATGCGGGGTCAGACATTGGCAAACAACCACACGGAAACCTTGCACGCACTGGTGGAACACCAGCGAAGCAGCGAGCCCAAACGGGATGAAGGCAACAAGAACAACCATGCTGACTATCATGAACAGGATACGATGAATGGAAGAGCACGAAAAGGCGTCTCCATTGAACCTGCAGCATCGCATTGCCCAATTAGCGCCAATGTCCCATAAAATGAGTACGAGACGCCAATTTCACGCACTGTTGCATTGCCTGACAGGAGAAAGGGGTGATGATAACGCCAAATGTGGGCACAAACCCAGCGGTAACCAGCAGTGACACCATCAAGCGCAACAGTTTCAATGGCCAAATGTGCTTGAAGTTCTGACTCTTGAACATGTACGCCACATCTGTGGATTGGTGTGCCGTGCCAATGCATATCCCTTTCGGGTCAACAACATGTATACCACAAACAACAGCAGTGCACTGGGCCAGTTGCGGCGCGAAGAGCACGCACATGCAGCGTCGCCGAGAGCGAATCCCACCACCAACACCATCACACCGAACACAACATTGAATAGCGCTGCCAAACGACGACAGGTGAGGTACAAGATACAAGCAGCAATAGGACACCTGGACATCGTCCCAAAACTCACCCGGGTCACGATTTGGCAGCAAAAGGTTGGTGATTGAGATGCCTTCAAGCCAGCTGAGCAGGCCCGCCGACCAACCAAAACTGGGGTTCAACGCAAGCACAAGCACCTGCAAGAGAGAGTAAGCGCCATCAACTAACAAGCGTGCCATCCTCCCGTGTGACGCCAGCCGCCAGGCGACCTACTGTACCTGCAGTGCGTCCACAAGATGCAGGAACAAGGACCACGACTGTGAACCAAGCGTGACACGTTGATGCGAGTCACGCTCCCGCATGGAATGGAACACCCCAAACGCAGCAAGTTTGACTCGTGCAAGGAATGAAGAGCCATCAACATCATTGTTTGCAAGCATTTTGGATCCCAGCTAACCTTGCTGCTAACGGAATCGCGTGCCTGCTCCGAACGCACCAAACCTGGCCGCAGGCCGAACTTTCGCCCATGCTCGCCAAAACCGTGTCGTCATCAAATGTGTCACAAATCTGCTTTCTCACACCACGAGACTACTGACCATGGCTGCTGTTGCATACCCTGAATCGCCTGAGCTACCAACTGGTTGCCTGAACTACCAACTGCATCATGCCTCTCTCCGACGCCGCTTGCCAGCTTGCTTTCAAGCAGAGCGCGTTGCGAGCGCGAAGGCAGAATTTTGGCCGAGCACGTCATCTGGCGTCATAAAAAAGTGTGATTGCTAATCACGAAGCCAGCTCGTGGCACTGTTTTGGGCGATGTGCAAGCAACGCAACGAGCGCTTTCTTTGTTTGCGTTGCGCCACGTGGTGGTGAAAGCATGTCGTCCGCGGCAGAGCCTAGCCACATTCGCCATCATGGTGGATTTGAGGCATTCAAAACAAGCTTGTTTCAACTTGTTCATTGTTTGGCCGAACGAGGAGCGAAACACAGGACGACAACGCTGTCGCAGGTGGTCGCGCTCGCCACATTTTTGTTCGATTGGTCCCAGTTCCTTTCGCTTTTGATTCGGCCCCAATGGGGATTCCACGACGACGTAGTGGCTGTTGCGAGCACGTTCAACTTGAGGCACCAACTGTTCGGCCGCGCTTGGTTGCGTGTGCAGTGGGTCTGCTTGGCAGTGTGTCTCGTCGTGGTGGGCTTCTTTGCCTACTTCAACAGTGTGAGACGACGACTCGCAGCTGGTTCGCGTGATGCGAGCCTATGCCGGGAGCTGCAAGTGCTTCGCGCTGGAATTTCGTTGCTTTGTACGCCATGCTACACCATGGTGGTCGATGTTGTCACGGCGCCGCTGTCGTGCAGCGAAATGCAGCGCACATTGGGTGTGGGCTGGCAGTGCTTCGGCGGGGCACACGTAGCCGTTTGCGTGGCATGTGTCCTCGCAATTGCGGTTTTCGTCCCCCATGCTGTGGCTCTCAAGCTTTTGTTTCACTCCAGCGATCCCAACGCCGCAGAGATTCTTGCCAAGGTACGTCCCGCCGCGGGCTTGGACTCGTGCGCCACCGTGGCGGTCTGGATCGTTTGCCGAATTTTCGCGGGCCGCGCTGCGTCTCATGCTCAGTTGCTGGGGTCAGTCTTCAGGCACTGGCGACGCTCTTCTGGCCAGCACAACCGTGCTTGTTGCCCTGCTTTCGCTTGTGGCGTATCGCTTGCCCTCGCTGACCGGCTTGTTGGTGATGCTGCCTTTGGCGCTGCTCACGGGTTGGACAGCCACGCACCTTCCCTTCTACCACCAACTGCTGAATCCAGTTTCGTGCCTACTGCATTCAAGTGCCGTGCACTTGATGATTGGCGCCGTAATTTCGTCCGCTTCATCGGGTGGCGAAACTTCGTTCACCGTTGTGTGGGTTTGCACAATGCCCATCTCCATTGGCGTCGGTGCGTGGCTGCCACGCTTGCAATGGGCACGGATATCCCGGTAAGTCAAAGGTGGTTGTCGAACGCAGGTGCCGCACTGCTGGTGGGCGTGCTTGCTTGCTTGCTTGCATGCAGCATGCATGCATGCATGCATGCAGCATACGCGCATTTGTGTCACGTCCATTTTGTCTTCGCACTGCTTCGTTGTTATGCACAGGACGCTTTCTGCGGTTCGTCCCCGAATGCTGCAAGAGCTGAGGGATCACCATAAAGGCAGCCACCGAGAGCAGCGCAACCTCCGTGCCAACATCGAGCAGCTCGCTGCGCGAGCGACTTCCACTCGCTTCAGGGTGGCTCGCCTTCCCCTATCTGACGTCGATGATGTGGAAATGCCTGCGCCGGCCGACACAAGCAACAACTCGATTATGGAGACCCTCTCTTCCTTTGAAGCTGAGCTGTTGGTCCGGTGTGAGCTCTCCCAACCGGGGAACACTGACTCTCGGAAGCGACGACGCAGATTTGGGCGCAGCACTGGGTCTGTTCCAACCACAGTCGCCGTGGAGCACTCGATGTGGTTGTATGCCGAGGCCATGAATGCGTTCGCGGAAGATGCTGTTGACATTGCCCGTGTCAAAATCGAGTACGCGCGCTTTCTGCAAGTGTACACGGGAGACGTAAAGCTTGCGACGGGTGCCTTGGAAGGCGCACTCCGAGAACGTCCCAGCTTTGAAGGCGAGTACCAGGTGTTTTCGCGCACCCGTCGCCTGCAGGAGAAGCGACAGTCCCAGGCTACTGACGCGGACGCCTCCATGAACCAGTTGGCAATGGTCGACTACGCGAGACGCCTACGTTCAGCGCTCCACACCCATGAACACGCACTGAGTGACCTCCAGCAGCTTCTGCGTGACATCCACCGCCACAAAGGCACTCTACTTGAGCGCGCAGACGCCATGGCAGACAAGCTGGGGGTCCGCATCGCGAGCATGGCAAAGAACACCGCACGAGCCCATCAGCAGTACCGAAAGCTGCTTGTGACGCACGCCAATGGGCCGGGTCTGCATGACGTCTACCGCCGCTTTCGCCGTGACGTCTTGCATCAGCGCACAGCGGACGGGGACATGTCCGACTTTGGGTCTGTGGCAAGTGGTGCATCTGCCAAAAGTGCGGCGGACGTTTGGGGTGAGGTGGGGTACGTGCCGATCAGCACCAGCGATGAAGTCGTCAAGATTGACTACCGGTTTCGAATTGGGTCGTTGGTCCTTGTTCTGTTGGGGGTTGGTACGTGAATCGTACGCACGGCCTGTGAGCAGCGACGCAACGAACTCTTACGTACGCCATCAACCCGTTTGCGTTTGGCACACAGGCATGGCTGTGTGCACGGCACTGTTCGTGTCTCAAAGTGATGGTGACATCGAGGCCTTGAGGCTTGCCGGCGACCTTCGCCGGCAGCTCGTGGACGCTGCTCTTGCTGTGCGTGAAGGCGCGTTGCTCGCGAGCAGCGGATCTGATACGGCCGCCTTGCGCAACGAAACGTACGTTAGCCCCGCACACATGCGGCGCGTGCATGGTTCTGCCTGCTCTCACAACGTGCGTCTGTGCACCCACCCACCCACACACAGATACTCCAAGATGGCTGTGTTCAAAGACAGTCTGTACCTGGTGTACGATCACACCAACGCGGAAGATGGCTCTCGCGTCTGGGACTTGAACAACCGGCTCGCCAACGTGTACAGCACCAACGACACGTGGAACTCACGGACGTTCAACTTGTGGTGCCTTGTGAACACCGCGCTGGCGGACACCCTTCAGTTTCTTGAACAGCCCCAGGGCTACCATGACAACAAACACTGGCGCTTTGTCATGGACAACGCCGTGACCAGGGTGCTTCCGGCGCTGCAAGAACTTGTGGACGTCCTTGAACAAACGGCCAAGGAGCGGCTCCACGTGTTTGATATCATCCAGGGTTGCCTCTTTGGCGTTCTTGTTTTTGTTGCCCTCTTCCTCGGCTTCGGGGTGTTTGGTCGCGCGTTGACGCGTGTGCGAGACATCAAGGTCGGCGTGGTGGATATCGCGGCAAACATCCCGCCCTTGACGATCTCGCGCATGCGACGTCAGGTGGCACGGGGAATTGCGTTTGTACGAAGGGCGGTGGTGAAGGCCGAAGATGTTGCGATGGGTGAGGAGGACGAGGAGACCGATCGTGGGATGGGTCCTGTGGATTCCTTCACGTATGACGCCGACTTGGAGGGCGACAGTGCTCCCACGGCGACGCGGACTCCGGGGGGGGACCGATTCCAGGCCGCAGCGGCTCTACTCATGCCGCGCAGCGGCGCCAACCCTCCGGCAGGGTTGTCCACCAAGAAGCAGGCCGCAGCACCCCTCCCCACTCTGGCAGAGGTCGGCAGCTCGTCGGACTTCGATTCCCTGTCCAGCCTTGCGGCGGTGCACGAGGAGGAAACGAAGGGGGTGTCACCCGCTGGAAAGCGGTACCGACCTGCGCCCCCGCTTCGCGAAGACTTGGCGTCCTCCGTTAGTTCATCCTCTGTCTCGTTGAACGCGCAGCCTGTCTCCGGGTTTGGGATGGCCGACAACGGCGTGAGAAAATGGACACCGCCCGTTGTAACCAGCCCCGCGGTGACTCCCACACGCCAGCCCGGTGCAAGTCGGTGCCCTGTCGCAGCGCACACTGTTGTAGCACGCCCAGGCCTTCGACTTCGGCACCCCGCAGCAACGTCCGCCACGCCCAGTGCGGCACGTAAAGCGATGCCCCCTGGCACCCCGTCCATCGAGGCGATCTTACTCAACGTCCCTGGCGGAATTGTGTGCACTGATGCCATTGGCACGGTGCTGTACTCCAACAAGAAGGCGCAAGACATCCTTGGATACAC
>Ga0213833_1000588_pt1 | contig 33848 bp, 12 predicted proteins | sample SWATP21_FD_160575 | JGI IMG/M metagenome (GOLD analysis project Ga0213833, IMG submission 160575) | Coastal seawater microbial communities from Marineland, Florida, United States - SWA TP2 #1 | ecosystem: Environmental > Aquatic > Marine > Coastal | place: USA: Florida | collected 2016-08-14 | reverse complement strand
CTGACTGTGTCGATCTCTGCCCGACTGACCCAGCCAAGGTCGATCCAGGGACTTGTGGATGCGGGATGTCTGATCTGGACACCGATGGCGATGGCGTTCCAAACTGCAACGACGGTTGTCAAGAGGATGCGCACAAAACTACTCCAGGACTGTGCGGATGCGGCAGTTCTGAGATGGACACCGATAGCGATGGTGTTCCCAATTGCCTTGACCTCTGTCCTAACCATAACACCAAGAGCTCTCCGGGTGTCTGTGGTTGCGATGCCCCAGACGAGGACGCTGACAGTGATGGAACCTTCGATTGCGAGGATGGCTGCCCTGCCGATCCTACCAAAACTGCGCCTGGTGTCTGCGGTTGCGGAGTTGCTGATATTGACTCTGACAAGGATGGCGCCATGGACTGTGAAGATGGCTGCCCGAACGACGGCAACAAAACTGCTGCGGGCGTGTGCGGATGTGGCATGGCGGACCATGATAGTGACGCCGATGGTGTCGCGGATTGTGTGGATCAGTGCCCCCACGACGCTGGGAAGGTTGATGCAGGACTTTGTGGATGTGGTGCTTCAGACAACGATGGTGACAACGATGGCGTTCCAAACTGTTTTGATGAGTGTCCATTGGACGCGTTGAAGGTGTCCAGTGGTGTCTGTGGCTGTGGTGTGAGTGATGTGGACACGGACTCGGATGGCATCGCGGACTGCAAGGATGTGTGTCCGTTGGCTGGTGATGGAGACGGCGATGGGGTGCAAGACTGTGTGGATGCGTGTCCTGACGACCCGAACAAGGGTGCATCCTCTGGCGTGTGTGGCTGTGGCGTGACTGATCTGGATTCAGACGGTGATGGCGTAGCCGACTGTGTGGATTTATGTCCGGCAGACCCGTTGAAACTCGTTCCGGGCGTGTGTGGGTGTCGCATCAACGATGAAGATGCAGATGGCGACGGTGTGCGGAACTGCCACGACCTTTGTCCGATGGACCACAACAAGACGGCGCCTGGAGACTGTGGTTGTGGGGCCGTTGACGTGGATTCAGATGGCGACGGCGTTGCTGACTGCATGGATGGTTGTCCCAGTGACAGTGCCAGCACCGAGCCTGGCATTTGCGGGTGCGGGATTGCTGATGTTGACACTGATGGCGACACTGTTCCCGATTGTAACGATGGGTGCCCTGGAGATCCGTTCAAGACAGAACCGCTGCTGTGCGGATGTGGTGCCGTGGATGTGTTCTCTGATGGTGACGTTGTGCCGGATTGCTTGGACGGCTGCCCATTTGACTCAAACAAGACCTCCCCTGGTGTTTGCGGGTGTGGATATGCCGAGAGTAATGATAGCGACAGTGATGGAGCCCTGGACTGTGTGGACATGTGCCCAACGGATCCCATGAAGACAACACCGGGCGTATGTGGCTGCGGTGTTTCGGACGCGGACACGGACGGCGATGGGGTGCAGAATTGCCTTGAAGAGTGCCCCATGGACCCGTTGAAGGTGGTCATGGGTAGCTGTGGTTGTGGGGTGGCCGATACGGACAGTGACGGCGACGGCGTGCCAGACTGTCTGGATCCGTGCCCGGAGGACTTGGATTCTGACGGAGATGGTGTGCAGGATTGTCACGATGAGTGCGTCTCAGACGCAATGAAACACATCACAGGCACTTGTGGTTGTGGTGTTTCTGAAGTTGATGGCGACGGCGATGGTGTTGCAGATTGTTTGGACAACTGCCCGCACGATCCTGGGAAAACCGAGGTTGGCGAGTGTGGGTGTCACCATGCGGATGTTGATGATGATGGCGATGGTGTCCTGAACTGCCGTGATGAGTGCGAGCATGATCCCAGCAAGATTGAAGCTGGGGTGTGTGGATGCGGACAAAGTGACCTCGATTCTGATGGTGATGGCACCGCTGACTGCTTGGACTCGTGTCCAACAGACCCGCTCAAGCTGTTGCCTGGCGTGTGTGGCTGCGGCCAGTCGGACGCCGACACTGATGACGACGGTGTACCCGATTGCCATGACCGCTGTATCACGGATGCGTCCAAGTCGCACCCTGGTGTGTGTGGCTGTGGCGTAGAGGACACAGACTCCGACCTCGACGGAACAGCTGATTGCTTGGATGAGTGTCCTTTGGACAACATCAAGATCTTCCACGGTGTTTGTGGATGTGGGGTTGTGGACAAAGACACCGACGGTGACGGCACCCTCGATTGTCAAGATGAATGTGTTGCGGATCCATCCAAGATCCTGCCTGGTGCTTGTGGCTGTGGTGTGGCTGATGCTGACACTGATGGTGACGGCACTCCGAACTGCATTGACAGTTGCCCGGATTCCGCTCACAAGACAACTCCGGGCGTGTGTGGATGCTATCGTGCCGATACTGACACGGACTCTGATGGCGTACCGGATTGCACGGATGCTTGTCCGCTTGTCGGTGACTCCGACAGGGATGGAGTGCAAGATTGTCTGGATGGCTGCAAAGAAGATGTCCTGAAGACATCGCCTGGAAAGTGTGGGTGTGGGGTATCGGACGCGGATACTGATCAAGATGGTGTTCCGGACTGCCTTGATGAATGTCCGTCTGATGCGCGCAAAACATCACCAGGACAGTGTGGATGCGGCGTGGCAGATACAGACAGTGATGGTGATTCCACTCCAAACTGTCATGATTACTGCCCGTTGGATGCCACCAAGGTTTCGCTTGGGCAGTGTGGATGCGGCGTCGCTGATGTTGATAGTGACGGGGACACTGTTTTGGATTGCCATGACCATTGCCCAGAAGACCCGCACAAACGCTCAATGGGGCAGTGTGGATGCGGCTTTGTTGATGTTGACTCTGATGGAGACGGAATCCCCGATTGTAATGACATGTGCCCGCACGATGCAGACAAGCTTGAACCTGGAACGTGTGGTTGTGGGGAGAGTGATGCTGACACAGATGGTGACACGACTCCGGATTGTTTGGACATGTGCATTCTCGACAGTGCCAAGCAGGAGCCAGGCGTCTGTGGGTGTGGCGTTCCGGATGACTCCGATCAAGACAGTGATGGGACGTTGGACTGCGTTGACGAGTGCCCAAATGATCCTGCCAAGGTTTTACCCGGGTTGTGCGGGTGTGGGCAGTCAGACTCGGATGTGGACGGTGACAACGTCCCGGGATGCAATGATGGGTGTCCATTTGACAGTGACAAGGTGTCTCCAGGTTCATGTGGATGTGGTGTACCCGATGCAGACACGGACGGCGATGGCATCGCGGATTGTCTTGACATCTGTCCAGAGTCTGTTGACTCTGATGGTGATGGCAAGCAAGATTGCGTAGACGCGTGTCCGTACGACGTGTTGAAGACAGCACCAGGCGTGTGTGGCTGCAACATCACTGATGTGGACAGTGACAACGATGGGGCTCCAGACTGTGTCGACGAGTGTGTGTACGATCCAGCGAAGATTGTCAAAGGCGTGTGCGGATGCGGGATTGCTGAGGTCGACAGTGATGGTGATGGAGTGTTGAACTGCAACGATGGTTGTCCATTTGATGCAGAGAAGACCTCACCACAAGTGTGTGGATGCAACCATGCCGACACCGATGCGGACGGAGATGGGATCCCAGATTGCAACGACGAGTGTCCACATGACGCGTCCAAGATCCGTGTTGGAATGTGTGGCTGTGGGCAATCTGATATCGACTCAGACGGTGATGGCACATTGGATTGCTTGGAAGACTGTCCCCACGATCACAACAAACTCGAAGCAGGAACTTGTGGCTGTGGGGTGCCCGATATCGACACGGACGGCGATGGCAGCCTTGACTGTGAAGACTTGTGCCCACGCAATCCATCAAAAACGACAACTGGGTTGTGCGGTTGTGAGTTTGCTGACACTGACACTGACGAAGATGGGCTCCCCGACTGTCTGGACGAATGCCCATCAGACGCAGCGAAGGTGTATCCCGGGTCATGTGGTTGTGGCGTAAGCGATGCAGACATGGACGGCGATGGCACTCCGAATTGCCTGGATGGGTGCCCGCGAGACGCTGCAAAGATTGAACTCGGGGTGTGTGGATGTGGCATCGCCGACAATGACACAGACGGTGACGGCGTGCCTGATTGCAACGACGACTGCCCCCACACGGGCGACGCCGATGATGATGGATTGGACGATTGCAAGGACGTCTGTCCGGGCGATGCTTCCAAGTCCTCACCAGGCGTGTGCGGTTGCGGTCACGCAGATACTGACACGGACACGGACGGTGTCCCGGACTGCAAAGACGGTTGCCCACTTGACTCTGCAAAGATCGACGCGGGTATCTGCGGATGTGGAGTGTCAGACGTGGACAGCGACGGTGACCATGTTGCAGATTGTCTGGACGCATGTCCACGAGATCCAAGCAAAGTGCTCGCAGGCATGTGTGGTTGCGGCCGCAGCGACAGCGACTCGGACGGTGACGAGAATCCAGATTGCCTTGATGCGTGTCCTCACGACCCCCTGAAGACAGCTGCCGGCCTGTGCGGCTGTGGTGTGTCTGATGTGGACAGCGATGGTGACGGAGTCCCTAATTGTGTGGATGCTTGCCCGGACGATCCAAAGAAAATCGTCCCTCAGGTTTGTGGCTGCGGCGTGATCGACGGTGACGAAGACCATGATGGAACGGTGGACTGTGTGGACGAATGCCCGTCTGACCCACACAAGCAACGCCCCGGTGTTTGTGGCTGCGGACAACGTGAGACTGACAGGGACGGCGATGAGACTCCTGATTGTGTGGATGCTTGCCCTGATAACGCGATCAAAACATCGCACGGGGTGTGTGGCTGTGACCATGAGGACCTTGACACTGATCGTGATGGGACTCCTGACTGCGTGGATGCGTGCCCCCATGATCCGAGCAAAGCTGAATCCTCCGGTGTGTGTGGCTGTAACGTATCAGACGAGCGCGACAGTGATGCCGACGGTGTCCCAGACTGTATTGACATGTGCGCTGGTGATCCAGCCAAGATTGAGCCTGGTGTCTGTGGATGTGGTGTTGCTGACACGGACACCGATCATGATGGGGTCTTGAACTGCAATGATGCATGTCCTTTCTACGAAGCCAAGTTCGCAAGCTCCGGCGTTTGTGGATGCGGTGTGTTGGATGTGGATTCAGATGGTGATGGCGTGATGGATTGCAACGACATTTGTCCGTACGCTGGAGACAGCGACGAAGATGGTGCCGACGATTGTGTGGACGGGTGTTGGGCTGACTCCAGAAGAACCACACCAGGGGTGTGTGGCTGTGGTGTGGCGGAGGAGGATACTGACAGTGATGGAACCCCCAACTGCAAGGACGGTTGTCCTCTTGATCCTTCCAAGACTGTGCCGGGGGTGTGCGGATGTGGTCATTCCGACGCGGACACGGACGGAGATGGCGTCAAGAATTGCGTCGACAATTGCCCACTTGATCAGCTGAAGGTGTTAGCGGGCGTTTGCGGCTGTGGTATTCCAGACACGGACGCGGACGGCGACGGCTCTCACGATTGTGTCGATGCCTGTCCAGCGGATCCTTCAAAAGTCCACCCTGGCGCCTGTGGGTGTGGTATCTTTGATGTGGATGCCGATGGCGACGGCGTCGCAGATTGCGCCGATGGCTGTCCCGATGATGCTTCCAAAACAAGCGCGGGGAGTTGTGGCTGCGGCACCGCCGATACTGATTCTGATTCCGACGGCGTTCCAAATTGTATGGATGCGTGTCCAGAGGATGCCAGCAAAACGGTAGCGGGAGTGTGTGGGTGCGGCACCGTTGACACGGACGGCGATTCAGATGGTGTGGCAGACTGCGAGGACAGTTGTCCAACAGACCCGAACAAAGTTGAATCTGGGGTTTGCGGATGCGGCGTTTCTGAAGATGACACTGATGGCGATGGTGTCGCCAACTGCAGGGACTTGTGTCCCTCCGATCCCTCCAAGACAGTGCCAGGCGAGTGCGGGTGTGGCCGCGCAGACATAGACTCCGACGGGGACGGTGCATTTGATTGTGGAGACGACTCGTGCCCGAGCGACCCTCTGAAGTCCAGTGCGGGTGTCTGTGGCTGTGGCATTTCCGACATGGACACGGATGGTGATGGGGTCGCGGACTGTGTCGATAGTTGCGACCATGATCCTCTCAAGACAACGCCGGGGGTATGCGGTTGTGGTGTCGCAGACGAGGACACTGACGATGACGGCGTGCTGAACTGCCTGGATGAGTGCCAGTTCGACACCAACAAAACAGCTCGTGGCTCTTGTGGCTGCGGGGTCGAAGATGTTGACACCGATGGTGATGGCGTTCCAGATTGCTTGGATCAATGCCCTGTGGATGTGAACAAGACCACAACAGGTGCATGTGGCTGCGGTATGCCGGACATTGATGCTGATGGTGACGGAGAGTGGAACTGCATCGACGAGTGCGACACTGATGCGCAGAAAACTCACCCTGGCGTATGCGGATGTGGTGTGACTGACAACGACTCCGACGGCGACGGTGTGTTGGACTGCCTCGACGCTTGCCCGACCGACCCAACAAAGTGGAACGGCGTGGGTGAGTGCGGTTGTGGTGTCGCCGACGTCGACGCTGATACCGATGGCGTCATGGATTGCCACGATGCTTGTCCGCTCGACCCAAACAAGTCCGCAGACGAAGGGCAGTGTGGCTGCGGTATTGCGGATGTGGATTCAGACGGCGATGAGGTCCTGGATTGCGTGGACGGGTGCCCCAAAGATACAACCAAGACCACAGCAGGGGTGTGTGGGTGCGGGATTCTTGAAACTGACTCCGACAACGACGGAACTCCGGATTGTGTCGATGTGTGCCCGCTTGATGGCGATTCGGACGGTGATGGTGCGCAAGATTGTATTGATGGCTGTCCTGCAGACACATTGAAAGTTGCCCCTGGGGTCTGCGGTTGCGGAAGTTCCGACAAGGACACTGATTCTGATGGTGTGTCCGACTGCTATGATGAGTGTCCTTTGGATCCATCAAAAACCGCACATGGTATCTGTGGTTGTGGCCTTTCCGAAGTTGATTCAGACGGTGATGGCGTCCCCAACTGTGTTGATGAATGCCCCAAGGATGCAATCAAATCCAGCCCGGGCGTGTGTGGTTGCTCAATCATCGATGTTGATTCCGATGGAGATGGTGTCCCGGACTGCCACGACGGCTGCGTCCTTGACGCTGACAAGTCTTACCCTGGACTTTGTGGTTGCGGTGCACAAGACCTGGACACAGACGGTGATTCAATTCCCGATTGTCATGATCCTTGCCCCTCGCATCCCGGCCAGGAGCCTGGACAATGTGGATGTGGCGTCCCTGATGTACACTCTGATGATGATGGAACACCCGACTGTAATGACGGGTGCCCCCTGGACAGTAACAAGTTGGAGCCTGGTGTGTGTGGATGTGGACTTGATGACACCATCGATACAGACGCAGACGGCACGGCCGATTGTGTAGATGAGTGTCCAATGGACCCGAGTAAGGCTTCGCGTGGTCAGTGTGGATGTATGGTTCTTGAGGTGGACTCCGACGCTGATGGGGTCTCGGACTGTGTCGACGCATGTCCGGATGACCCAGACAAGTCACATTCGTCGGGAGTGTGTGGGTGCGGGCACGCAGACAGTGACATGGATGGCGATCACGTCATGGATTGTGTGGACCCTTGCCCCTTGCTTGGCGATCGCGACGGAGATGGCAAGCAGGATTGTGAGGATGCTTGCCCACTTGACACCAACAAAGTTGTTCCTGGACACTGCGGTTGTGGAGTTCCGGATGTGGACAGCGACGGGGACGGGGCACCGGACTGCGTTGATGAATGTGACCAAGACGCAGCGAAATCGGTGCCGGCAGTGTGTGGGTGCGGTGTTGCTGACACCGACAGTGACAACGATGGAACGGCTGACTGTTTGGACGCGTGCCCTCACGACATTGCAAAGATCCGACCAGGTATCTGCGGATGTGGACACTCTGACGCTGATGCCGATGGTGACGGTGCGGCTCAATGCAACGACGCATGTGATGCTGACCCTTTCAAAGTTGCAACCGGTATCTGCGGATGTGGTGTTTCCGATGTTGACACTGACGGGGATGGTGTAGTCGACTGCTTTGATGCTTGCCCTCTGCACGAACACAAGACGACACCTGGCGCGTGTGGGTGTTCTGTCGTTGATGTAGATACTGACGACGACGGGACGATCGATTGCCATGATGTTTGTCCTACGGATCCATTGAAGACTTTGCGATCAGTTTGTGACTGCCATATCGCGGACATGGATTCAGATGGCGATGGGGTGCATGACTGCCACGATGGTTGTCCACGCGATGCGGGCAAAGTCAATGCGGGCGTGTGTGGCTGTGGTCGGAGTGACGCAGACTCAGACGGAGATGGCGTCGCGAATTGTGTTGACGGCTGCCCAGACGATCCAAACAAGATTGCTAGCGGCGATTGTGGATGTGGGGTGTCAGATGTGGACACTGACAAGGACGGCATCGTGGACTGCAACGACGAGTGTCCTTATGTCGGTGATTTTGATCAGGATGGTACTCAAGACTGTATTGATCTTTGCCCCAACGATGCAATAGGCACCGATCCAGGTATTTGCGGCTGCGGGACTCCAGACGTGGACACTGATGGTGATGGAACAGCAGATTGCTTGGATGCGTGCCCCAATGATGCCAACAAGCAGTCACTAGGAGTGTGTGGCTGTGGACAAGCTGACACGGATACAGACGAGGATGGGACGGCAAATTGCAACGACAGCTGCCCCAACGACCCTTCCAAGACTGTGGTTGGCGCTTGTGGATGCGGAAATGCAGACGTGGACACCGACGGTGATGGCATTGCTGACTGTGTTGATGCGTGTCCTTTGGATTCAAGCAAGAGCGCCCCCGGAGTGTGCGGGTGTGGCAAGTCGGATCACGATGCGGACAACGATGGTGTGGTAGACTGCGTTGACGTTTGTCCCAGGACACTAACAAGACGGATTCCGCCGGGTTGTGTGGGTGTGGTGTCGCCGACACACACTCTGACGACGACTTTGTGGCTGATTGCATGGATGGCTGTCCTAATGACAGCTTGAAGCTTGCTCCAGGACTATGCGGCTGTGGTATTTCCGACTCCCTGGACTCTGACTCAGATGGCACGCCAGACTGTTTGGATGGGTGCACATCAGACGCGACCAAGACAGCACCGGGAGTGTGTGGTTGTGGCGTTGCGGATGTGGACTCAGATGGCGATGGAACCCCGAACTGCCATGATGGGTGTCCACTTGATGGAGCCAAGCAGTCCCCGGGCATATGTGGGTGCGGAGTGCACGACACGGATTCGGACGGGGATGGGACTCCTGACTGCCATGATGCGTGTCCATCGCACCTTGATTCGGATGGTGATGGCGTGCAGGACTGTCGTGATATGTGTCCCATGGATGCAGCCAAAACATCACCGGGGCGATGCGGCTGTGGTGCAGCAGATGATGACACCGATGGCGATGGGGCTCCGAACTGCGTCGATTCTTGTCCTGAGGATGCTGCAAAGTTTGCCCCAGGCGTCTGCGGCTGTGGTCAAGTTGATCTGGACTCCGACGGTGATGGAACGCTGAATTGTCATGATGCGTGTCCGCTCGATGCCTTCAAAACCTCTCCGGGGATGTGTTTGTGTGGGGTGGAAGACAGAGACAGTGATGGAGACGGAACCCCTGACTGTCGTGATGCATGTCCGCATGATGCTTCCAAGCTTGGTGAAGGACTGTGTGGCTGTGGTGTTCCGGACACTGACTCTGACAGTGACGGAACCCCTGATTGCTTGGAAGTGTGTGACAATGACGCTCAAAAGACTTTACCGGGCCTATGCGGTTGTGGAGTATCAGATGTGAACTCTGATGGTGACTCCCAACCAGATTGTCTGGACAGCTGTCCTGCAGATCCTCTGAAGACAGTGCCAGGTGTTTGTGGATGTGGTAATCCAGATGTTGACACCGACATGGATGGAACTCCTGATTGTCTTGACGCCTGCCCGGCAGACTCAATGAAGGTGGCTGGTGGAGGCTGTGGGTGTGGTGTTGTGGACACAGACTCTGACAACGACGGTGTGCTCAATTGTCACGACGAATGCCCACTCGATACCAACAAAACGGCTGCAGGCGCCTGTGGCTGTGGTATCGCGGACATTGATAGCGACAACGACGGAATACTCAACTGCTTTGATGAGTGCCCCTCCGTGGGCGACTTCGATTCTGATGGTGTCCAAGATTGTTTGGACGCTTGCCCCGTCGATGCTGCGAAAGCTGCGCCAGGGGTATGCGGCTGTGGGGTTCCCGACACTGATCAGGATGTGGACGGGATCATGGACTGCGAAGATGAGTGCGGCCAGGACCCAGCCAAAGCACTTCCTGGTGTGTGTGGCTGTGGAATGTCAGACAAGGATTCTGATGGCGACGGCTTGGTAAATTGCCGTGATGGCTGTCCCATGGATGCCTCCAAAACCGACCCAGGGCTTTGCGGGTGTGGTGTGCCAGAAACTGATGCGGATGCAGACGGAACTCCTGATTGCCACGATTTGTGCCCCTTTTCCATTGGGAAAGTTGTGCCAGGCATTTGCGGGTGTGACGTTCTTGATACTGACACAGACAGCGATGGCTCTGCCGACTGCATAGATGAGTGTCCGTTGGACGCCCACAAAACCCGGTCGGGGGCTTGTGGGTGTGGAGTTGTTGAAGGTCACTCGGACGATGATGGAATACCAGATTGCCACGACAGCTGCCCTGAAGACAGCGCCAAGATCCTGCCCGGACTTTGTGGTTGTGGTGTGAGTGACTTGATGGACACCGATGCCGATGGGTCTCCTGACTGTGTTGATGAATGCCCGTCAGATGCCACAAAAACTGTGCCAGGTGTTTGTGGCTGTGGAAACGCTGACGTTGATAGTGACTCCGACGGCACTCCTGATTGTCTTGATCAGTGCCCGTTTGATGCCGGCAAGGAAACTCCAGGGGCTTGTGGCTGTGATGTTCCGGATGCAGATAGTGATGGTGACGGAACACCCAATTGTCTGGATCCGTGTCCTAACAAGAAAGACACGGATGGAGACGGTCTACAAGACTGCCGTGACGGCTGTAGGAGAGATCCGAACAAGTCCATGCCTGGTCGTTGTGGGTGTGGAGTACCAGACACGGACACCGACAATGACGGCGCACCTGACTGTTTGGACGCATGCCCGTTGGATCCTTCCAAAACGTCTCCAGGTGTCTGTGGTTGTGGCATGTCTGAAGCGGATGACGACGCAGACGGGGTGTTGAACTGCAAGGACGAGTGTCCTGCTGACCCAACCAAGCACGCCGCTGGGGCGTGCCTGTGTGGTACTCCGGATGACGACCGCGACGGAGACGGAATCCCTGATTGCCAGGATGCCTGCCCAACTGACCCCAACAAGTGGGCGTCTGTTGGTATCTGTGGGTGTGGTGCAAGTGATTCAGACGCCAACGAGGACGGTGTTGTGGACTGTAACGACTTGTGTCCGGAAGATCCAGATAAAACCGACCCCGGTTTTTGCGGATGCGGCGCTGTTGACGCTGACGTCGACTCCGATGGGGTGATGGACTGTGTGGATCGTTGTCCGACCGATGTTTTCAAGGTTTTGCCTGGGTCATGTGGCTGTGGGGTACCCGACACTGACACAGACATGGATGGCACGCCTGACTGCATGGACGCTTGTCCCTCAAACGCTGCAAAGACATCTCCAGGCGTATGTGGCTGCGCTGCTGCGGACACAGACCCTGATGGGGATGGTGTGCCTTCATGCCAAGACAACTGTCCGCACGACTCCACCAAAACTAGTCCAGGCGTGTGTGGCTGTGGAGTTGCTGATGCGGACTCAGACGGTGACGGCCTTGCAGATTGTATCGATGACTGCCCCTTGGTCGCAGACACTGACGGAGACGGCACACAGGACTGCATGGATTCTTGTCCGACCGACGCACACAAGTTCGAATCCGAGGGTGTGTGTGGCTGCGGTGTCCCAGACAATGATAGTGACTCCGATGGGGTTGCGGATTGTCTCGATGAGTGTCCCTTAGACCCCGCAAAAACTCGCCGTGGTGTCTGTAAGTGTGGCGTCTCAGAAGGTGATGATGACCACGACGGAATCCCCAATTGCAGAGATGATTGCCCAGATGACCCGTTGAAAACCACACCCATGCTATGTGGCTGTGGCGTACCTGATACGGATGGAGATGGGGACGGTGTGCCAAATTGTGTCGATGCGTGCCCTGCTGATCCACTGAAGTCCAACGCTGGCGTGTGTGGGTGTGGTGTTGCGGAAGTGGACACTGACGGTGACGCAATGCCAGACTGTGTGGACATGTGTCCAGCCGATCCAACAAAGGTTTCTCCTGGTGTCTGTGGGTGTGGTGTGGCCGACACAGACATTGACGGGGACGGGCTGGCGGATTGCGTTGATGATTGCCCGTTCAATAATGGAAAACAACGGCAAGGTCAGTGTGGCTGCGTAGCTCTGGACCAGGATGGTGAGTCAGACGGCGTGCCAAATTGCATGGATGAGTGCCCCACCGACGCAAACAAAGTGACAGCCGGAAAGTGCGGATGTAACATGGATGACAAGGACTCTGACGGGGATGGAGTGCCCAACTGCCGTGATGAGTGCCCAAACAATGTCATGTTGACCACGCGTGATCCGTGCAGTGGGTGCAAGGTATCTGCTTCCAAATCTCGCGGTAACAACTGCGTGCCAGATGCACCGGTTGCGGCAGTCCCGATTGTTGCCGCTGGTGTCACACCGGAGGAAGTAGCAAGTGAAGAAGTGGCAGCTTCATTGATTGAGGCTTTCGCCACGTCCACCGGCGCGGATCCCAACAGCACCAGTATCATCTCAGTTGCACACGCCGCACCTGACGTGGCAGCGATTGTTGCTGGACGGAGGCTTGGCACACAAATCTCGGCTGTGGTGATTGAATTTGGTGTGGAAGTAAGCACGGAGGAGGAGTTGGAAGTGTTATCCAGCTGCGTCGTGTCTGACTGCGATATGAGTTTGCTGGCCACCAGCGCCAGCGCTGCCACGGGAAGATCCGTGCAAACATTGGTGCAAGAACCGGTCTTGTTCTCTCCCAGCTCGTGCAACACGACACTGGACACAGACGGTGACGGTGTGGCTGACTGTGTTGATGCCTGTCCAGCCGACAGCCTCAAAACAGAGCCAGGCGTGTGTGGCTGTGGCACCATGGATGCCGACACAGACGCAGATGGCGAAGCTGATTGCGTCGATCAGTGTCCAAGTGACCCAGCCAAGATTGGACCTGGCATTTGTGGGTGTGGCATCAGCGACGCCGACTCAGACGCTGACGGTGTGCCAAACTGCAACGATGACTGTCCATGGGATGCCGCGAAAGTAACCCGTGGCATCTGCGGCTGCGGAATTACTGACACAGACACTGACGGAGATGGTACAGCTGATTGCCTTGATGCGTGTCCCACCAGCCCCGACAAACAAAACCCAGGAATGTGTGGCTGTGACATGGCGGATGTCAACACTGACAACGACGCGCTGCTGGACTGTATGGATGGATGCCCTGAGGATGCCAACAAGCTCTCTCCCGGACAGTGCGGTTGTGGCCGGTTGGATCTCGACACAGACGGGGATGGTGCGTTTGATTGCCAGGACTACTGTCCGTTTGATGCTTCCAAGACGCGACCTGGGCAGTGCGGATGCGGAGAGTCAGAAGTGGACTCCGACTCCGACGGAACGGCTGATTGTTTAGACATCTGCCACTTGGATGCCAACAAAGTGCAGCCCGGGGTTTGCGGCTGTGGTGTGGGCGACATGGACAGTGACAGCGATGGTGTTCCAGATTGTCACGACAACTGCCCCCACGACGCCAACAAGACTGCTCCGGGAGACTGTGGGTGTGGAGTTGCCGACAGGGACACGGACTTGGATGGGGTGTTGGACTGCCACGATCCTTGTTTGACGGCAGGTGACACGGATGGCGACGGTGTGCAGGATTGCCAAGACCAATGCCCGAATGACGTCGCGAAGGTGTTCCCTGGCATATGTGGATGCGGTGCTGTAGAGACGGATACTGACGGCGACGGCACCGCTGACTGCGCCGATGAATGCCCAGAGCAACCTGGGAAAGTGCTGGCTGGCGTTTGTGGCTGCTCTGTCTCAGACAACGACTATGATGCAGATGGCCTGCCAGATTGTGTCGATGCATGCCCTCTTGACGCCACGAAAACCGATCCTGGGTTGTGTGGTTGTGGTGTCCTGGACACTGATACCGATAGTGACGCCGTTCCCGATTGCCAAGATCAGTGTCCTGCAGATCCTGCCAAGACGCAGCCAGGAGCTTGCGGCTGTGGAGCAAAGGAATACGACGCTGACTCTGACGGCACACCAGACTGTGTTGATGCTTGTCAGGACGATCCCCACAAGGCTGAAGCCGGTGTTTGTGGCTGTGGTTCTGTGGAAACAGACACAGATCATGATGGGACACCAGACTGCATCGATGCATGCGCGTTGGATCCCTTCAAGATTACTGCTGGCACCTGTGGCTGCGGTGTCAGTGATGTGGTTGACTCAGATGCGGACGGAGTCGTTGATTGCCTTGACAACTGTCCAAACGACCCACACAAGTCAGTCGCCGGCGTATGTGGCTGTGGCGTTGCTGACTCTGATACTGACGAGGATGGCGTGCTGGACTGCAAAGACCGCTGCCACACGGATAGCTCCAAGTCCACCCCGGGGCTATGCGGGTGCGGTGTTCCAGACGTCGACACAGACGGTGATGGAACGCCAGATTGCTCGGATGTATGCCCCAACGCTGGCGACACAGATGGAGATGGTGTGCAAGACTGTGTGGATGAATGCCCAAGTGATGCCCACAAGGCACAGCGTGGGGATTGTGGCTGCCACCAACTCGACACGGACTCTGACAACGACGGCGCCGCCGACTGTTTGGATGAGTGCGCTGCCGACAACACGAAACTGTCTCCCGGGGTGTGCGGTTGTGGAGTGGCTGACATCGACACGGATGGTGACGGTACTCTCGACTGCAACGATGCTTGCCCCACAAATCCTTTCAAGGTGCTTGTGGGTGAGTGTGGATGCGCCACGGCGGACACGGATTTGGACGCGGATGGCACTCCGGACTGCCACGACGGCTGTCCTTTGGACGGAAACAAAACCGTCAGTGGCCAGTGTGGCTGTGGCGAACTTGAAACTGATTCAGATGGTGATGGCACCGCGGATTGTCGTGATGACTGCCCTCGTGATGCCAGCAAGTTGGCCGCAGGACGGTGTGGTTGCGGTGTGGCCGAAGATGACAGCGACGGTGACGGTACTGCGGACTGCAACGATGGTTGTCCACTGGACAGCATGAAAGTCACTGTCGGTCTGTGTGGTTGCGGTGTGAGTGATGTTGATTCGGACGGAGATGGCGTGCCAGATTGTGCAGATGCTTGCCCATCCTTCGCAGCCAAGAGCGAGCCTGGTGCTTGTGGCTGTGGTCACTCAGATGCTGACAAAGACGGGGATGGGATCCCGGACTGCAATGACGCTTGCGCCGTAGACCCGTTCAAGACTGCGCCTGGCGTCTGTGGGTGTGGCGTTCTCGACACAGACACCGATCACGATGGACAGCCGGATTGCATTGATGCTTGTCCCACTGATCCCGAGAAGCAAGCGCCTGGCACCTGCGGCTGTGGTACCTCTGACACGGACTCTGATAGTGACGGGACGGCTGATTGCTTGGACATGTGTCCAAGTGACGCGACCAAGATCCTCCCGCTCCGTTGTGGCTGCAACGTACCCGAACGGGACACGGATGGCGATGGAGTCCCCGATTGCGTGGATGAATGCATGGATGACAGTTCAAAGACCCAGCCTGGAGAATGCGGGTGCGGAAAAAGCGACCAAGATACGGACAGTGATGGTTTCCTTGATTGCCAAGACGCCTGTCCGCACGATGCGAGCAAGACCACCACCAATGGAACATGCGGATGTGGCGTCCTTGATATTGACCAGGATGGCGACGGCACGTTTGATTGCAATGATGAGTGCCCATTGGACGCTGGCAAAACGAGTGCAGGTGCATGTGGCTGTGGTGTGGCCGATGTAGACTCAGACAACGACGGGATAGCGGGGTGCTTGGACGCTTGCCCCTTCGATGGATCGAAGTCCGCAGCCGGAGTGTGTGGGTGCGGGGTTGCAGACACAGACGAAGACGCCAATGGCGTCATGGACTGCCTTGAAGGCTGTGATGTGTCTGTTGACACAGACGGTGACGGGCTTCCTGATTGTCATGATGGCTGCTCCGACGACGTGTCAAAGACATCCCCCGGCAAGTGCGGGTGCGGCACTGCAGACACCGACAGCGACGGTGATGGTGTCCCAGATTGTCTCGATGCCTGCCCTCAATCATCCTTCAAACACCACACAGGCGTGTGCGGTTGCAACAAGCCTGATGTAGACACTGACAGTGATGGTACATTGGATTGCCTGGACTTTTGTCCGTACGATGGCAACAAGACAACTTCCGGCATCTGTGGCTGCGGAATACAAGACATAGATACGGATGGCGATGGCGCAGCTGACTGTGTCGACGTGTGCCCCTTTGATGTCAACAAGGCTGTCTCTGCGGGCGTGTGTGGGTGCGGCACACAGGATGAAGATGCGGATGGTGATGGCATTCTGGATTGTCACGACACGTGTCCCTTGGTGGGCGACTTGGATAGTGACGGCACGCAGGACTGTGTTGACGCATGCCCCATGGATGCGAACAAGATCGATCCCGGCTTGTGTGGATGTGGCGTGGTCGACATCGACGTAGACATGGATGGAACCCCGGATTGCCTTGATGGCTGTCCAACAGACAGTGGCAAGGTTGTTGGTGGTGCCTGCGGATGCGGCATGTCTGACGCAGATACAGACGGCGACGAAGTTGCAAACTGCTTGGACGAGTGTCCAGCAGACGCAGCCAAGACGTCTCGGGGCCTGTGTGGATGCGGAGTTGCGGATGTGGACTCCGACGATGATGGTGTACCGGATTGTCAGGATGCATGCCCCGGTGACAGCAACAAAGAGGCTCCCGGGATCTGTGGCTGTGGATCCGTCGATGCTGATTCGGACGGCGACGGTGTGGTAGACTGCGAGGACGAGTGCCCCCACGACGCTGACAAAACAGCAACAGGATCGTGTGGCTGTGGTAGCCCGGACCGTCACTCAGACGGAGATTCGGTGCCGGATTGTTTGGACGGTTGCCCCACTGATGCCTCCAAAACCAGTCCAGGGCTTTGCGGCTGTGGTGTCTCAGACAAAGACAACGACGCCGACGGTGTACCCGATTGTCTGGATGCGTGTCAAGACGATGCCGGGAAAGTCGCTCCCGGCTTGTGCGGCTGTGGCGTTGCTGACACAGACTCGGATGGTGACGGAACCGCAAATTGCATGGACGAGTGCCCGATGGACCGGTTCAAGGTTGCGCGAGGAGTGTGCGGCTGTGGCGTTCCGGACACAGACACAGACAAGGACGGCACCCCGGACTGTTTGGACACCTGTCCCAATGCTAGTGACGCCGACAGCGATGGGGTGCAAGACTGCGCAGACAAATGCCCGAATGACGCTTCCAAAGTTGTCCCGGGCGCATGTGGCTGTGGCGTGTCTGACGTTGACACGGACGGCGATGGGGTTCCCGACTGCCATGATGGCTGTCCGATGGATGGAGGGAAGACGCTACCCGGAGCCTGTGGGTGTGGTAATTCTGACGTCGACTCTGATGGCGATGGTGTGCCGAACTGCGGGGACGAGTGCCCACAAGATGCAGGCAAGCTTGTGCCAGGCGTGTGTTTGTGCGGCGCTGCCGACATCGATTCCGATGGGGATGGGGAAATGGATTGCTCTGACGCGTGTCCGCTGGATGCCGCAAAAACTGCGTCCGGCGACTGCGGGTGTGGGGTGTCTGAGGTGGATTCTGACGGTGACGGCGTCAAGGACTGTCGCGATGGCTGCTATCTTGACCCTAACAAGACTCATCCGGGCACCTGTGGATGCGGCTTTGCAGACGAGGACGTGGATGGGTCTGGAGTTGTCGACTGTTTGGAGACCTGCATTGGGACAGACGTTGATACGGATGGCGATGGGACCCCGGACTGTCGCGACCGTTGTCCGCGTGATGCCAGCAAGGTGTCTGTCGGTGCCTGCGGGTGTGGAGTGGCTGATACCGACTCTGATCGGGATGGCACGCCAGACTGCAACGACCGCTGCCCCAGTGACCACATCAAGGTGTTCCCCGGGACATGTGGGTGCGGCGTCTCCGACCAGGACACTGATGGGGATGGCACACCTGATTGCCGTGACAGCTGCCCGGGAGACGTGTTGAAGACAGTCTCGGGTGTTTGTGGCTGTGGAGTCCAGGACACAGACTCTGACGCAGATGGCACGCCGGACTGCCGTGACGGCTGCACTGAGGACGCCAGTAAAGCTGCTCCTGGCGTGTGCGGCTGTGGTGTGACTGATGCCGACTCAGATGGAGACGGATTGGCCAACTGCTTGGACGAGTGTCCAACGGATGCAGCCAAAGTGACCGTGGGTCAGTGCGGATGCGGAATCTTGGACACTGACAGTGATGGTGATGGCATTCCCGACTGCCACGACCCTTGTCCTAATCACAACGACACAGACGTGGATGGCACACAGGACTGCTTGGATGGTTGCCCGATGAACCCCGAGAAACTCCGCCCCGGCGTGTGTGGTTGCGGGGTGTCTGACATCGATTCCGATTCTGATGGCATCCCGGATTGTCTTGATGGATGTCCAATGGACCCCGCGAAGACACATCGCGGCGTATGCGGTTGTGGCCGGGGTGAAGACGACACGGATAATGACGGCGTTCGCGATTGTGAAGACGGCTGCCCCTTGGACCCAGAGAAATGGGCGCCCGGTGTGTGCTTGTGTGGGATCGCAGATGTGGATACGGATGGCGATGGTCGTCCTGACTGCACAGATGTGTGTCCCATGGACCCACTGAAGTCCACATCACCTGGCGTGTGCGGATGTGGGCATGCGGACACGGACACGGATGCAGACGGGGTGGTAGATTGCCTAGACTCGTGCCCTTCGGACGCTCTGAAGACCATGGCTGGAATCTGCGGATGCGGACAATCGGAAGAGGACAGTGATGGAGACGGTGCCCCAGATTGCCGTGATGAGTGTGTTCGTGATGCCAACAAAACCAAGGCAGGCATCTGTGGTTGTCATGTTCCCGACACCGACTCCGATGCCGATGGCGTTCTTGACTGCCATGATGGCTGTCCTCTTGACCCACACAAGACAAACGCAGGCCGATGTGGGTGCGGCGTTGGCGACAAGGACTCTGACGGTGACGGCACCCCGGACTGCTTGGACGCTTGTCCGCGTGACGTGCTCAAGCTCCAGCCGGGACTGTGCGGCTGTGGCACTTCTGATGTTGACACAGACGCTGACGGCTTGGCTGACTGTGAAGATGTGTGCATTGGCCTTGGGGACACCGACGGGGACGGAGTGCAAGGGTGTAGCGACAGGTGCCCGCTTGACAGGCACAAAACGATGCCCGGGGTGTGCGGTTGTGGTGTGCGCGACGTAGATTCCGATGGTGATGGAATCATGGACTGCGTTGATGCCTGTCCGAAGGACGCGCTGCGACATGCTTCTCGCGGCCTATGCGGCTGCGGCAAAAACGACACCGACACCGATGCCGACGGGACGCCAGATTGTTTCGACTTGTGCCCCGAAGATCCTGCCAAGGTTGCCGCTGGTGTGTGTGGGTGCGGGTCGTCAGACGTTGACACGGACGGGGATGGAACGCCGGATTGTTTGGATGGCTGTGCTTTGGATGCAAGTGCTACATCGCCTGGGGCTTGTGGCTGTGGCGTTCGCGCGAGTGACTCCGATGGTGATGGAGTCATGGATTGTATCGACGAGTGCCCAGGAGACGCCGCACAGTCAGTGGCCGGGCAGTGCGGTTGTGGTGTGCTTCCAGTGGACACTGATGGTGACGGAGTCGCTGATTGTGTTGACGCATGCCCGCACGACCCACACCAAGCCGAGACAATCGGAGTGTGCGGGTGCGGGGTGAAAGACACGGACAGTGACGGAGACAGCACCCCTGACTGCCTCGACGCGTGTCCCTTGGACCCGCAGAAACATGCTCAGGTTGGGCCTTGCGGTTGTGGAGTGCCTGATGTGGACATGGATGGAGACGGGGTGCCAGACTGTCTTGATGCTTGCCCCACCGACGCCATGAAAGTGTTGGCAGGTGTCTGTGGCTGTGGAAACGTGGACACAGACACGGACGGAGACGGGGTATTGAACTGTTTTGATGGTTGTGTCAATGACACCCGAAAGGTCGTGCCTGGAAGGTGTGGGTGTGGCATGTCTGACAACGATGGAGATGGGGACGGTGTGCCGGATTGCGACGATCGATGTCCGTTTGATACCAGGAAGGTGATGCCGGGGGTATGTGGCTGTGGCCAAGCAGACGTGGACTCCGACGGAGACGGTGTGGTGGATTGCCTGGATGGCTGTCCACAAGATCAAGTTAAAACACAGCCCGGCGAGTGTGGGTGCGCCGTGGCTGACGTGGACAGTGACGGAGATGGTGTGGTGGACTGTCTAGATGAGTGCCCACTAGATGCGGCCAAGCGTGAAGCTGGCACTTGTGGGTGCTCCCTACCGGACACAGACTCGGATGGCGACGGTGTTGTGGATTGCCTGGATGTGTGTCCACGGAGCGGCGATAGCGATGGCGATGGTGCACAAGACTGCATCGATGACTGTCCGAACGATCCACGCAAGATCGAGGCTGGGGTTTGTGGCTGTGATGCGCTTGACACGGACACAGATGGTGATGGTGCACTTGATTGCGTGGATGCGTGCCCCAACGACGAGGCAAAGACCCGCCCTGGCTCGTGCGGCTGCGGAAACCCTGAGACGGACACCGATGGTGACGGTGTTGCGGACTGTGTGGACACGTGCAGGGACGACCCATGGAAGGCGGCCCCTGACGCATGTGGGTGCAATGCACCGGACACTGACGCGAACCGCAACGGCATTGCCGACTGCTTGGAAGGGGGTGCATGCCCGCCTGGTTGGGCTGCCTTCGGCGGACTGTGCTACGCCGGCATTGTCCCTTCCGCAGACCACCTGTCCGCCATCACCGCCTCCGCCCTGTGTCCACACGGACAGCTTGCGACTGCGCAATCGCCATTGGCATCTGAGCACGTCGCTGAGATCTGCTCTCGTCTGCTTGCTGCCACGGGCAAGCCGGGCTCCGGCTGTTGGATGGGACTGCGCGACGAGCACGTGGATGGTCAATTCACTTACGGCGTGGACGGCTTCGTCGCTCTCTTCCATCGCTTTGTCGACGGGGAGCCAAACCATGTGGGCCCCGGATGTGTGTGGACACAAGGGTCCACTGATGCAGACGTGACTGTGGGTTTGTGGCATGACACCGGATGCTCCACATTGAGCACCTTCGTGTCCGGAGCCGTGTGCGAGTGGGTAGCACCTCCACGCATCCACCTGCTTGGGGGTGCGATAGTACAGCATGAAGCTGGTACACCGTTCATGGACCCGGGGGTGCTTGCTCTGGATTTGACGGATGGTGATATCTCAAATCGTGTAGCGGTGACGGATGTGACCGCGCTCTCTTCTGTTGCACCTGGTGACTACACTGTGGTGTACCAAGTCGTGTCAACCGGAGGGTTGGTGGGGCGCACGAACCGAACGGTTCGCGTCAGGGACACAATTGATGGCTGTACGACGGACACAGCCCGCGCTTGTGTTCGTGGCACGTGCGTCGACACAGTTGGCGGCTTTGGGTGCGCCTGTGATCCCGGGTTCACAGGGCCCTTCTGTGATGACGATGTGAATGAGTGCAAAGCGGAGAGCCCTGTCTGTGGTGAGGCATTCGAGTGTGTGAACACACGAGGCGGCTTCTTCTGCGCCGACCGCGATGAGTGCGCGCTGGGACTGTTGGCCTGTCGCACAGGATACGCTTGTGTGAACACGGTGGGGGGTGCCGAATGCATTGATCGCGACGAATGTGCCGATATTGCTGCTGCGTGCGGTCCCTACTCCGAGTGTACAAACTTGGAGGGCGGGTACAAGTGTGATTGCCAGCCTGGCTACGAGTCTCCCATATGGATGAACGGTGTCTGCATTGACAAGAATGAGTGCACGAGTGGCGAGTACTCTTGTGGCGAGCACGCCGAGTGTCGAAATCTCATGGGGTCCTACACTTGTGTATGTGAAGCTGGATTTGAGGGAGATGGCACGACATGTACACCAGTCAGTCGTTGCCCCTCGTCACCGTGCCAAAACTCAGGTTGGTGCATGGACGCCTTCGATGCCCCCGATTTGGACTACTACCGTTGTGAGTGCCCACCGATGTTCACAGGCCGACACTGTGAGCATCATGTGTGCTTGGGTTGCGCCGGGCGCGCTTGCTACGACCCATCCATAGCCATGTGCTCAAACTATGTGCATGGGACAACTGTGTGCGCGGACAAGCATGTTCGGTGCTCAGCCCCTGTCACCAAGCAGTGTTCTTGCGCCGGCAACACCACTGGCCCTTGCCACAATCGATACTCGGGTGTATGCTCCACACCAGTGATTCCTGGATCGACTGTCTGCCCCAGTGGCAGTCAGTACTGCGGTGTACCAACAGTGGCCAGCCTGCATCTTGACAGTGACCAATCAGCTGTGCTGTTGGTGGTGGCTCTACATGGTCTGGGGCTCACAGACATGGATGAAGCGAAGACTGAAACGGTGTTGTTGACAGTGGCTTCCATCACTGGCATTACTCGTGAAGAGGTGTCCCTAGTCTCCATGGCTGACCTGGACAACGTTCCTACTCCCGCGTCCAGCACTGCGACACGCCGGCGTGTGACTGAGGTGAAGGGAGTAGGAGTAGGAGTGTTGGTGGCTGGAGGAAAGGAATCCCACGCCGCGGCGATGTCAGAGGCTGTCACAGATGGCACTCTGGTGTCTCAGCTGCATGCGGCGGGTGGTTTCGACACCCTCGCAGACGTGGAGGTGAGCGGGGAGGTTCAGGCTGGAACCGACAACCCGACCACCCCCAGCGATGGGTCAAGTGTTGGAAGCGATGGATCGGATGATGATGGCGGTGGAAGCGTGATCGTTATCACTCCCACAGACGACGATGCCGGAGACGTCGGTGTGGCGCCAGGTGGCGGAGGAACCGCCGACGGCGACGCGGGGTTTGCGCAAGACGCCAGCTCATCGCCTGTCTTCATGATCGTCATTGGTGTAGTCATCGCGACCTGTATCGCAGTGCTGGGATCTGGTGTCGCTTGCTACATCTTGGTATGTCGCCGTCATCGCGGTGGTGAATCAACTGCCAGCACGGGCCAAGCCAGTTCCGCTGTGAGGCTTCCATCTGGACTTCCAGCGCACACACGACGCCGTCCGTCTGGTACTTTGGAGGCAAGCTTTGACAACCAGCAATGGTCGCCGGCCAACCCGCATGTGTCCGGACCCGGGGTCATTCCAGAGTCCCCTCCTACCCACTCACCTCGCAGCAGTGACCGATCACCGATGTCTTCCGGTGCGTCGCCACGAGTCTTGCAAAACGTCCGTCTCCTCCACAACCCGGCGTTCCAAATGTCCCCGCGCTCAGAGACTGGGCGCGCGCGTGGCCGCGGTGAAAGCTTCAGTGACCACATTTCGCGTGCAGCGGTTCAGCTCGATGACATTTCGCCTGACACGACATCCCTGGTCGGGTCACGCCAACGTGTTGAAGCGTCCCACAGGTGGCTCCGCACCAATCCTGCTGGGACACGCCGGACCTCGTTTGCAGCCCGAGCCGCGACATCTCGCCATGCACGGCGCATGCGGGCAGCGCCGGTGGACAATGATGACGACAATGTGTCTGTGGCAACGGTTTCAGATCCGCAACAGTTGGTAGGCGCATCCCCCGCTCAGCGCCACCGCCCCACGCGTAGTTCAGGACGCCGGGGGGCGTCACGAGGGATAAGACAGACAGGTTCTGTTGGTGCACCACCCTCGTAGCGCTCTCAGCCGTGGACAGGTGGTTTAGTGTCCTTTGTTTTCGACTGCGTATGGCGGCGGTCTTATGTTTTTTATTAGCGACGTTTTTCCTTTTGTGTCTCGTAGTAGTTTTGATCAGAGGTACTTTTTATTGACGGTGAGCGTCACCGTAGCGTCTTATTTACAGTGCTACTGGCTAGGTGAGGTTGCGTTCTTTCCGTGCCCCTCACATTTTGCTTCCTTTGCGTTGTCCTTTCTAGTTATTCCAACACGCATCTTTGTTTCTTCATCATGGTCGTTGCTGTGTCAGGGGGGCAGTAATGACGCACCCTTGCTCGCCGTGAAGTCGGGAGTGTCTGCAGCAAGGTGGCTCTGCAAAGAGCACACAGCACAACAAGGTTGGAACGCAGCATGAACGCCGATGTCATACTTTTCAATGGTCACATAGTTCTCCGAGCAAGGCAGGCAGGCGAACGCACATGCGAGTCGAGAATTTGAACTGCGATGAACACAAGAATGCGAAACAAAGCGCCCAGCCGAATGTAGCCCAGGCGCTTGCTGCGGAAGACTGCATGGCACAGAACAACCCCAGTCAGACAGGCGTCACCCAACACGACATCCGGGTGTCCAATACGCCGTGCATCCACACATCTCACCAGCAAGCCACAAGCCACAAGCCACAAGCCCACATACAACTTCGTCAACCAGAGCAACCTTCACAACGACGCTGCACACCTTCTTTGGACATGGCAGCAGCGCGAGTTCCAGCCCGGAAATTCCAGGAAACCCGCCACAGGTCACCTTGCGACAGGTGTGGCTGCCGCACACTGTGGCTTGTGGTTCTGTTGGAGTCGACATGTAATTAGTAAGTCGTCACAGTGCGCGCAAAGTCACACAAGATTAGCCCAGCATTGCCACCTGCAGTGCCGCAATGGCATTGCAGGGTATCGTATCATGGCTTCAGTGCGACGGTCTGCACACTCGGCCAAGGTTGTGGCGTGGTGTACAGAGCACATCCCACAATGGGTGGAGCTCGGTGTGACAAAAGCGCAGCTCGGCATCCACATTGTGACGGGTGGGCTGTCGAATCTGATCGATCGTGTGTGCATCGAGGATGACACCTTGCGAGCGGCTGCCGCTTCCGCTGGCGCGCCACACACCGTTCTCATCCGCACCTTTCGCACCGATGAGAACCTGACGGACCCTGACGCAGAGCAAACGATCTTTGAAGCTTGCGACCGGGCCGGCATTGCTCCGCGCATGTACGCCGTGGACCGAGGTGGCTTGGGCGTTCGCGCCGAGGAGTTCATTGAGGGCACCACAATGTCTCTGTCACAGCTTCGGTCGCTCGATTTTGAGCTTCGAGCGGCTCCCATGATAGCCCAGCTCCACTCTGTCAAGGTGTGAGGGTGGTGGTGTTGTGGGGGTGGTGGTGGTGGTGTCGCGGCCATGGTAATCTCATGTGGGCGGTGGTGATGGGCAGGTGCCGCTGGACTCCAGCTCACCGTGGATCGTGACAAAGATAAACTCGTGGATGAAAACCGTCGCTAAGGTTGGTCCAACTCTGGAGGGTACCGCGGGGGATCAGTGGCGCGAGTTGAGAGCCTTGATGTGCTTGGAAACAGAGGCAAGTGCCCGCGCGCGCGCGCGCGTGTGTGTGTGTATGTGTGTGTGTGTTGATTTGCTGGGCTTGCCTCGCCACCTACGAGTTGTCCCAGGGCAATATCTGTCGTCCACACTCACATGGGATGTGCGTTTGCAGGTGGAGTGGCTGGCAAACACCTTGTACCCACACCTGACGCGGGTGTGCGACACTGGTTCTGATGTCGGGCCGATGGATATTGTGTTTTGTCACAATGATTTGCAAGAAGGCAACTGGATTGTGAAGCCAGACGGTTCTTTTAAGGTGCGTGACCGCCTGTTGAAGGACCAACCTCTTGTGTGTCGACGTGTGTCTTGCGCCCGCCAATGTCGAGGGTACCTGTCTAACAACAATGAGTTGCATCGCGGCAGATTATCGACTATGAGTACGGTGGATACAACTTCCGTGGTGCGTTGCAGATGGTGACTTCACCCTTTTGCATGTCGTGTTCAATGCACGTGCTGGTGGATCAACCCTCCTCACCTTCCTCACTCCACCATGCTCGCCCTGGGCTTGTCGACAGCGTATGACATCGCGAACCTGTTTTGTGAGTGTGGGTACGAATACACCTTCCCAAAGCACCCCTTCTTTTCAAGCGTGCCCACGAGCATCCCAAAGTTGGCTCAAAGACGCAAGGTGTGTGCCGCCTACGTGAACGCGGTCCGTGAACTGGAGCAAGGGAGGAGCATCGACGAACGAAAGGATGGCAGCGACACATCACTGGACAGTGCAGACGGCCCTGGCGCGGGTGCCTTGGACACACCCCGGCTTGAGCCTCACGACGAGCTTGTCGACGCCTATGTGCGCGCAGCCAGGGGTCTGGCACTTGGAGCCCACATGTTGTGGACGCTGTGGGGGGTGATTCTTGCGCATGAGGCCCCACCGATTGAGTTTGGGTACATGGAGCACTCACTGGCCAGGGCGCGGGACTACCTCCGCATCAAGGCCCAACTTGTGGCTGTGGAACGCTTGGAAGACGAGGCGCATGCGACAATAGAATAGTAGTGTGCAGCAGAGGGGCGTGAAAAGTGCACACTGTGCCTTGTGGCATGTTTGTACTTGGTCTACGTGCGTGCGTGCGTGCGTGTGTGCACGTGTGCGCGCGCATGGGCTGCCCCATGCGTTGTGGAAGCACAGCACACATATCATAGGCTCGTACGAAATCATGCATGTGGATAGACACACCGGCATGCACCCTTTACCACACATTCCCCCCTTCCCTTCTCCCATTCCTACAAGCGACTCGTCAGCTTTGCGCTGGGCGGTGTGACGCCGGATACGTCATGTGACCCTTGTGCAGGAGGTCGAGTGGGGGGCGACACCTCCTTCGGCTCGCTAGATGCGGGCCTGCCCTCGGCCTTGTCGCGAACCAGACCTTCTTGGGCGACCGTGACAGCATGCACACCGTCACGGGTGTACAAACGCCCAAACCTGCAGCGCGCACCCCGCCAAGCGACACCGAAGGGTGAGTGCGTGTGTGGTGGTGGGAAAAAAAGGGAAGGCGCATCGAACAAAATCAAAACCAAGCATGAATCAGCGTGTCGTGCCAACACACACGTACGACAGGCTGCGAGATCCTTCCAGACGTGGCGACTCCAACACGTAGCTGTGACAACGACACCACAGACAACACAAGCACCAACTTTGTGTTATAAGCGCGTGGCACTACACAGCTCACGTTATCGAGTCACACAGCACCACACCGCGACGTACAGCATCCATTTGTCCGCTCTGAAAGGAGCGTGAAACCACATCGAATGGTCCAAGGAGACCGTCATGGACACAAGCGGGTTGTACCAGTGCCCTCCGTGTGGCAACAAGCTCGTGCCCAGCAGCATGAAGTCGCTAGCATACGCCACCACACATCTGTGTAGCGTTTGGTTGGCTTCCTCCCCACCCAGATCACCTGGTGCCAGTGGGGTTGTGTTCATTGTTCGCGTGTCAGTCCTGCCATGCATGCACCACCTCACAACTCGCATCATGGCCTGATCTCACCCTTTGCACGCATCCACACCATACGGCGTGGCGGGCGCGTCACTGGTCCATCCAAGGGATTGGGTTCGTCAATGTAACGCAGATCAATCGGTCGCTCTGTGTTCATGGCCTTGCGGATGAACGCATGGGCTCTGCGGTGGGGACACAACCGAGCCAATGTCAGCAAGACACCGGACATTGCACCGTGCTCCACACACACGGACACATAAACAAACAACACCAATTCACACACATGCACCCCAGTGGCTTACTGTTTCGGCAGCCGTGGGTCTGCCAGCAACGTTGCCATGCGTGTTTCATGGCTGGGAAGAGTCTCTGGATCTGGGGCGACCGGCATGGGGTACCTGGGTGCGGGAAGAGAGCAGCGGCAGCAAATGACGCACTAGCACGGCACGGAACGATGGTTTTGGACACAGGCACGACGCACTGGTGCCAAAAGCGGTTTGGCTCGTTGGTGTGAAAACTCGCAACGCAGGAGTAAATGGGTCGACCGCGTTGCGATGCTGTGACAGACCGTGTGGAAAAAGACCGCCCGTCTCGCATGCGTGAAACAGTGTAGGTGATAGGGACAGTGGGATCCCCGGCAAGCAGAAAGTAACTGGGGCAACAGGGCAGCTCTGTTGTCAACATCCCGACACGGTCGAGCCCCCCCACGACATGCAACGCCGCGGAAACGCGTTACCTGTGCAGCGAATGGACATGGATGTGTGGCGGGACAGTCTTCGTGGCTGAAAAGAGAGCACGCAATAAGGGTGAACGTGTGCGGGTTCGATGAAAGGAGTGAGGAGGGGGCACTACCACCATCAATCACGACCCAACCACCCACCAGCAACAAGGGCCTGCCCGATAACCTGGCCTCCGAACACACCCCGTGCCCCACGTGGCCGCCAGAGATCAGAACCTTGGTAAAGATTCACGTCTATCTCCTTCAGGTGCAAAATGGGGTACACCATCGCTGTCAGCGCAGGCTCTGCGGTGCGCTCGGAGTCTGCTCCAGCTTTCGGAGCCGCCGCCGCCATGGCTGCCGCTGGAAGGGTCAAGACTCTCGGCAAGCACGCACGCCTCTGGTAGTGATGTGACACAGTGCAGCTCACCCAGTCGTCACAGGGAACGTGCACCCGGTTCCGTCACGCGAAGCTGGCGCCGAAGATGTGTGGTGTGTGTGGGTGTGTCACGAACAAGGTCACTGCAACAACGTGTGCGTCACGATGACATCTTACAGACATATTTGTTGGTCTTCACATTCAACCTTGCTGCATGCCCATCGACTGTCCTTTGCTCAGCGCGAACAACACACGGCGCTTTGACTCCGCTTGATTCTACACGGCTATCTGGTTTCGATAATCCGTGTGTGGCGCTGAGGAGCGCAGCGCACGGCCGTTACGCCCCCACAAGTCTCGGTGTTTGTTTCCCAGGATTGGGACGGCTGCATCCAAGTCCGCCGTGATGCGCGTTGGTCAATGGGTCGTGTAGGCCATCGATTGGCGCCCCTGTTGTTCCTCTCACCAGTCCGTAGCGAGTAGCGATGTCCTCACGTAACCAGGGCTGGGGGGACAGGGGTCCAGGTGCGCCGTACTATGGCCACCACACCTCTCACGTGCCCACTGCCGGTGGCACCAATGCTGCGGCTGGTGGCGAGTTTGGCGTCAGTGCGTACGCCCAGGCGGCACAGGAAGAAGCCCGCCAACAAGCCCCACGGTACACCTATGGTGCTGGGCCAGCACCCGCCGCGTCCTATGGCGCACCGGTCTATGCGGCGCCTCCTCAGGAGCCGCCACGTGCGATGCCCGCACCAATGCCAGCGCCGATGCCGGCGACCCAGCACTACCATGCCCGCCCCGCCGAGGTGGCATACGGACACCACGCGCCCTCTGGTGCCCACCATGGCCGACAGGTTGATCCGGGTGTTGGTGTCGCCCGGGGTGGTGGTGGTGGTGGTGGTGGTGGGCAGCAACAACAACGGCCGGTGCTGCCGAGTGGGAACATGCCTGGTGACGGAGCTGCAGCAGCTGGGGCGGGTGGCGGGCTTGCAGCGCCAGACATGGAGGGGTTTCCGTTGATTCGGTTGGACCACATCCCGTTGTTGGACAACACACTGTTGTGGCGTGCGTACGACGAGCTCAACGAGCTCCTTGCATCTGTTGCGCAGGTGCGTATGATTAGGTGGTGCTGCAGAGCACCTTTGTCCGGGGTGGTGCACGGGGGTTTGTGTGCGGGTTGAATTGTTGTTGGAGGGGAGTGGGCTGGTGTTGCTTGGGTGTTCGTTGTTTGATGTGACACGATGCGATGCATGCCTGGTGCGCTTCTTGTTGCGCTGCTTGTGCGATTTGTTGTGATGGTGCTCGTGCTGCCGTGGTGCTGCACCCCGCCGCCGCCGCCGCCATCGCAGGCCGGGCCGTCTGCCAGCGGACTTCAGAAGTACGCTCAGCGCCAACAGGGCGCGGTGGTTGAAGAAATGCAGCGGCGCCACGCCGTTGCTCGTGTGCAATCGCTTCTGACCGGGGCACCGCCCCCGCCACCCCTGCCCATGCCCGCCCCCAACGCGCCGCTCTACACGCTGCCGGTATCGGCACCGGAACCCGCATCCACGCCAGTGCCAGTGCCCACATCTGCACCTGCACCTGCACCTGCACCTGCACCTGCACCTGTCTCGCTCCACGGTGACACGCCTCCCCCAAAGACGCGACAGCAAGCGTGGCACACGGACGGTGCGCTGCCGTCAGCGGGTGTGCACCCTTCCGAGTCCGTTCCGTCTGCGCGCTCGCCTGCCAAGGACACACCGTTGGCCTCGCACCGAAGTGTGGCTGCGTCAGTGGCGTCCCGCCACACTGCGAAAAGCCACGTCAGCGAACATGACAATGACAGCGACGATGATGACAGCGATGATGATGACAGCGATGACAGTAGTGACGACGATTCGGACGACAGTGATGACGATTCGGACGACAGCAGCGACAGTGATGACAGCTCAGATCGGCCTGCACGAAGGCGAGGGAGTCGACAAATGAGCAAGAAGAAGAAGAAAAAGAAGAAAACCACACCCGCGCGCCGGAGTCGATTGGTGCCACCCCGGAAGAAGGTCAAAGAGGACTGGGCCAAAGGTGTCTTTGTTGTGTCCGGAAACCGGAAGAAGAAGCGGAAAAACCGATGGGGCCCTTCGTACGTTTACAAACGTTGTCAATCACATCACACGCCACGATAGCGTGGCTGATGGTGCCTACGTGCACGCGCGTGTGTGTGCGTGTGTGCGTGCGTGCGTGCGTGCGTGCGTGGTGTGCTGTTCCGGGTGTCGCTGCTGCTGTTGCTGTTGATGGTGGTGGTGACACGATGGTGATGACGCATGGTGCTGCGCCGAACATTCCCCTGGCCCGTGTGACCGTCGTTGCCCCGCGTCGCTTGTGGCACCACAGCAAAGCCCAACTCGCAGAGCAGGCAGCGGAAAAGGCCGCCGCAAAGAAGGCAACGGAGCGTGCAGAGCGGGCGAAGCGGTTGAAGAAACGAGCCGAGGAGCGGGCCAGGAAGAAACGCCTGGCCGACAAGCGCAAGGAGAAGGCAGCAAAGGAGAGGGCTGCGAAACAGCAAGAGCAAGAGCTGGAGCAAGAGCTGGAGCAAGAGAAACAACAAAGGAAGGGGAAGCAGAACGGCTCTGAGAACCCCGAGTCACCCCATGGTGCTTCCTCGACCGCTCGCCCCCGCAAGCAGGGCGCGTCTCCAAGGAAAAACACGCGCCGACCGTCAGGCGTGCGCCCGCTGGACACAACATCCGACCCATCCGCGCCCCCACCCGCTGGTGCGGGTTCCGTCGTCAGCTCCACTGCAGCTGGTGCTGGTGCTGGTGCAGGCGCCGTGGCTTCTGCCTACCCCTTCCAGTTACCCCCCAGCCCCATCGGACCGGGTGGTGGTGGTGGCGGTGGTGGCGGTGGTGGCAGTGGTGGTGGTGGTGGTGGGCACGTCGACGTCGACGTGTTGTTGGACTCCTCTGGGTCGGAAGAGGGTGACGCGCACGGCGTCGGTAGTGCCGTTGCCCATGGCCCACGCGCCGCCTTGCCGCCACCACCGCATCAGTCCCACACGCCATCGCGCAGCGGTGCAACTGGACGCCGGCGTCGCTCTGCCACTCACAGCAACACCAACACGGACACCGACGCCGACACCAACGTGGGCGCCGCAGCTTCAGCTGCATCGACGCGCCACCCACCTGCCAGTCCTTTGGCGCCGGGCCGTCGACCGGTGTCGCGTGGCTCCATTCGGTTGTTGGACTTGGAGGATGTGGCGGTAGTGGAAGCCGAGGCTGCAGGCACACGTGCCACGATGGCGGCAACGATGAGTGGTGGTGGTGGTGGTGGTGCTGTGGCTGCTGCGGCTGCTGCTGCTCGTGCTGGGGGAGATGGTGGCGGCGGCGTGCAGGGCACACTGACACGTCGGCCCTCACGACGGCAAGCAGCGCTGTTGGACGCTGCTGCGGACGCGGACGCGGGTGTTGCTGGTATAGAGCCCACAGCGTCGGACGACCGCCCCTTGTCCGTCGAAGTGCGGCACGGGCGCCGTGCGGGCACGGTGCGTGCCCGCACCCCGTCGGCTGCGTCCGTGTCCAGCTCCGTCATGGGTGGCGGCGTCGCCGTTGCTCCGCTGTCTGACCACGGCCACACCGACCACGGCCACACCGCCCCCCCTGCCACACCGGGTGGTGCGGCGCTCGCACTCGCTCCCGCTCTCGCTGCCGCTGCCACCTCGGGCACTCCGCTGGGGTCGTTGCGGCCGCTGCCGTCCCCGCGTGATGTGAACGCGGCGGTGCCGGCACTGGCTCCTCGTGTGGCCGCGTCGGAGTCGTCCATTCGATCGATCGCCGGCGGCGGCGCGCAGCTGCTGCAGCAAAACATGGGGGTGGGCCGAGTGCCACGGCGGCGAGGAGGAGGCTCGGACGCCAGCCGTGATCACGATCACGATCACGATCACGATCACGATCGTGTGGGTGATGTACACACCGGCGGCCACGTTTCGTCGCTTGCTGCTGATGGTGGTGGTGGTGGTGGTGGTTGTGGTAGTGGTAGTGGTGCCGCACGACCGACAAGTGCGGCGTCGAGCTCCCTGCCACCTCGTCACCCACCGCCGCCGTCGTCCATCATAGGTGCCTCTGCCTCTATCGCATACCATCAACCTGGTGCTGGTACTGCTGGAGCTGGTGCGGGTGCCGGTGTCGGTGCTGGTGCTGTGCCAGATGCGAGTGGGCGCGTGGCGCAGGGCACTGGACCCGGTCGGAGCGACAGCGGGGGCATGCACGTGGGCATGGAGACCAGCAGCGTGCATCCCGCCGCTCCTGCCAGCCGTGCGCCACCCCCGCCGGTCGACCAACACCAACACCAACACCAGCAACAGCAGCCGACAGTGACCCCACCGTTGCCGGATGGGCCGTCGTCACACACACATCCGCGTGGAGTCCAGGGTGTGGCGCCAGCAGCTGCAGGCACCCACCTCCGCCACCATCCACCACCCGGTGCCACAGCTGGGTCACTGCAGCGCCTTGCGTCAGCTGTGCCGGTGGTGCGACCACAAGAGGCGACACCAACGCAGGCGTCGCACAGGCACCCGCGAGAGCTGTCGTCCGAGGACAGCCTGGCTGACATCCTTGGTGTTCCCCTGCATGGCGAGTCCTTCAAATCAGCACCGGGAGCGGCGGCGGCGGCGGCACCGACTGCTGCGTCAACCACGACAGCCATAGCACAGCGCAGTGACGACGGCGCAGCGACGTTGGGTAGTGGGAGTGCGCGCAGTGGCGGCGTCATGTCTGGGGCTGGAAGTGTCGTGGATGGCGCTGCCGCCTCCACCACTGCTTCGGTGCCATTCACAGAGGTGTCCGGAGAAGCTGCGTCTGTCGTGCACAGCGTGGGCCAGGGTCGTGGTATTGCAGAGGCTGGAAAGGGCTCGCGCACTTCCAAACCACCTGCCATGGACGACTACTCGTACGTGGCTGGTCCTCCTTCCCACCTTCCATCCTTCCCGCTTTTCTTTTGTGTTGCGCTGCTCACATGAGTGTCGTGTCGAATTGCACTGCACAACGCAACCATCGTTGTGCAACTTTTTGTGTGTGTGTGTGTGTGTGTGTGTGTGTGTGTGTGTGTGTGTGTGTGTGTGTGTGTGTGTGTGTGTGTGTGTGTGTGTGTGTGTGTG
>Ga0213833_1000586_pt1 | contig 34020 bp, 52 predicted proteins | sample SWATP21_FD_160575 | JGI IMG/M metagenome (GOLD analysis project Ga0213833, IMG submission 160575) | Coastal seawater microbial communities from Marineland, Florida, United States - SWA TP2 #1 | ecosystem: Environmental > Aquatic > Marine > Coastal | place: USA: Florida | collected 2016-08-14 | reverse complement strand
GTCTTGTCCCTCACCGGTGCGGCACGCGGCTCCACTCTGGCGCCGTCCGGCTCCACGGTTGTGCCGGCCGGCGTCACCTACGTCGGCAGCGGCTCGAGTGTCACCATCCAGGGTCCCTTGGCTGGCGCCACGGCACTGCTGGCGAACATGACCGTCAACATCGGCCACACACACAGTGCTGCAGGCTTGGTCCACGGAGCAGGTGGCAGAGGTGTACCTGGCAGCTTCCCAAACTCGCAACGCAACTGTTGGAGTGGCGGTGCGCGACACGGTCGGTGCTGTGACGCATGGCGACACGATCAGCGTGACTGTTACGGTTCAGGCAGCAGCAACGCGCAGCGATGCGCTTGCGGTGTCCGACATGATCATCGACTCGTTGTCAGAGGTGGGGCAAACCGGCTCGCCACAGAAGGTACGCGCTGCCCTTGCCTTGGCGAGCTCCGTCGTGGCGAAGGCCGAAGCGAAGGGGAGCGGCAGCGGGAACGATGGTGATGACGGCGCCGCTGGGACTGGTGCTGGTACTGGTACTGCCGCGGATGTGGTCGGCCTGAAGGCCACGGTACTGAACACGGTGGACGAGGCCATTGAGGATTTGGTGGAGGATGATGTGGTGGATGCGGTTTCGAACATGCATGTGTCGAGCCCCGGAAACGCCGCTCGTGCTTTCACCATCTTGCAACGGCTGAACGGTCGTGGCACGCAACTGTCATTGGTGCAGCTCAACACGCGTGTTCTTGCGTTGCTTGACATTGCTGGCTCTGTGGACGACAACTCAGGCCAACGCCGCCTTCGCGCTGGCGCTTCCTGGCTGACGGGAACCATGTCGTGGCCTCCTCCGTCGCCACCACAGTCGTTGATGCGGTGGACCTGGTTGTGGACATCTTTGAGGCGCAGGGTGCGCACTTGCTGACAGCACCGGGAGCCAAGTACCAGGCGGCAGCCTCCTGTGAGCTGGTCGTCAAGCGTGGCGTGACACCCATTGCCTCTGGCGAGTCCGTGGACGCCACACTCGACAACACGAGCGCTGTGGGGAGCTTGAGCGTGGTGGTGGACTACGAGGCAGCGTCTGCGTTGACGGCGGAGTCGCACCTTGACTACGGCTTGGTCGCGTGTGCCAACGCGAACGTGAAAGCCGGTGCTGCGGGCTTGGTCATGTCGCCGGTGTTGCTGAACGGCAGCCAGGTGGTGCTGGCGGCGTACCCTGCGCCCGTCAGCATGGTAGTGGAGTTCAACAGCAACATATGCACTCCCGATGCCAACGAGTGCACCGCCACGTGCTCGTCTCTGCCCCAAGGCGCCACGACCTGGGCGGACGCACCAGGCGTGGTGAACCGTGCCGCCAACACTGTCACGTGCGCCGCGGCCTCCAACGCCGTTGTTGTCGTGACAGTAACGGAGACGGAGAAGGACGGTGGCTCATCGGTTGCCGTGATTGTTTTGTTTGTCGAGCTGGCGGTGGTTGCCCTCCTCATCTACGCACACAAGCGCAAGTCCAGCGATGTTCATTTGGGCAGCGACACGCTACCAGCCACCGGCAATGCACGTGCCCTGGAAAAGTATGCAGACGCTACTGGTGGCGTTGGGGCTGGTGTTGGGGCCGGTGTTGGGACTGGTGTTGGGGCTGGTGTTGCCATGCCAGTGCAACCGTTGCCTGTCAAGACGCCAGTCGTGGACCCCGAAACCTCCGTTGATGCTACGGAGCAAGTTGTTCACGTGGAAGCAGTGCCTGTGGTCACGCCGGGCACACAGGGCGCTGGTGTAGACAGGGGTGTCGCTGTTGCCCCACTGCCCCAGGTGCCACTCGGTACCGCGTCTGCAGCTGCACCTCTGGCTGGACAAGGGCGTCACAGCAAGCTTCCTCCGATCGCCCAGTCGGCCCCGCCCATCCCACCGGTGGTGGAGGATGACCCACAGGCTTGGCCCCAACCGGCACCTCAGCCTGGAGCCCAGCCTCAGGCCGAGGTCGCGGGGCCGGTGGGCCTATCGTCCGCTGTGGGTCGCGACGCGTCGCCCACGTTGTGACGCAGCGCTCCCTAGTTCTGAATCCGAACCGAGAGTCGAGGGGCGTGAGATGAGCGAGCCTCGGCAACCTGTTGCGTAGTTGAGAATAGGAGTCAAGCCACCAGGGATGCGCACTGTGTCACCTTACGCTGTGTCACTCTGCAGCACCACTGAAACTAAGACCACACTTGTACCAGGCACATCACCTTCCGCGCTGCATTGCAACCACTACTACACCCCCGCACTTTGTCTCCATCGCACGTGTTCTGTAGTAATACTACTGTCACAACCCTTGGACCATATTCAATGTCCTACGTGATTGTTTAAACTCAGCACCAAGCGGCGCACCAGTTGAGGTCATCGGACGGAACGATGACTTCGGTTTTTCTGTTGAGGGCGCGACCAACACTGGTTTGCTGTCACTGCTCTCGCGTGCCAACGATCCAAAGTGCAGGTTGGCGCGACTGACCGTTGCTCGCACCAAATCAGTTGCAACGACGTGACCACGCTGGTTGTTAGTTTCTTTGTGCGTTGAAGGAAACACTGATTGCAGCGACCGTATCGCGGATCGACCTTCACCGGCAGTGGCTATGACATTCGTACTTACCTACGCAACCATTCCGTTCGAAGAGAACACCTCGCCTCGAGTTCGTGCTGTGCATGCAGCATGCGCTCATCGGACGTGAACTTGTGTTGGTACTGCCACAAAGTGCCAAATCTGGACACTGTATTGGCATGCACGTGCATACGTATTCACACACCAACACGCCACATGTATTGCATTCAACAAGTTGTCGGGCACTCCTCCGCCGCTGGAGCTGGTCGTCGCTGATTGTCCACAACGACGGCGTCGACCGGCGAGCTGAAGGTGGCGTGAGTGGTACGTATGGTTGCATTTGCGGAGGAAAGGTTACGGATGTCGAGCTGTGTCGGCCATGGACCATGGTGCAAGTTTGTGAAACGATGCAAATGTGAAGTAAAAATCTTCCGGACGCGCACAGACTTGCCTGCGTCACAGCATTGTATTCCTGTTGCACACCGCAATTTGATATTGCTCACCACGTCCAAGATCGCCATTGCAACGTCGTCAAATCCTTTTCATGCGCCTTCACCTGAGCAGTCGCAGTGCCACATTCGTCAGTCCATTGACACGTGCCCAGTACAGCTCGTTCATGTTGCCACGATTCACAGCTCCACTGTTGCATGCCACCGCATCCAACTCCAACATTACCATTGCAACGTCATCGAGGCCCTTCCAGCATGCTAACAGAAGGTGTTTCGCCACTTTTGTTGACAACCGACAGTGTATCTCGTGCGCCTTCACACCAGCAGTTCCAATGCCACATTCCTCACCGCCCGATGCAGCGCGCTCTGGTTGTCACGATCCACAACTCCTATGTTGCATGCCACCGCATCCAACTCCAATATTGCCATTGCAACGTTGTCCAGTCCCGCACTCCACGTCAACATCAGTAGTGCTATGATTCCGTTCTGCAGGCCTATCTTGCATTTTCACGACGGAGCATACTCAGTGCCACAGCCCCGTGCCGGTTCTCACAAGCAACGTGCAGAGCTGTGTTGCCAAGGCCGTTTGTCGGGACTCCGACTCGGGAGATGCTCCATGCACCACCACCGTCTTCCTCCACCATCGCATCGCCAACGTTGCAGCACTCGACCATGCGCACCAGTTCACATTGTGAGAACGCGCCTGAAGACATGAGGCGGAGAAGGTGTCCGACACGGGGCTTGCCTGCTTGAACCGCCGGCTCATGTGTGGAAGATGTCAGTGAAGCGCGGAGTACCTGCCTCAAAGCCGACGCACTGACACTCGAGTGTTGCGCGCACCACTTGAGTCGCCAAACCCCATTCCGATCTTGCTCTTGCGTAGCGTGTACAAGCAGACACACTGGCACGTCGTTCCAACTCAGGTGTTGCGTCACTATGTCCCATGACACACCTCCTGCCAATGTTTTCAACGTGGCACTGTTTCCACACTCGCTTGCTGCAGTATCGTACTCACACCTGGCAAGCACATTGAGCAACTAAGGCCGCACATCTGCCAGGATTGGATGCAGCGCCGCGGAGTTGATGAGACCGACGATGAGTTGGTAGGGTGTTACAGGAGCTTTCATCCATGGCTTCAAGAAGGAGCCCCGTCCCTGCAAGCGTAGAGAACAAAGGGAATAGGTCGGAAGGAGATGTTGCGATGGTTGTTCAGCTGCGGTGGTACCCTGTAGATGGGAGAAGGTGTTGCGGAACACCCCGGGTGCTCCTCAAGCGTGCCGGCAAGGTCTGCTGCCACCGTTGCTCGTGGTGTGGGTGGAGAGTGAGTGTGGTGCATGCATGGTGGGTCTGGCGGACAATTGTGACTGGCTCGGTATCCCGGTGCATGTGGCCCACAGCACGCCCAGCAAGACGCAACGGGAGTGGGAAGCAAGGCTGCCAGTCTCCCAACCCCGCTAGTCGCCCACAGTGCATGCTGGTCACACCTTGGACAAACGCGGCTCCACACAGCGCCACCCGCTGGTGACCCGCCGGCATCGCCGCGCCAGCCTCGAGCCAAGGACTGGCCATGTACCACGTGGTGTGACGACGAATACATGCAAATGTTGGGCTTCGAAGCTGTAACGAATACATGTAGATGCGCGTGATGGGAATCTTCCAGCCATGAGACCAGCCGTCCCCGCAAACTTGGTGCGCATGGCGCACCCTCACACCCACCAACACCTCACACACATATCGACGCTGGAACTAGCGCGACATCTGCGCTTCTTCGCTCCTGACAACACTGCCATGCTACTTGTGACACTACTCTCGCTCCTCTTGTGTGCTGGTCGGTCCACCGCCGCCCCCACATGGCCGTCGATGACGCACGACGTCTACAACACCCGGTTTACGCCAGCGCCAGCTGCACCATCGGCGTCGTTTGTTCGAAACTTCAATGTGTCATTCGACAAGCAGGGTCCTGAGTTCTTGACCATTGTTCCAACGAGCCAAGGCACACTCGTGGCACTGCTTTCGAACATGTCCGCAACTTCGGGGAGGGCCATCGGCAGCCTCGTTGTGCAAGCACTGGACGGCTCAACTGGGTCCACTCTGTGGACAACCACGCTCCAGGACATGACCATGCAGAGCATCTATGACATCCAGGCGCTAGTTGACTCTCAAGACAGAATTATTGTCGTTTGTGGCAAGCTGACCTCGAATGGGTTTGCAGCACCAGCGGTCTTCGTGTTGGATTCGGTGCATGGGACGGTACTGGACGAGGTGGGTTTCAATTGAGTGGGAAGTCACGTTCCCCAAGCATTGTGCTCTCAAGCCTGATGGATTGTTGTTTTGTTTTCTGTTGGAACAGTCACCAGGGGTGCTTGAGGACCTGACATTCCACTTGCCCGGAAGCACAGCCGTGCTTGCTGCGCTGGATGACAACGATGTGCTGTACTTGGTCATTCCGCTGCAAGTGGCTGCACTACGAAGCCTCCAACTGTCATCCACGTTTTCCCTTCCGATGACTTACGTCCCAGAGTACGTCGTTGCTGTGCTGCAGAAAAGCACACAACAAAAGCAAGGCAGCTGACACGAATGTGCGTTTTCGCAGCGGAGGAAGCGCAGCCGTTTCACAAGATCTGCTGCTCCTGTCTGGCCCGGGAGTCGCCACAGTTGTGAACGTGACGACGGAGAAGGTCGTGTACTCGACCCCTTACTACATTTCTGGTCGGCTGGATACTGCAGCGCTGTCGACAAATGGGAATCTGATCCTGCGAGGCGAGGTGTCGTCGGGATGTGGCAACTTCACCAACCCGAAAGAGTGCGCTCCCGGGTTCCTGATATCCGTGAACATATACACCCGAGCAATCAACTACTTCCTGAACTTCACCAATGGGGTAGGAAATTACATGATGGTTGACCCTTCCACTGGTACCGTTCTCGTGGACGAGATCACGGACACTGCATTGTATGCGATCGGACTTGGCTCGAGCGTTCCCAAGACAGTTTTCAACACATCGGTCGAGTCAGCATTCGACTATGCAACCACGCTGATGGTGCGGATGTCCACCTGCGTCTGTGTGTTGTTGATTGTACGGCACGGACTCACATGGCTGTTGTGATTGCCCCAGCTTCGTCCTCCGCAGGCCACACACCCAGGGTTCATCGCGCTGTTGACTTATGAGGGCTTCACCGGGAATCACAAGCACATCCCGGTCCTTCGATTCTGTGACCCCACGCATGGAAATGTAGTCAAGCAGGTGAAGTTTCCATCGAACCCGTATATCATGGCAAAAGTTATTTCTACGATGATTGTGAACAACAACGCCATCGTCATGCTGCAATACTCTGGCCAGTTTGAGAACAAGGTCCGTTTGTCCATCATGCATGCCGCTCTCACACACCCAACTCGGCATCTGACATGGTACGCTTGATGCTTCCATTGTACAGTATCCACGGGTCATGTACACTCTTGCAAGTTTTCCTTTCGCGTCCACTAGTCGCTAGCAACACACCTAACAAAAAGGAAAAAGACAACAGTGTGGTGACATCCAAGCTCGACGTGAACGATTCTTCAGCCACTGGTCCCAAAGCAAACAACAGCCTTTCTTGAATAAAGAACATTGTGAGACGACACACCAGTGGTGTGACACTACACAAAACAAACGCGACGTGAAAAACGGCGCACTACGTCTTGGTCTCCGCGGGGGAGCCGTCAAAGCCCTGTGGCTCAGTGTTCCTCGGCGCGGTGACAGTAGATGACGACCGGCGCCGCGCGCCACTGGCTCGCCGGTCCGCTGCTTGCTTGGTGGGAGACACACCGGGACCCATCGAACCCGACCTCTCGCGCCCATGGAGGCGCGGGGTGGCCGTTACCATGCGCTCCGAGGGCAATGGTAGTTTGAGTTGTCTTCTGCACGCCCGAAGTCCGGAGCGATACGCGTACATAGAGTGTGAGGCAAACCGCCGGCGAGAGCTCACGCGGAACTGCTTTTCAACAAACGAGGGGTCGACGATCATGTTGCCAAAGCGGTCGATCTCTACTTCAATGCCCACGTGCTTGTACACCCACAGCAGCTTGGGAATCCCTGTGATGAAATCGCCTTCAAATACAACCCGGAACGTATTCACTACCTGCTCCATGGCACGAACGAGAGACACACGTTCAAAAACCATTCATAGCACACCAACAACAACACACGATGATATCAGTGTGAAGCCCCCCCAGAACTACGGATGGCAAGCTTGACTCGAACTGCACATACCTGACTGTTGTACCACCGCGAAAACATGTGATTCCCAACACGCGGAGAGCCGAAGGTGTAGCTCACAACGTCCATGTCGGTTCCCGAGTGCAGCTGGTCGGAGGTGGGAACTCCAACCACAGGCAAGTCGCCATCACCAACCGGTGGCATCAGCTCCTCCGCTTCCAAGTCGTCTGCAACTTCTCCAACTGGCCTGTCATCAGTTTCCTCTGTGGTGTTGGCTCCAGCATCCGTGCTCTCCTTGACCCCTCTCCCACCCGCCAACGTGCTGGTGACGGATTCGCGCGGCGTAGCGACTGTTGCAGCACTGCCGCCCTTGTTAGATGTTGGGGTCTTGGTGTCGGAACCAGTGCCATCCGGATTCAAGCGTACATGCAGCCCCCATGGCCCGCTGAGTCGAGTTGCTGAGAACGCAACACCAGCGTCGTCAAGTTGGGTGTACAGTGCCGCTTCATCGCCGGTTAGTGGGGCACCCAAGTTGCGATGCAAATACGGTGCGCCAGCACTAGCACCAGCACCAGCACCGACACCAACACCCGCACCCGCCCCTGCACCCGCCCCTGCACCAGCCCCTGCACCAGCACCAGCACCAGTACCGACACCCGCTTTCGTCCCGGCACCATTGCCCTGCCTTTCGAGTCTTCCGCCAAGGTGACTCGATGAACGAGGAACACGCATGCTTTTCGCAGTGCGACGGTTGTCCATGTCCAGTCGTTTCGCTTTGGAGCCACGCTTTGTTGGCGTGCCACCACCAGACCCGGGGGTAGCTTTGGCTGCGTCGAGACCCTTGGGTACTGCGCCACTCTCCAGGTCATGCACATCACCGGCAGAGGCCGTGCGTCTCAGGCGTGGCGTGCCCGGCGCAGTGTGGGATGGGCTCCCATGGACAGTGGGCCCGAGACCACGCAAGGTGACAGCATTCACAAACGTGCTGGCAGCCGCAACGGCCAGGTGCTGCAGAGGGTCGAACAGAAGCGTGCGCACGGAGTATCGGGCATGACCAATGCCCTCTGACATGCGCCGCTTGTGGCGCGCTTTGAGCTGCAAACCACACACAACATGGGCATATCGTCATGCGACGCAATGGTTGGCTACGAGACCCACCCACCCACCCACCCACGCCCTGCGCATGTCCGCACAAACCCACCTTTTTCACGATGGGCTGAAACTCATACGCTGCAAGTGTGGCAAGTGCGCCTCCAAGGCTGTGACCGGTTGTGTACAGCCGCACCTGAGGCCCTGCCGCCTCCAGACTCCTGTTCACAAACAACATGAGGGCGGGTCGAATTGACTTGTACGCCGTCCAAAAGCCCTGTCCAAACACAAACACAAACAAAACCACAACACAACATCAGCGCAGGGAAGGAGCGTGCACAGGCTCGTGGCCAACAACTGAAAACCACCAAGGTACACGACGATCCCGCCACAGCGCACGAACAGACCTTATGGACTTGTGGCAGCACAAGGTTTACACCTGGAATGCGGCCCGCAAGCGACGCCTCTCCCGCTTCCACCGTGCTCAGAAGTGCGTTTAGATCCGTGCGAACGTTCTTGGGGCTGTTGGTACCGCGGAAGGCCAGCACAACGCGCGGTCCCCGGCGCATGACCCAACAATGTGTGTCCGTCGCCACATTACTGAGAATGGCGTCCACCACAAACCCATGGGTTGGCACTCGCCATGGCAACAGTCCGTAACCTGCCCCCCCCCCCCCCCCCCCGTGGAGTAACCCACAACCACATGGACACAAAGGAAACGAAGTGAGGACCGCAACCACAAGACCTGCACGGCCACACACGCAGCAACAACGCGAGGCACGTACTTGACGCGGTGCGTGTTCCTGGCGCATCGTAGTACACATCCCACGACAAGTCAAACAACCAGGACGCGACCTCAAGGTTGAAGTCAGCCGGGGGTCCACCACCAGCAAGGAGGTTGTAGCTGAACCCTGCTGACGTTTTCGCTTCTTGTGTGGACGGCGGCAAGTAGATGTACATTGTCACGTACCTGCCAACACCAGCGGTGCCAAGATGTCAGCAAGGGACACAGCCCACACGCTAAGGGCAGAGGCAAGCACAACAAGGTGTCATGAGGGGGAACGTACGCATACACAGACAACAGGATGAGCTCGCCAGTTGGCTGAGTCCCGAACACCAACAAAGAAACGATGGAGGAAATTGTGGACGAAGGTGTGGTTCGCTCCACTGTCCCCAAACGAATGTACTGCACCAGGAACCGCACAAGAGGAATGGCATTCACCAACACAACGAACAGGACGATCTGTGACAAACCCAGAACAATACACAGACTGCATCGTGAGAACCAACGCACACAGCACAAGAAAAGGGCAGCGACGCACCACAAACTGCTGCACCAGCATGAAACGAAACGACAGCTGTTGAAATCGAGTCGGCATGTAGGGGAGCTTCCGCAAATGTCGCTTGGTGGCAACGGTTGACCACCTGCAACATGTCAAACGTCACAACACTGTTGGAGCAATACATTCAAGCGGACACAGCACGAAAGAAACAACTGCAAGTGACAGCAATACTCACACAAACAGCACCATCCAAATGACAACGAGCGCCACGAAGATGATGCCCAGTGAAAACACTAGAGCCACCAAGCTAGGGTCCTCAGCAAAAGCGTTGGGCGGAAGGGAGGGGAAGAAAAGTGCGGGACGCTTCGTGATCTGATTGCCAGGTAGAGTACGTCACAACCACATGATACCAACTCAAGCGGCTCGGCAAGCTTTCCTCACCTGAAGTGCCAGCATGGCCAACAAGAACAACACGTGGAAAATAACCTGCATCACGGAGGGAGAGGTCAGACGTGACTGACGCACAATATCAACGCCCATGCCACCACCACCATGTTGCGAACCTTGGGCAGGTAGAAGCGACAGAATCGAAAAGACTTCGCTTTCAGACCGTCCATCATCAACACCCAAAACAGAAACATGCCAGCCCAGGAAAGAGCCTCACAAACTTCGGCCGCAAACAGCACGCGGACGTTCAGCTGTGGTACACACCAGCCGCCATGCAACAGACGATGTGCGTCAGAGTGGGGCGGTGTTGTGCATGCAGCCCCCAGGTTGCACTCACAACCTTGTACAACCTACGTTGGGGTGGAGCTGTGACACCAACAGCAATGGGTTTTGCCACAAGAAGATCGAGAACAGTAGCAGCGACACCCAGTGTTGCTGGGGAAGCCATTCACGCAGGGGCGTGACACGATGGGAGTAGAACCAATAAATCAGGCAGAGAACAGTTGTAACGAGGAGAATACCACGGATGATGAACTGGAACACCCGAAAGGACGCTTCTTCGAATGATACAATGATCACGGGGTCAGTAGCGAGGTCCAACAACTGGATCTGGAGGAACCTGAGGAAAACCCCACGAACACAACGGATGTACACGAGGCGAGTGAGTCAGCAAAGACGAGTCGTCCCGGCCGCTCGCCTCGAACGGACTTTATCGTAATGCGGTACTGTTTGTAGCCATCGCCTCCGAGACCCATCGACCCCTGTCAAGCGTGACACAGAATCACAACCCCGCACTGACAAACCGCAACCATGAAAGCCAAAGCCACAACGTAAACGAACGAACCTCATCCATGTTGAACAGCAAAGGAGAGGTGCATGACAAGTGGTCATCGCACACGACAGCCACCGTGTCCGAGTCGTTGTACACGGATGTCCATCCCCGGCCACCGTCGTGACCGTGTGCGTTCGCATTGCCTTCAATTCCGACGTTGAAGTTCAGCGTAAGGGTCACAGAAGTCTTGCCGCGGGTGATGTTGGGTACCACACCATCCAGTTCGATCGTCGCCTCCAGTCCACCTGCCAAAGGGTTCAACCCAGAGATGGCGCCGTGCCAGCTTGTGCTGTTCGTCCAATTGCTCGTTGGGAGTGTGCATCCGGAATTGGGAGGCAGGTCTGAGGACGGAGCAAAGGAAGTGCACTTGAAGCCGCCAAGGCGAACCGACCTCTGCAATCTCAACCAAGCGCCAAACATACCACAGGCGTCAAACACACACAAAAGACGTCAAGCACAGACACAGACATAGACGCCAAAACCCAACACACGCACAGAACGCGCACCTTGTCAAAGTTGAGCTTGTCCGTGGCCGTCAGCACCACAGCGACCAAGAGAGTCAAATAGGTCGCATACAACAACACACGTGTTGCACGTGCAGACATGGACTCCAGACGAATTCGAAACGGCAGACGTTTCAGAGTCGCGGCGCGACGGCCTGCTTGTTTGAAGGCAAGCACAGCTTGTCCCGCCACGCTGGCACGGCGCAAGCTGTCGCGCGCCTTCTCGCCTGATCCTGTGACCTTCAATTCAGACGTCTCGTCCAGGCGCTGCATGCGACGTCGCTCGGAAGGCCGAAGCTGGCGCGCACTGTGGGGCTGTCGAACAGAGGAACGGGCCAGTGGGTTGGCGGTTGACACGCTGCCGTCACGTGTCGTGCGGGCGCGCATGGTGCCGTACTCGCCGGGAGAGGAACGCCCCAGAGATGACACGGGCTGAATACCACTGTAAGATGCTAGGGAATTCTCTGGAACGGGCGGAACAGACGACTGTGGAGCCAACAAAGATGAGGGGTCCATGCCACGCAAAAGCAGGTGGCAGCTCAATCACAGCGCTGTGAACTTCACGTCAGCAGTCACCAAGGCTCGACTGGGATTCGCAGTGCATCAATAGCTACAGTGTAGAGCCATCACTCATACCGAACAGGGATCCCATCAGTATGCGATCCGCATGCAGGTGATGTTGTGGCGCTTGCAGCTGTGAACGATGCCGCCCGCACGCGGCGACAGCGACAGCGACATGATGGCTCGAAAGACAAACATTCCATGTGTAAGACACACGCAAGATACGCCCATCAACTTTGATGATGTGCTCACACACGGATGCCAGTAACCCCGCAGCCATGAAGCCAACATGGGGGCTGGCAACAGGAGCCGCAGTAGCTACAGCTGCCGTGATTGGTAGCGTTATGTGGTACAGGAAGGCAGCGACAAGAAACACTCCGCACAACGAGTGCCCCATCCCCAAGCATGTCAGGCCGTTTCACACCGTGTACGGCCGCAACCTGCTTGCGGAATTGAAGCCTGTGTGCCCCTCTGGGCACTTCCTGATCGTCACCATGCGCGACCTTGTGGATGTGCTCCATCTGAAATCCGTGTTCGGAGATACGGCGACGATTCACTGCGTAGAGAGCTTGGAGGCAGAGGATCTTGACCGCGCCGTGGCTGTGTTCGGCACTGACATGCGCGTGGTTGTCGGCATCGGGGGAGGCCAGGCCATCGATGTCGCCAAGTACTTTGCATGGATGCTTCCTGGGCGCCCGCTTTTATTTCAGGTGCGCGCAGTGGATTGTTGCTATTGTGTACATGACGCGTCGTGTGCTGGCCAGCGGTGTCCACTTGGTGCACTGAATTGTCTCAGTTGGTGCTGGTGCCGCTCATGCCAGGTTCCGACAGCCTTGACCGTGGACGCTGCATGGGGGCACCGCGCTGCAGTGCGCTACTCAGGTGTTGTGCGCTACGTTGGCTTCGCTGTGCCTGAAGCGGTGTACATTGACTTCGACATCATCCGCAAAGCCCCGCGCCGTCTGAACATGTCTGGCGTCGGCGACGTTCTGTGCTACCACACGGCCCACGCCGACTGGCGCATCGCCGATGCGGCAGGGCACGCTGGGATTTGGCAGTACGACGCTGCTGTTGCTGCGGAAGCCGCCGCTGTGGTGGACTACCTCGTGGCCAACTTGGCGGAGGTGCGAAAGCTCTCGGATGCCGGCATTCGAGCCCTCGTCTCTGCGCTGTCGTACGGTGGAGCGGCGTACCACGCGCACGGGTGGAACCCACGCCCAGTGGAAGGATTCGATCATATTTTCTTTTACGCGTTGGAGTACCACACAGGGCAACACTTTATTCATGGGTTTCCCGTGTTGCTCGGCGTGTTCCTTGGCTCCTTGCTGCAAGGCAACCGCCCCGCGTGGGTGCTGAAGGTCATTACTCGGCTGGACATCGACATTCGCCCCACCGCGATGGGTGTCACGTGGGACCAGGTGAAAGAGACATTGTTGGGGATGCGGGCGTTTGCTCAAGACAAGGGGTACATGTTTACAGTTGCAAACGCCGAGGACATCACCGAGGAGTGGGTCGAGAAAGCACGGGCTCAAGTTGAAGCAGCGTACGAGACACAAGCAGCGGCGGTGTGAGCGGCGACATGGAAACAAGGCAGTGCCTTCAAGGGGCACACAATAGCGTGCGCTGCGCGCCCTCAGACAGTGTGTGCTCGCAAGTAGGTCATTCATGTGATATCATGTCAACACCCTCTCCTAACACCGCGACTCTACTTTCCCTTTCCCTTCTTGTCCGCTTCCCGATCGAGCAGCAAATCATACTCCAGGCTCATGTCAGTCTTCGGGCCGTTGGTCCCACCAACACCGGGTGCGGAGTTGAGTTCATTGTAGATGGCAGCATTCCGACTCAGATACGCCGAGATCAAGGCTGGGTTGTAGCCGGTCATGTCCAAGTGCTCAACCTCCGCCTGGAGTGGGTCTTGTGTCAACAATCCAACAGCGATGCAACACAAGGCACGCAGACAACCCACCTCCACCGTCTTCAAGAGCTCCGTCATGCGCTCAAACTTTTCCATGTCAAAGTTATGGCGCTCATGCAGCTTTCGCAACCGCCGCTTGTACATTGCACCACGCAGGTTTCCGTACTCAAAATCCGAGGACGAGTGGTGCCACCATATAAAGCTGAGGGGAACAGAACACCGAAACACAGTGCACACAGGGAGTTAGGCATGCCATGGAAGCAGGAAGCAGCATGACCGTTCGTTCATCGCAGAAGGTGGGGAGGGAGTGCGAATGGGAAGCAACGCACCCCACAATTGCAAAAAAGGCACCAGTGAAATATGTCACAGGCTCCATGATGTCCCACGACATGAAGTCATACACGAGCCACCAGTAGAACCCGACGCCGGCGCCAAGGCCGGCGAAACCCACCCAACTCGCCTGTAGCAGCAAGCCAATGAAAAACAAACAAACCAACACACAACACGTGATGACAACGTCGGGCGTGCCACACCCAGTGCCATTCTTATGGTACGAACAAGTCGTGCAGTGGAGTTCGCCCGCGCGGCCAATACATCGTGGAGGTTTTGCATGTCTGCATGTCGGGCACGAAGTTCCTTCAGTTGCGTTTGCTTCTTGGTGGCCTGGCCGAAGCAGATATCCCCCGACACAGGAGCCCCACCACTTTAGTGTTGCCTGGAGCATGCACACCACCTTGCCCATCCGCGCGCACCTGCTCTTTCACAAACAGTTGCGTCGGCGACAGCAACCCAAACTCGGAGAAAACATCGTCCGCCACCTCCTCTGGCTTCAAGAACACAGTGTTCCTGACTTTGGGGTCCTTCGCCTGGCACATTGCACCACAGCCACAAACAACCGCGACGCGCTTGACCAAACGGTGCACACATCTTTACGACTGCAGCATCACCCACCTGCTTGAAGTGAAGGACGGCTCCTACATCATGAAGCTGCTCCAGCAAGCGTGAGCCTTCCTCCAACGACATGCCACACCCTTTGCACACTTCCAACGCCTCGCGATACGGGATGTGATGCCGTGGGTCTGCCTCCAAAATCTTACGGGCACGCATGTACCTGCGGCACACCACAGCCACCCCACATCGAACTCACGCGACGCGGCCAAAACGTTGCAACAAAACCACTGCCTGCTGCGGCGTGCGTACGAGGACTTCTGCATCAACGAAAGGAGCTGAAAATGCCCTCCTGCCTTCTTGGGGAGGTTCCCTGCACAGCACCAAGGTGAAGCAACAACAACATGCAAGAAGGACAGCGATGGCAACGCAACATTCACGCGGCACAATGGAGGGTACACAACAAACCTAAACCAAACATAGAAGCGGTCTCCCAAGAAACGAACCTTCGAAGCGAATGGGTTGGACCACTCGTTGTGTGGTACCGTCTTGGATGATGAACCCGGTGGCGGCGAGATCCACCAGCAGGCTGGCGTCGGACACGATGTTGGAGTCAGGGTCCTGGAGTTGGATGGCACGGCCAAGCTCTTGAGACAACAGACGAGAAACTTTGCCGACAGAGTCCCCTGGAGCCACGAAAGGCGGAGGCACATGAGGGAGGGAGCCACAACAACCACAACAACACACAACATCAACAACACAAGGGGCGAGGGAGCACAACGTACCAAGGCCAAAGCGAAACTCCAACCGCCCGGTGCCATCAGCATGCTCTGGAATAATGAGAACGAACTGTCGCTCAAAGGTGTAAGCAAATCGAGCGGTGCCTGGCTCCAAGTCTGTGGCAAAGCAAATTAACCTGTGTGAGGTGGTACAGCACATCAAGACCATCATGGCGCTGCGTACCCAGGGGGTGCAAGTCCTCAGCACTTGGGGACTGGAGAGGTTGTGCAGAGACAAAGCGCATGCCAGACAGGAGCTGGGCTGGCTGCCACCACCCGCTGCTGGCTACGGGTGTGCTGCCCAACACATGGGTGCTGCACCGAATCTTGGACAGACGCTGTGGCTTTGACATCATCACCATCGACACAAAGCTCCGCGAACACCGCTTGAGTCCAAGGGCCCCCTGTTGACCCCGCAGCATGGCGCAAGCTGGCGAAAGCTGCCGCCCCGCAAACCTCATGGCTCCCCACCGCATGGTCACGCAACGCTCCCAGCAGTTCAGTGTGAAACCCACAACACGGCGTCCACCGAATGATGAATACACACAATGCAAAACACCCGACGTCAAGTTTCGTCAACAAGCAGTGTCACACGCGCGATGATGCATTCCGGATGAGTGCGACTGGACAGTGACATGCATCTCTTCGTGGCGTTTGTGGCACTAGCAGTGTTTAGTGTTGCATCTTTTGCCTTCCCACAGGATTGGGTGGGCGTGGGGCCACAAGCGGCTGCGCCGTTGTCCGTCGGTGTGACCGTGTCTCACCGACTGCAGGCACCTGGTGCCCGCGTCCCGGTCCTCCCGTACTGTGGTCCGGGCGCACAATGCAGCGACTGCCTGCAGCGCGCGGAGATGTTGATTGGGTCCCTGCCCGACTGGCCCGCCGGAGCCGAAGGCCTGGCGCCGTCCCATCCTGCCATGCAGGCAGGCGCCCAGGGCGAGCGCCTGCTGCGCCGGGTGGCGCGAGCGTGCCCCGCCTCCGACCTCCGACGGCTGCTGCTGCTGGGAAAAGTGGTGGCGTGGTACCCCTTACGTGCAAACGAAGCTGTGATTGTGTTCACACAAGCTGTGGACGAAGCCCGGCGGGCGGTGCAGCGGCTCCGCGGGCGCCGGGATGCGCCCCTCCGCGACGCCGTCCTGACCCGGCGCCTGGCCCACCATGCCCAGATGTTCGCGGGCAGCACGTTGTTGGCGGCTGGGAAGCCTGACAAAGCTGTCGATGCCCTTCTTGGAGCGCTGTCTTGGGCACCCATGGAGCTGCTGCCACACGCCGATCGGGCCGCGGCCCGGCGTCACTGGCTTGCTCCGGTGCACAACAACCTCGCGGTGGCGTACGAGCTGCTGGTGCGTTGTTGTCGTCGTTGTCGCTGTCGTTGTCGTCGTTGTCGCTGTCGTTGTCGTCGTCGTCGTCGTCGTTGTTGTTGTTGTTGTTGTTGTTGGTGGTGGTGGTGGTGCTGAACGTGTGGTAAATACGCAAAAGTAAACGTTTGAAGGGTGGTTGGCAGCAGTGTAGCGTGTCCGCGCCGGTGTGCTCGACTGGCGCCGCCTTCGAGGCTGTTTGACCAATGGCCGATGTTTGTGCAGGGCAATGTGACAGCGGCCCGCACTCATTACGCAAAGAGTGCAGCCACATCTGGATGGAACTGGACCCTGCCAATGCCTGTTGCATGGCTCAATGCGGTCACAACCATGGTCACCATTCCACGGTCTCCAGACCATCAAGCGGAGGAGTTTGCGGCTCTCACGCAGCGCGTGCTGGAGTTGTGGACGTGGGCACTTGCCAACCGTCCGTCTCAAACGGGCGCCTCGTTCCCTGTTTCCGAGCCGTGTTCTCTCATTGGCACCCTTGCTGACTCGCTTGCACTCCGAACCACCACATCTGCTCTTGTCTATCTCGGTGTCAACGTGAGGCGGCTGTTGGAGACCGTCGCAGATGTGTGCGTTGTGTGTGGTGATATGGCGCGGGTGTTCGTTCCATTGTGGATGGTGTTGTCGCTTACTCGACTCGACGACAGGTCATCACTTGCGTGCCCGGAGACGTTTGGTGCCTCCCCATGCTGCTTCTCACAAAGCGTGCCCAGTTCCTGGCTGGCTGTGCCGATGCCTCCCCCCGCTTCCCGCGTTAGTGACAATGAAGTGCATGTGGCATTCCTGTGCGCTGGATTCGGCGGCACAACGTTGACTCGTCTTCTTGGAGGTGTCATGGTGGCGCTAGGTGATGCCCCCAACATTCACGTCACGCTTGTTACGCGAGCCGGCTCGCGAAAACGAGGAGTGTTGTTCCAGGCACTCGCAGCAACTGTCCAGCACGTGGTAACGCTACCGGGCTCAGTGTCGCGCTCTGTGGAACTGCTCAGAGGATTGAAACTTGACGTACGTGTCGACCATGGCATTGCATACGAATAGGATATGTTGTTGACACCGTTGCTTCGTGCCCATGCCCCTGGTTGCATGCCCTCAGGTGCTGCTTCACACCGACCCCACCATGGATGCTATCAACGCCGCGCTTTTATCTCACCGAGTCGCCCCGGTTCAAACGTTGGTGTTTAACAACGGGATGACGTCAGGCCGACGTTCCAGTGTCGACTTTTACCTCTCTACTGCCATGGAACAACCGAGGAACGACGACAGTTGGCACGCCCAGGAACAGGGCCTTCTGCTAGCCCATGACGACACGCTCGCCACGCGCATTCGTCACGCGGACATGGCTCACCGCACTCCACAAGCGATGAGAAACTATGACTCTTGTGGGGGGCAATTGCGGGTTCGAACTGCGTTCGAGCGTTTGCAGCATGAGACTGGCGGTGCCGCAGCCTGGGGCGACGTGCACGTGCACTTGGCGGGTGAGGAGTTCTCGCGTGCCCAAGAAATGTACACGGAGGCACTGATGCTGTTTGATGCAGACATCCCCATATCGTTCGTCATTGCCGTGTGTGGACTGGCGCCTTTGTTGCAAGTGCTGTGCTCATCTTGTGCGTCGCACGTTTTCGTTGTTTGCCTTTGATCGGTGCATGTCGATGCTTGGTGTGATAGCTATCATCCACGCCCTGGGTCTCGACTGTTCCACCGCCTTGGTGGCGCCGCCTTCACAGGAGTGACAGCAGAGGCGTGGTTGAGCAGCGATATGAACCCTAACCCCAGCCGTCAGATACTTTCGTTGCCAGATACAGCCACAGGCGCTCGGCTGTGCGTATGCTTGTGTTGTGCGAAGCTATGGCTGTGAACGACTGTTGACTGACAAGTGTGCGGGTGTGTGTGCGTGTTGTGGTTGTGGGAGGGTGCCAGGTATGGCGCACCACACATGTTTGCGAAGTTCGCCCCTGCTTTTGACGCCGTATGGGTGTCAATTCTCCAGAAAGATCCAGCAGCATTTGTGGTTCTACGCTCTGATGCGGGTCAGGGTGGCCGCATTGTGGATCGATGGGCACACGCAGCCGCCAGACACTGGTGCAGCTCGGTATTGGGCAATTCCACACCCCTCTCCACGACACCCGCCTCCATTTTGCAGCACCCTGTCGCCAACGTCACGTTTGCAGCGCAGAGGGTGACAGGGAATTGTCATACGGACGCCGTCGCAGCTGTGAGAAGCCGGGCCGTGCTTGTCGGTAACATGAAGCACTCACAATTCAGCCGGCTGCTCACGTCACTCGATGTCGTCGTGGACACCTGGCCTTTCGGGTCCGGGCTGCTGAGCCATGAGGCTTTGGTGCTGTGTGGCACGCCCGTTGTGTGCCTACCGTCGAACATCCGTTCTGGGCGCCTCACTTTGGCAATGTTGCGTCGATTGGGCCTTGCTAGTGAGGTGGGTGGGTTGTGTGACAGACTGGGCACTTGTGTTGCGTGTGGTTGCCAAACGGGACTTACAGGGTGCACGTTGGGTCGACACATGGCGTGCTTGTCTCCACAGCCACATCGTCTGGTAGCCACGTCTCGCGAAGACCTGGTGGAACGGGCTGTGAAGGTGGCAACCAACCGAGAGCACTGGCGAGGCGTGGTGAAGCATGCGTTGCGGGAGAAGGTGAGAGAAGGCAAGATCCTGGAGGATCCTAGGACGATACTGGCTTGGAAAGACTTCTTGCAACTTGCGCGGCGCTTGGGAACATCGCAGTGGTTCCAACAACGAAGCGTCCCTTCCGTGGCATAGCATGTACAGAAGACAACTGATCACTGTTACACAACCACACTACTACCGCACGATGGTGCGTGGCTCACGCTCTGCTGCTGCCTCACGGTAGCCGCCAAGAGCATTTTGGGATGTGGACGCAGGCAACTGACGCTTGAGCTGCAGCACCAAACAAGAGGTGAGGTTCAGCATCAACGTCTCGCGCACCAAGCATGCAACGTACGCCGGGCTTCTTCCCAGCTGGGTTTGACAAGGCAACGACTCCTGCAAACGCTGCAAAGAACGCAAATCCACCCAACCACCACTTCACGGCCTCCGATGTGGGCATGTGTGGGGCATCGAAATCCAAGGCAGACTCTGGTGCAACACCGTCATGCCAGACAAGCTCGTGCTCCTCGTGCAGCTGTAGTGCCCACACCAGGCCCAAACCACCACAACACAACCCAACCACAATGCAGCGGCGTGGACACGAAACAACGTCATCAAAAAGCAACAGAGCGGGTGACAACACGCCCAGGCGCAGAGGAGACGCACAGGAGTCTTGGAGTCGGGCAGGCGGTAGAACGGAGGAGCTACTGCTGCGTCATTTCCGCCTCCACGGGCCGCAACAGCCGTGCTAATGTGACGGCGTGCGCCTGCCTGCTTCGAAACGACGCGACTCACCACGCGAAGTGCGCTGCGGCTGGCCATGACTGAGACTCGCGTGCTCAGCTCGATAGAGTGCAGCAGCAGCAGCAAGCAACACATGTCTGAATTTTTTTCACACCCAAAGGACAAATGTGGGAATAAAATTCAAGCAGGTCCAAACTCGCAGTTTGTCAGTGTCCGTACAAGAGTCATCCGGTGAGCACGTGACCCGAACAAGCTCGTGTGGTCGGACCTTTTTCTCTCTGTGTGTGACCGAAGCCACACAACCATGGCATCTGCAGGAGCTGGTGGCGGTGCCGGTGCGGGAGGAGGCGGTGAAGGCATCGATATCTCCACAGTGCCGATTGAGCAGCTCGAGATGATGGAGAAGCAATTAGACCAGGTTCGGTGAACATGGCGTGGTACTCCCTCCTTCACCGTGCCTGACTCACTTGTTGTTCTTTGTGGGGTTTGGCAGAACGTCAAAGTTCTGACGCGGAACCACACACAGCTGCGGATGGTGATGCGGCGCTTCCAGATGTCCAAGGAGGCTGTGGAAGGCATCACAGCAGATTCTGAGGGTGCGTTCAAACGTAATGCACAGGCTTGCGCAGACAGTGGGGACGGCAAAGGATGTGTAGTCACTTACAGACGTGTCCAACATGACTGCAGGCAAAGAAATGCTCGTCCCGTTGACGGACTCCCTGTATGTTCCCGGCAAGCTTGCAGACGCCTCGCATGTGCTGGTAGACATTGGCACAGGCTACTACGTGTCCAAGACTCTGGGCCAAGCCCAGGCATTCCTGGACAAGAAGGTACGCAAGCAGTCTCGTTGGTGGTGGGGTTTTCGTTGCATGACGTTGTGAGTACGCGTGCGGTTGCAGGTTGCATTCGTCAAGAAGCAAGCAGAGACCGTGGAGGGCCACATCAGCATGAAGAAGCGTGACTTTGACGCCGTGCGAGAGGCACTGCAAATGAAGATGAAGATGAGCGCAGAGGCTGCCAACTAACTCGCTGTTTGCGTTTCTTGTTACACTAAGACCGTCAGTTGTCGTTTATGCGGAGTTGATATGATGACTGCAACGTACATGTTGAACAATGCGCAGAACGCGGCTATTCTAGTCGTCTCTACTCGTCTGGGTTTGTGCTAGTCCAAAGTTGCAGGTTGTCACGGATCAACTGCATGATCAGTGTCGCGTCCTTGTAGTTGTCGTCACTCAACTCGTCGAGCTTGGCGATGGCCTCGTCGAAGGCCTGCTTTGCCAGTTTGGTTGCCTTCTCATGCTGCTTGCAGATCTCGTACTGGAACACTGTGATTGACACAAGAAAAAAAAATCAGCCACGCACACTAAAGGCATGAACAGTGCAGCCCCTTCCAAAATCGGGCGCTGGCTGTGTACCTGAGTAGTTCAGTGCAACGCCCAAGCGGAGCGGGCTGGTCGGCGGCAGGCTCTTCTCTGCGGCGTCCGAGGCGTCACCATAGGCAGCCGCAGCGGCCTTTGCATTCTCAGAAGTCTCATCTTCCTCGATTTCTGCGATGTAGCGGTAGTAGTCGCCCTGTCCACCACCACAATACCGTCACCACACCACCGTGAGCTGAGCCTGTGCAGTGCGCACGTCTCAGTGAACACACCTTCATCTTCAAGTAGAAAACACGGGCCTCAGCATCAGACTCATCTGGCATGGCCTCCAACAAACGGTTGACCAGAGCAATGGCCTCGCCACAGACACGTCGCAGGTCAGGCTCGATGCGGGTTGCTCGGTAAGCGTCGAGCCTGTGGATATCATGCGTCAAAGCTGGTCCGGACACTGGCGATACACTCCAAAACACCTACAGGCCAGTATCCTCGAGAGGAGCAGGATCTGCCTTGAGTGCACGCCAAGAAGCACGGCAAGCACCGACAACATTCTTGTATGCCACGGAGAGGAGGTTACGGTCCTCTGTTCCAAGACCACTGCCCTTGGACTCTTCCACCATCTGGACAACACGCGTCAACGTGTGGCCAGCACCACCACGAATATTGAACTGAACATTACCTGGTTCACATAGGTGACCATGTCTTCGTAGCGCTCGGCCTGCTCGGCCACACGCGCCTTCATGGTGGCGGTGAACTTCTGCACAAACAGGACAAAGGATACGGCCAGCCGTGTCACACAAATTCTCGGCGCAGGCAATATGGAAACTGCATGGAACAGAGGAAACACTTCTACGATAGCCACTGACACACCGAGTTATCCATGATAGAGGCGAGTGAAACAGCGATACGGCCACTGGCTGGAGTGTAGTTGGGAAGCAAGCGCGACACCCAAACGGGAATACGGTGACGGCTTTGGATGTTGTCTATGTGCTAGAATCGTTATGCCGAGTACTTCTGCGTATTATTTGAGGCAGCCTCGAAAGTACTCGACACATGCTACAGCCGAACCCATCGGCAGACCGCAGTAGACGCCGACGTCTCCAGTCAAACAGCTAGTAGATCAATTTCTTGGCCTTAAAGTCTCGTCGCAGGATCCACACTTGGGCAGCCCCGAGTGAAAGCAGGACCACGATTGTAAACACACTGTACCACATCACCCGAGAGTTGGTCGACTCTGGATTGCAAACATAGGGGTGTGTCAATTCCATTGCGGTATCCGTGCTCAGTAGCAACAACGAAAACAAACCGTTGGTGTTTCTCATTTCCTCTTCGCGCTGTCGCATGTACAGCATCTCCTCGTACACCTCCCTCACGGAGTCCTCCAACTTCAGCAATTCAGCCTGCATGCAGACAGCACCACCTGTTTGAAGAAAGAAGCCCACCTCAAATACAAGACGGTATGTGATGGCACGCGTACCTCCAACGGTTGTAAGTGGGACTTCTTCGCGACTGCTGAATAATCCTTGGCAGCCACCCCGTGGTTGAACGAAAACCGGACGTTCCTCGGTTGCTGGCCTGGGGCAGCAGACAACTCTCAGATTGGAACGCATCGAAGCCCACCCATGCACGGATGGGACACATGAGACGCACCGAAGTTCAGCAGGCACAACTGGTGCAGGCCATCCTCCTCAGCTGTGAATGCAAACTTTCCCGTCGCAAAGTCGGACTTGGCGAACACCAGCTTGCCACTGGGGCTCTTCACCTGCCCAAGCGCAACAAACGCATCTAAATGACTGCATACGTGCATGTTTGTGAGGTGAACTACCTTGACTTGGAAGCCTGGCGCTTTGGCGGATGATGCACTGATGACGGTGAACTGCCCCACAGCCAAACCATCTTCATTGATGTCTGCGCCCAAGCACTTCGTCTCACCGGCCTTCATGTTGATGCGAATAGCCGTCACCTGTGACATCAACACGACCACAAGGGCCAATGCCGTGACTACAGCCAGGCGTCGTCCCATGCTGACCGATGGAGCAAGCTGCACTGGCGGTGCTTGAGTCGACGCGACACGATGTATTTATATTATTGAGCACGAAGTATACTTGCGAAAATACTCACTCTCGTCTTGTGCCAGTGTACTGGGTGTGCTGCCCGTCGTCGACCTTGCTCCGCGGTAGCTCGTCACGATGCGCCTCGTCACTTCCGATGAGACTGGGTTGATGAAGTTGGTAGATGTTGAGGGTGGAAAGGTTATTGGCGGACACTGGGGTGTCCATGATCGTGCACACGCGCCGCAGCGGATGTGCTGGGCGGGGTTGTCAGAAAAGGAGGGGCGCGACTCGCTTCTTGCTGCAGCGACACCCGAAGGTGTGGTTCAGACGTGGAAGATGGACACCAAAACCATAACATCATCCATTCGAGTGTTCGAACACGCGGCAGGAGCCGGTAGCGCACCCAGTGTTGTATCTCTGGACCGGTTGGCGCACGGATCGTGCGTGGTGGCGTGCATTTGGCGTGGCAGGTCTCGCCTCTCGTTCTCCTCACCTCGGCGACTGTCGATGTGTGGGTGTTGGTGGATGATGTTGCTGTTGATATTTGGTTCCAGCTTTCCATTTTTTGTGTGCATGGACAACGGTGTCTTGAAGGTTGTGCCCGTGGATGGCGAGGAGACGCAGGTTCGCTTGCATGTGGGCTGGGGTGTCTGTTTCTGCGGCTCATTCGCGATGTGGTGCTGCAGATGTTTGTGGGTGACCCTGTGAGCGTCGCTCGGTTAGATGAGACCCATCGCTGGGTGGCAGTGGGCGGTCGTGAGCATGATCTGAAGGTTTGGGACCTGGAAACGCAACAGAATGTTTGGAAAGCGCGGAATGTGAAGCACGACTTCTTGGACATGCGCGTGCCCGTTTGGATCACAGACGCTCATGTACGTTCAGACTTGACTTTGGTGCTTGTCAATTTGGAGGTGAAGTCGCTGCCGCGGACAGAGGTTCACCTGTCCTTTGCGTGTTGATGGTGCCACAGTTTCTGTCCAGCCATGGCGAGCAGCACACGATTGCCACCCTGACAGGCCATTCACATGTTCGTTTCCCAATCCCAGAGCCGCTATTCTGCTTTCTGACTCTTTCTACTTGCACTCTTTTCTCACACCATGCCTCTTGTCTTGCCTCCCCCCGCTCTGGCAGGTTCGAGTGTACGACATGCGTGTCAAGCGTCGGCCCGTTCGAACTGCAAGTACGTGCCGTGACTGAACGCCGTCGTGGTTCCTTGTTCACACTGATCTTTCTTTCAGCCATTGGTGAATCACCTTTCAAGGCTGGTGCAGTGTCCCTCGACCGAAAGACCATCATCTGTGGTGACACGATGGGCTCGGTGCGTTGGCGTGTGGCGTCTGCCGGCTGACACAGGTTGTTCCTAACATGTGGTACACCATGCGTGGCAGATGTACCGTGTGGACCTTGGCACGATGAAGTCGCTGGGGCGGTACAAGGGTGCTGGTGGTGCTATTCGAAGCATCAATCACCACCCCACGCTTCCATATGTTGCAAGTGTAGGCTTGGACCGTTTCGTGCGTGTTCACCACAGCGAAACGCGCAAGGTACGGCGTGCTCACTCAACCGGTGCGCGCACCTCAACAGTTGTGACCTGATTGTGGGGTTTTGCTTGGTTTGGCTTGGTAACAGCAAGTGGCTTGTGTGTACTTGAAGCAACGCTTGACTGGGGTTTTATTCTGTGACGATGGCGAGCCCGAAGTAACTGGAGCCACGGATGATGTGTGGGATGTGCTGGATGACAACGCCGGGTTGAAGAAGGCGCGCAAGCAGAAAGAGAAAAGCAAGGCCGCAGCAACGAACGCGGCTAAGCGTGTGAGTAGTGGTGCCGGCGCCGGTGCCGGTGCTGGTGCCGGTGCTGCTGATGGAGCCAGCGTGACAGATAAATCCGACGACGGATGGGACGAGGGGGAGTGGAAAGGTGTTGGCGCGAGCGGTCGAGCAGTGACACAAAAGCGCAAACGCAGGGCCGCCGGTGTGGATGTGGAGTTGCGCATTCCCGCGATGCGTGCGCCAAAGAAGACCCGCCCTGGGAAGCCCCTCACCGCTGCCCAGGAACAGAAAAAGAAGCGACGAAGGAAGAAGAAGAAGGGGTACCGCAAGCCAGTATTCATCGTTTCGGGCGTATGATCGGTACATTGCTCGCACGTGTCTCAAAGAGTTAGTCTCGTGCAGCAAGTTTGGTTTCATGAAAGATAGATAGTGGTCTCGGATACCCTCTGAAACTGCGATCCAAACGCAGCTTCACATGGGCGCTACCACAAACACAACACGCTACCACGAACACCACACACACGCTTCCCTTCACCGTGGCTCCACCACGTGTCAACGCTCTCGCTGTCTACGCGGTGGTCCCCTCTTCCTGTTCGGCAACACCGCCTCCCTCCGCTACTGCTGCCTCGGTTTCGCCACTCTCAGCAGATATCTGTGACGTTTCCCCGGCCGCCTGCCGAGTGACTGTCGCGACGGAGGGAGATGGGGACGGAGGCCCGTGGATGTCGATGGACTTTTGACACAGGGGACAAGTGTCGTGATCCGCGAGCCACTGGTCGATGCACTCACTGTGATACTCGTGCTCGCACGGCAGCGTTTTCACCACGTCGCCGGTGTGAAACCCACACTGGCACACGAGGCACCGCTCCTCGGCGGACGAGTCGTCGAGCGAGTTGAAGCTGGCTTCATCCGCAGCTTGTTGTTGGACCGATGCAGTGTCTTCTGACATGGACGCATCCATGTCTGCACTCATGTTTGTGGCAGTGCCAGTGACGCAACTTGCGGCGGCAGCATCCTCCCCCTCTTCGCTACCGGGGCGCGGTGTGCTGGTGTCGCTCGTCGCAGCGGCCGGCGTACTTGGAGTGTGGCCCTCGCGGTGGAACACGTAGGTTGGGAGCGCAGCGATGATGTCGGGGGCGCGTTGGCGCCATCGTTCTTGGCGCACATCTCCAAGCCGCTCGCCGAGCTCCAACATAGCCTCATAGCTGCAACCACCCCTCACGATTGTGTGTGAGTGTGGATACGATACATACTGTGCAAGGCGATGGACCAACACATCGCTGCACACATCGCACCCAACGCACCTCAGCTCTTCTTCAAATTCTTCCACATTCGCATGCTCGCCATCGCCTGCCTCTTGTTGTTGCTGCGCAAAATGCACCTCCTGCTGGAAGAGACGCGCCGAGTAGGCTACAAAACACACGGACACACATACACAGCAATGAGGGCACGCGCCAACACTCTAGACGTGCTGCCGGTTGCCAGACGCTACTCGCTGGGGTCTCGCAACACCTTTATTGTCCCACGTACCAAGATCAGGATCCTCCTCCTGCAGTCTCGCCAAGTCCTCCTCTGTAAACCGCATGACAGCGAACACATGCTGCTCCTCTATTTCATCCATGGCTTCCGCTTCCAACCGCCGCGCCATCTCCTCGTCCGTTTCACCCTCCGGGGGTGATGCGTCGCTGCCACCCTCCTCGGCAAGTTCCACCTCCGCCATGATGTCCACCTTGCTGTCCTCCTCCTCCCCTTCGACCTTCGAGTCCTGCGCGGCGTCGGTGAACTCCATGTCGAAGCCACTGCCCCCGGCTGTGCTGGACGACTGGCGTCGGCGCTTGGTCGTGGAGAGCTCCCCAGACACCTCGATCCAAGGCAGGGTGCTGTGCTCCCTGGTGGCGGTCTGCCCCCCGGTGGACCCCATGCTGAGGCGCCGGCGTGTCGAAGGGCCAGCGGCCTCGCCACCGCCATCCTCGTGCGACACGATGGAGCTGAAACTCAGACGGAAGCGACCTCGCGCGAACCGCGACGTGCTACCGCTGGACCGACGTGCCAGTCGGCGCCGCGCCGTACCGCGGCCAGTGCCGCCGTCGCCGCCCCCCTCCCCACCGTGCGCACTGGACACGGAGCCAAACGACAGCCGCTCACGTCGCACGCCGCGTGAGATGCGACGCGTGCTCGACGCAAAGGAGGCCAGGGAGTCGGTTGACTCTCGACGAGGGGGGCGGGCTGCCGCAGCACCACCAGCGACACCACCACCACCGGACCCGCTGGCGGAGGTGAAGCTCAGGGACATGGCCGCGGCGGCGCCGGCCCCAGACGCGCCGGTATCGAGGCCTGTGCGTGCCGACATCATCGAGGCAGTGGATGGGGTCGCAGCACACATGCCTGTGGTCACCGAGCCGGCGATGCTGCCAGGGGTGTCCACCGTGTGGGGTGTTGCCGCCACCGCACCCGCACCCGCCGCCGCATGGCCCAGGCCCCTGGAGCGAGCCTCTCGCTCCAGACGCGCACGCGGAGGAGGAGGGTTTGCCCGCACGTGACCCCGGGACATCAACACCGGAGTGGAAACCGGGGTGATGGGGGCGGCAGTCGCTGCGGAGGACGACGACGGTGTGTTCGCCAGCGCACGCACACGGGCACGCAGGTCTGCAGCGGACGGGGTTGCGGTGGGGGTGCGAAACGCTGCGGCGGCGTTGTCGTGCCCGTACCTCGTCGCGGGTGCCAACCGTGACGCCCTGTGACGAGCTGGGGGTGCGGGTGGGACAACGGCAGCCGTTGCGCTCGCGCCGAGACGAAGGCCGGGACCGGCAGGGGTGAGGGCGGGTGTGGCTGGTGTGGCGGTGGCGGTGGTGGGTGACTGTCGGACAGCAAACGACGGCCCCTCGTTCAGTTGGGCCACACACCTTAGCAATGCTGATGACGGTGCAGGTGTTTGGGTGGGGGGCTCCAGCCTGCGTGTGAGCGGGGTTCGCGCTGCAGAAGAAGAAGAAGACGCCTGTGGCACATTTGGCACGCGTGGCGTGTCAGCGGCATCACCGCAGCACGCAGCGTCACCACGCACCTCAACAGCTGCCAGTCGCTTCTTGAGCTGCTGGATCTCGTGATGTTGCTGTTGCACAAGGGCGAGGAGCTGCCGTTCCAGAGTGGTCTGGGTCTCAGTCACGTTGAGGCACGCCCTTCTGAACGGGGACGATGGCGCCGCATTCTCTGAAACTGGCCGCCGTCTCAGGGGTTCCACATCAGGGCACCCGGCTTCCGGGGTTCCCAACGAACAAGGGGTATATGTGGATGCCATTACTGTGGTACCTGCGTCTCTAAAAGGAGGGGCCTGCCCAGTTCTCACCACTGCAGCCTGATGCTGTAGCCGTTTACGTACGGACAGCAGAGCACGCTTTGTTTGCGGGGCTCTTGTGTCCGTGGGGAAGTAACACAAGATGACGTGACTTTTGTGTGTTCAAATTGGCATGACTTTGTGTTGCGTCTTCCTGTGTTACGTCTTGTTGTTGGCGTCAGCATTGCGAAGGGCAGACGTCCACTCCAACCTTGAGCGGTACCCCTCACGCTGTGGGGTGTGGGAGTCACTTGATCGAGTTTTCGTTGTGTGGAAGTCCTTGCACTTGGTGCGTGGGGAACATTGACGTCGTTTGTGCGGTCTGGTGGCACGTTGTCGCATGGGGCAGCTGTTGTTCTCCCAGTCCTGACATGACCCGGATGTGCCTTGTATGTGCGTGTTTCCCTGCACACCTTGTCCACAGATCCCTGCCTTGCTGTGCAAGACCACACATAATCCTGGGGCTTTGAATGTTGTGAGGGCACGCACGTGTTCACGGTGCGTTGCCTTCCATCGCAGTGCTCGATCCTGGCGTCTCACTCGTCCATTTGGTGTTTGATTCTCGGCCTACTTCCTCCTGCGATGGGCTCATTCGACCCCCACACCCCGCCCTGCAGTGTTCAAGAAACATAGTAGCTTGCTCGTGTCTGGTTTCCCCTCCGAATCAATGGCGGACGCGGGTACGATGGTTGCACGTCTCTGTCGTCTGACTGCCACGGTGGCAAGTGCTGTTTCGCGACTTTGCCGTCTCACTACAAATGTGGACTGTCGCGCAGGTGTCGAGGGCGTGCGGCGCCGCAACGGTCCTGCCCCTGTCGCTGCTGGTGCTCGTGATGCCGATGCAGCCGGTGCCGGTGCCGGTGCCGGTGCCGGCGCCGGTGCCGGTGCCGGTGCCGGTGCGGGTGCCGCTGCTGGCTACGCGCACGGCAGCCTCACTGCCCGAGCCCTGCGCAAGGCCGCATCGACTCATCTTATGGTGGTGATTGCCATAGTCTTGTTTGGTTTGCTGTTGGGCACCCATCCAGACGGCCCGCAAGCCGTGCTGGTCTCGATCCTGAGGTGGGTGTACAAGCACATGTACGGCACCATCCGGGCACTCTTCAGCAGTCCCATGCGCTATGCGGACTTCAACTTCAACTTCTTGTTTTCTCAAGCCACACTCGCCGTTGGCTTGACGCTGTTCTCGGCTATTCTTCTTGTCACCAAGCCCAAGTGGGAAAAGTGGCTGTTGGGGGTGCTGTCGAACAAGCCGATGCGGTCCGCCCTGGTCAAGTTCTTCCTGCTCCCGGCTATGGAAGAGCACTTGCTGTTGGGGCCGTCCATTTGGGTCGGCACGCTATTGTTTGAATTCATGATTCCTGACATGACGCCATGCCCTTACTATGGCGAACTCCTCATGGTGAACGTGGTGTTCCTGGCTTGCGTCATGTGCCACCACGGACTGCAGCGCGGCTTGTACGTGCCCATCTCCATCCCTCCTCAACCGCAAAAGTAATGTGTGAGAGTCTGATGACGTGTTGATTTGTGTGTCTCGGTGTGTCTCTCCCTCCCTTTTGCCCGTTCGCTAGGTTTACAACTGTCAGCAGGCGCTCCACTTACCTAGGCTACGTCATTTTCTTTTTCGGATTGGGGCTCCATCGCCTGCACAGCTTCATGTGGCCGGCAGATGTGCCGCTCCTCAACGTTGCGCGTGTTTCAATCTTTTTCTTTCTCGGAACTGCTGCCATAGGTGCCACAACGATTGTTCCAGTCATTTTGGCGTCGAACTGGCTTCACACCGCCTACCCTGGTTCCGGATTGGCACCCCTGTTGGCGCGCATGATGGGACTGTTCACAGCGAACTTCGCCGCCACCATGTGGGGCGTGCGAGTGGCAGAGCACGCGGCGCTTGAGTTCGTTGGGACGGCCTCCAAGTTCACAGAGGCGACCACATTCGTGACTGTTGCCTGTTGCCTGTTGGTGCTTGGCGTCCTGGTGTTCATGGCCGCGTTCTACGTTCACGCTGTGCACAGCATGCTGGCAACTTCACCGTTGTTCAAAATGGACTGGCTTGGTGTGCAAGAGTTTTCGTTTTCAGCATCACTGCGCCGTGGCTCCCGGGTGTGTGTCTGTGTGTGTGTGTCTGTGTGTGTGTGTGTGCAGCAGCCTCCTTTTCGGTTGTGTGTGTGCCCTCGGTTTACCTGTTGGTGTCGCTGTCCTTGCTGTAGGTCATTCCACTGAAGCCTTCCACTTTGCTGCAGCTGCTGAACTCTGTGAGACCAAATTCTCGCCGCGCTCGAAGCTTGGGAAGGACGTTCATGACGCACGCAGTGAACGCGTTTCGTATGGGAAGCCAGGTGTACACCTTGTGGCGCCGAACCTACAAGCACGTGTTTGACATGTCGGTGAAGTGCAACGTTGCATTTGATATGACCACTTGTGGTCGCGACTTTGAGTTCTCACCCGTGACCGTGGAGATGAGGGTTCGTTGAACTGCGTCATGTGTGCTATGACCAAGTGGCTTACGCCTTGCCTCCTCACAACGTGTTTCCATGGGCACAGGGATTCAAGGACAGGCTTGGCCGCAAGGGAAAGCTACTTGTTCGGGCCTCCACAGAACAAACGGTCGTCGTTCCCGCCAACCGCCGCACTCGTGTTCCGATCCAAGCGCGCGTGCAGGTGTTTGGCACGCTTCTGAAACTGCTCAAAGCGGACGACCCGGCAACTGTGTGGGACAGAGTGGAGCTGAAACTCATCATTCACCGACCACGACCACTGCCCGACTTCCCCCTCGAGGTGGGGACAATTGTGGGGGGCAAGTTTGTTCCTTCGCACTACTTCAAGCCCCGGCACATGTCATCTAAGGATCGAGAGGTGCTGATCAACCGCCTTTATGCAGTCGCCGAGTACTTCCGTGACAGCCAGCTTCATCGCGACTTGCGGCGCCACGAGGATGACCCAGGGTATGAGGACATCAACGCAGAATCGAAGGCGTTCTTGGAAACGATGGATCGCGTTGCTGCCATGCGAGAAGGGCATGTGGACATGGACGCTGACCCAGACGAGCAAGAGACGATACTGGACCTACTGGTTGATGCCACGTTGCACTTGGCCGTACGTGTTGATGGCGCTTGTTTACGTGCAGAGGCGATGTTGTGTCCTCACAGCCGTGGTGAACAGAACATTTTCCTGGCCGGGGAAGAGTTGGACATCCACACGCGTCAGTTCAATGCAACTATCACGCAGTGTTCCGCGGCGATATTCGAGGTGTTTTACCAGGAGTACATGGCGGAGGTTGTATTGGCGCACAACCCCACCTACCACTATCACGTGGGGGTGGCGTTGCCACTTGTCATGTTTCTGCTCCAATTCATCGTCAGCAAGTGGGGTCCTGTACGTCGCGCGCCGAGTCGCCTTGCAGCCTTGTTTTCCTCATTCAATGTGAACGTCTTGTTCGCGAATGAATTGTACTGTTGCCAGGGAGAGGCCGCGGCTGCGCCCGAGGTCGAGGACCTGACGTCCCCCGAAAACCGGCCACAGCCCAGCAGCTTCGCTGACTTGGTCAAGCGCGTTGCGTTGCGTCGCAGCAAGTCAGAAACAGGCGACTCGAAGGAAGAGGAGGTGCGTGCGGTTTGGTGAAGCGCGATGTTGTGGCCGAGTCACTGGCGCCAACACCACACAAACATGTGTTTGCGCCTCACACCACAGGCTGAGTACGATGACGCTCCGGTGCACACCGCACGCAAAGCCACGCGCCGCCCAACTGCTGCCATAGCCGCGCCAGCTCCTTTGCCACGCCGCCGTGTCGACGCGCGTGACCCGGACGACTTAGGTGACGCCGATCGTGATGTGTATGACCGTCTGACCAAGTTGGCCAAGCTGTTGAAGTATAAGGCGCGCACCGAGGCCCAGGCGGAGGCAGAAGTTGCCAAAATCAACTTGTTGCGCCCGGCCGATGCTTTCACCGCCGTCAAGGCGCAAGCATCTGGTGACATGGAAGCCGTCTGGCGTTGCATCCAAGCCGGGGGTGGAGAGCGTAGCACTGATGCAGGCGCCGGTGCAACCGCGGGTGCCGGTGCAGGTGCCGGTGCAGGTGCCGGTGCAGGTGCCCGTGGCGGCTCTGGCTCTGGCAAGAAGAAACGACCTGCTGGGGGCCTTTCCATGGCTGAAATTCGCAGCGGCCGAAGTCAGTTGAAACGGAACACGAAACCCCGTCCAGAAGCCTCCCCGGACACCCCAACCAAAGCCAAGAAACGAAACCCATTGCTGGAAGAGTTGACGAAAGCACTGAAAACACGCACGTCCAACCACGAAATGCTGGTGCGTTTGAAGTCGTGTGTGTGTGTGTGTGTGTGTGTGTGTGTGTGTCGCACCCGCCTTCGCATTCGCGTTCATGTAGTCACTCAACTGTGCGCAGAGGCGTCGCAAGCTTGTTGACCACCGCCACGATATTATGGTGTTCATGATGGAAACAATTGATTTTGCTGACCGTTCCCTCCGAGGCGATGACTGGAATGTGCAAGATGTGTTGGTGCGTACCCTTGTCGCGAGACTGTGGCGCTTGTCAGTTGCAGTCACGTGAGTCCAAACTGTCACACCGTTCGCACACAGGCGTACCTTGGCGAGTTCAACGATGTGCTCACCAGGATGCGCGACCTGGGGCTTGATTTGGGCGATGACGCTTCCAAGGCATTGAAGGCTGGCATCATTACTCGTGATGGTGGCGCCAGGTGCCTAGCCCTGAGTGCCAACTGGAAGAAACTGTGCGTGGGTTACGGACCATTCGCTTTCGCTGTCTTGCTCACATTGGGTATGGCACAACAGATTCTCTGGCTTGGAGGTGGATCAAAGCCAACTTGGCAATGGGTACGAGTCAGACGATCTCGAGGATGTGGAATCCGCTTGCGAAAAGCTGCAGCGTTTGAACCGATGCAAGGCTCTTGTTGACAACGTGATGTCATGGGTACGTCGTCGCCACTGAGACAGGGCGAGTAGCGGCGTAACCCTTTCGCCGCCTGCACCCTGCCAGATCTCGGCGTGTGGTGGCTCAGTGCCTGCCGAGAAAAGCGCCGACAGGGTGGAAGCACTCCATGCCAAGCTTGCACCACTTTTGAAGAACCTCCAGGCTGTTGATGCACCATTGGAGCCGCAAAGCAACGGTTGCTTGGCCGTCATGCTCTTGCAAGATTCGTTCTCAGTGTCTGTTAGCAGTACGTTGCCCGTGCTGGGCTGCAGGCATCGTGTGTAGTGGGCACACACACACACACACACACACACATACAC